>Ga0137433_1001299_pt1 | contig 10691 bp, 7 predicted proteins | sample EasRivERMZT840_2_FD_102335 | JGI IMG/M metagenome (GOLD analysis project Ga0137433, IMG submission 102335) | Soil microbial communities from meander-bound floodplain in the East River, Colorado, USA - East River MetaG ERMZT840_2 | ecosystem: Environmental > Terrestrial > Soil > Floodplain ...
GGCGAACTCCGCCAGCTTGTGATCGAGCAGCGGCACGCGCGCCTCGATCGAGTGCGCCATGCTCATCCGGTCGACTTTCGTGAGGATGTCCAGGGGCAGATACCGTTTCACGTCGAAGGACTGGAGGCTCGAGAGCCAGTCGGGACTCGGGCGCTCGAGCAGCGCCTCCATCTCGGCACCGGCGTCGGTTCGCACACTGAGACGGTAGGCCTCCGGGCTGAGAAGCCGCCGCATCTCCTCCAGCCGGAACAGCGTCAGGGCGTCGAGGTAGCGTCGCGAGCCCTGCAGCGACATGTGTCTCAGGAGGTTTTTGCCGCGCATCTGCGCGGGCATGAGCCGCGAGACGCCACCGAGAGAGCGCCGGAATGAAGCCGGCAAGCGGTCGAGGCGCCGCTCGGAGCGCTCAACGAGGTACTTGTCGTAGCCCGCGAACAGCTCGTCGCCGCCGTCCCCCGACAGGACGACCGTGACGTGCTGCGAGGCCAATTGGGAGACCAGGTAGGTCGGAATCGCCGAGGAATCCCCGAACGGCTCGTCGAGGTACCAGGTGACATCATCCAGGATCTTCACGACGTCCGGCTCGACGATCAGCTCGTGATGGTCCGTCCCGAACCGTTTCGCGAGAATGCGGGCGTGCGCCAGCTCGCTGTACTCCTGTTCGGGGAAGCCGATCGAGAAGGTCTTCACCGGCGTGGACGAGAGCTGCGACATCATCGCCACGACGGAGCCGGAGTCGACCCCGCCGCTCAGGAAGGCGCCGATGGGCACTTCGCTGATCATGTGCAGCGCGACCGACTCCTGGAGCAGTGCGGCCAGGTTCTCGGCGATGGACTCCTCCGACCGGCCCAGCTCCGGCGTGAAGTCCAGGTCCCAGTACTTCTGGAGCCGGGGGGCGTGACCCGGTGTGGCGATCAGCATGTGCGCCGGCTCCAGCTTGTGTATCCCTTCGATGATGCTCTCCTTCGAGGGGGTGCACAGCCACGAGAACAGATGCCCGACCGCGGACCAGTTGAGACGGCGCTCGACCTCGGGCAGCTGGAGCAGCGCCTTCAGCTCCGACGCGAACACGAGCTGGCCGTCCACCGTGCCGTAATAGAGGGGCTTGATGCCGAAACGATCGCGCGCGAGAAGAAGCTGGCGGTTCTTGAGGTCCCACAGGGCGAAGGCGAACATGCCGCGCAGCCTGGCGACTCCCGCGGGCCCGTGCTCCTCGTACAGGTGCACGAGCACCTCGGTGTCGGAGTCGGTGTAGAAGGTGTGGCCCGCCTGTATCAGCTCCTCCGTGAGCTGCCGGTAGTTGTAGATCTCACCGTTGAACACGACCCACACGGTGCCGTCCTCGTTATGGATCGGCTGGTGTCCTGTGGCCCGATCGATGATACTCAACCGCCGCATGCCGAGCACGGCGTGATCATCGGCGTAGAAACCGTAGTCGTCCGGGCCACGATGTGACGTTGCCGCACACATCCGATGCAGCCCTTCGAGAGGGGCCGGGTTTCCGTCGAAGCTGACCATTCCCGCTATGCCGCACATGGTCGTCCCTAATCTCCGCTCAAAGTGTTCCGCCCGTTCCCCGTGAGCCAGGCGACGCGCCCCATCCGCGCCGAGGCGAACACGTCGTGAGGGATGGTGACGGCTTTGAAGAGCAGCAGGAGCGCCGCGCAGGTGGTTGCATAGACGGACCCGGTGACCAGCAGGCTCGGCCAGGGCGGCAGAGGGAGAGCGGATCGGATCAGGAGAGCGGGGAGCAGTGCACCGGCGCAGATGGCTGCGATGCGAGCCAGATCGAACCAGGGGAGGAGCCGGCGCATGCTGACGTTCATGAGATGCCCGATCCTGAGCAGCGCCAGCGCCTTGCCGGAGAACAGCGCCAGCAGCGTCACCATCACGGCGCCCGGCAGGCCGAACGTGCTGAGGAAAGGACGGATGAGGAGCAGCACCAGCCCGAGACGGCAGAGGTTCATGATCAACAGGAAACGGGTGTCGGCGTAGACTCGCAGCGCGCCGTCGATCTGCAGGATCGCCGCGAGGAACGCAAGCGACCAGAGCATCAGGATCGGCGCGCTCTCAAGGAATCTGGCGGTGAACAGGACATGGATGATCGCCCGGGCGTTCGCCAGCAGGAGCCCGACCAGGGGACAGAACAGGAGCGCGAGCTTGCGCGTCGTGTCGTGCCAGTGGGGCAGGACACGATCGGTCCGGCCGGCGGCCCGGTCTTCGGCCATTCGCACCATCATGACGCTCGAGACCGAGGTCGACAGGATGTCGACCAGCGGGATCTGCAGGCACCCGACGGCGTAAACGGCGAACATCGCCGCGTCGAATCGCGACGAGACGGCGTACTGGTGGTAGTTCTCCTGCACGATGTGAACCAGGACGGCCGCGGCAAAGGGAAGGGCGTAGGCGATCTGTACGCGCAGCAGCGCAAGGTCGAGGCGCAGCTCCGAACCGTACTCTTTCCACAGCCAGCCCACCGCCGCGATCACGCGGAGCAGAGCGAACAGGGCGGCGCCGGCCAGCAGCGCTCTGACGGATCCGTACAGAAGCACGGGCGCGACGAAGAGAATGGTGCGGAGCAGCTCGGAGATGGCGAACGACGACGCGGCGAGGAGAACCCGGCCCCGCGCCGTCATGGCGATCTCGAGCACGTTGGAGACGAGCATGAGCGCCAGATACACTCCCAGGAGCGCCAGCGGACCGGTGAGCGCCGGGTTGTTCATGGCCCGGGCGACCATCGGAGCCGCGAGCGTCAGCAGGCACAGACAGAGCAGCCCCGCCCCCAGCAGCACGAGCAGCGAGTTGGCGACAAACCGGCCGGCGTGCCGGGCCTGGTGCGGCAGGAAGTAGTACAGGCTCTCCGCCATCCCGATCTGCGCGATTCCGAAGAGCGTCGCGTAGATGAGGAAGACCTGTTTGTAGGTCCCGAACTCGGCGGGATCCAGGAGGCGCACGAGGACCAGGGGTACGAGCGATGCCGCCAGGCCACCGAGTATCCGACCGGACATCAGCGTGAGAGCCGGTCTGAAGGTGGAGCTCATGTCAGCTGGACCCGCGTCCCTGCGAGCGGCCGCTCAGGCCGACCGGGGCCTGAAGACCCGACATGGCTGCAGGCGAAGCGCTGCCGACGGCGTGGTGGTCGCTGCGGCAGCGCGCGAACAGATCGAAGAGGCCCGTCGTGTTGCAGTTCATCACCGAAGGGGAGAACCGGCCTCGTCCATCCATGCAGGAGTTCTCCCAGAGCGTCCGCCGAGGGATCGTCAAAAGCGGGTCGGTGGCATCGCGGTGTTCGCAGACGCCGTAGCCGAAGCGGTACCCGGCCTTCTTCACCGCGGCCACGATGTCAGGGCTGAAGTTGCCGTCGGGGTACGCGAAGTGATGGACCGCCCGGCCCAGCCACTGCTGGAGAATCCGCCGGGATCCTTCCACTTCCTCCCGCACTCTCGCGGGTTCCTCGAGGGTGAGCAACGAGTGCGTCCGCGTGTGGGAGCCGATCGTGATGCCGGCCCCGCGCATCTCATCCAGCATCTCCCAGTCGAGGGCGCGGTGGGAATCGAAGCCGCCTCCCGGCATCGGAAACCTGCATTCGAGAGCCTCCAGGACCGAGGCGAGCGCGTCCAGCGGCAGCTCCTTCAGGAGCAGGTGGGTCGTGCGGACCGGGTCACGCGGGAGCAGGGTCAGCCTCTTCAGCGCCGCCGCCGGGATTGCGTGCGGGCGCGCCACGTCGGACAGCCAGTCGATCCCGCCGGGGAGGTCCAGGGCCCGGGTCAGCAGGAGGTAGAGCCGATCGAACTTCTGCATCTCCTTGCTACCGATGAGATCTGTCACGACGAAGACGGCCGCGGGAAGACCCTTCCGGCGGAGGATCGGAAAGGCGTTGTGGTACAGATCGGCGTAGCCATCGTCAAAGGTGATGGCCGCCAGCCGCTCGTCGAACGGCTCGCCGGACTCGAAATGGGAGCCGATCTCGTCGAGAGTCGTGATCCGGTAGCGGCGCGCGATCCAGTCAATCTGCTGCTCGAGGGTCCGGCTGGTGATCAACATCGCCGGGATCGACGTGCTCCGCATCGCGGCGAAGTCCTTCACCACGCGGTGGTAGCCCACGATCAGGGGAGCCCGTCGATGCCCAGTGAGAGCGCTGATGAGGCGGCTGCCGCCGGTCCACGTCATAGCCCGCGAGGCGGCGACCTTCAGATGCCTACGCAAGAGGCCCCCCTCCCGGAGCACGCAGGAGACTGCGCCCCATGGCGCGGGTCACGCGGCCGAGCTCCGCCGCGCCACTGGTGATCCAGCCGCGAAGGAACGGCGGATGGAGATCCACGCGTCCAATGGTCCGCTCCTCGCGTGCCCAGTGGTGCTTGTACCGTTCTGCCCCGTGGAGAAGGTCGAACTCCGCGGCGTTCTCCTCGATGGCGTTTCGGATAGCCAGCCCCATGGCCACCATTCCGACGCTGTTGTCCTTCCAGGCAGGGTCGAATGCCGACTGGTAGAAGTAGTGGACGGTCTCGTGCCGGAAGCCGTAGAAGTACGCCACGGGTGTGTCGCCGACGCGCAGGATCATCAGCCGCAGCCATCCGTCGCGCAGGGCCGCACCGCTGAGCTCGTGGTGGAACTGGACCATGGCGCGGCTGTGGAAGGCGTCCGACCCGCCGACCTCCTGCCAGCGGGCGTTGTGCAGAGCGATCAGACGCCCCAGCGCCATGCGCCGCTCCTCCTCGGAACGCACCGGGTCGAATCGCACCGCGCCGATCCGCTGGAGGCCGCGCATCCTGCGGTGAAAGTTGGCGCGATGCGCCCCACCCAGCGATGCGAGATAGGATGGCCAATCGAGGCCTGCGAGCCTGATGAAGGGGCAGACGTTCGTGCGCGTCGTGGAGACACGCCATCCTCGGGGAGTCAGGATGTCGGCCAGCGTGCGCGCCAACGAGCCGTCCAGCAGCACATGGGGCAGCTCGAGAGGCAGGCGAAGGGCCTCCAGATGCCTGGCGATCATCTGGATCGCCTCGGCCTCCGAGCCGCGTTCCACGATCAGATCGAGATAGTCCGAGCCGACGCTGCCGGTCCCCAGCAGCTCCACGGCACGGAACGGAAGCAGACGCGACGCGCTGGCGGGCCGGATCGCGAAGGGAGCGATCGCCGTGATCCGTCCGTTGCGACGCACGACCAGGATCATGAGCTTGCGGGCGGTCGACAGGTGCTTCCACCAGGTGAAGAGCCATTCCCATGTCAGGAAAAGACAACTCGATGCACTCCGGCCCTGCAGGTCGCCCCATTCCTCGCGCAACCGCTCGAAGCCGTCATGGCTGGTGATGGACTCCATCATGCTCCGCTCTCCTGGGAGGTCCGCCGGTCGAGGCGTCATGGTCATCGGGCGTGTCCCGCCGCCAGCTCGGAGCGGTGTCCCGCGCGCAGGAGCATGTCGTCATAGAGAGCCTCGGTCTCTCCCACCATCCGGCCGAGCTGGAATAGCTGTTCGACGCGCCGCCGGCCGGCTCGACCGAGGTTCGCGGCGCGCACGGGATCGTTCAGAAGCGAACCGATCGCCCGGGCGAGCGCCTCCGGATCGCGCGGCGGCACCAACAGGCCGCTCATCTCGTCCTGGACGACCTCGGGTGTCCCCCCCACCCTGGTGGCGATCACTGGCAGCGACGCGGCCATCGATTCCAGCAGCACGTTGGAGAGCCCTTCGCTGTCGGAGGGGATCACGGAAATGGAGACTGCCGCCATCGCCGCACCGATGTCGGACCGGAATCCGGTGAACCGGACGCGATCTCCCAGGCCGAGCCGTTGCGCCAGGGCCTCGAGACCGGCTCGCAGCGGCCCCTCTCCCACCACGAGGAACCGGACGTCGCGATGGACCTGCGTGACGCGCGCCGCGGCCTCCAGGAAGTGGTGGATTCCCTTGACCTCATGGTTCAGACGGGAGAAGACGGCGACGACGGGCACGTGCGGCGGCAGGCCGAGCGCGTCGCGCTGCAGCGCGACGTCGGGCGCGCTGGTGAACTTCGCGAGATCGAGGCCGTTGCGGATGACACAAACCTTCTCGGGATTGTATCCCTGCTTCAGGGCCTGCTCCCGGACGGCATCGGCATTGGCCACCACGCGGTGGGCCATCCGGCAGACCCACCGCTGCACCCTCCGCTGCATCGGGGTCCAGAGATCTCCCATGTCGCGCAGCGTGCCGATGACGACCGGCACGCCGGCCAGCCGCGCCGCGGGGATGGCGAATATGTTGGGATAGAAATTGAAGGTGTGGACGATCTGGGTCCGGTGGCGCCGCAGGTCGCGGGCTAAGCGCAGTTGCTCCTTCACCGTGCTCAAACCGTGGAGGCTGCGGATCGGATAATTCACCACGGGGATCCCCTGGGCCTCGAGCTCCGGGAGAAAGGTCCCCGAGCGCTTGAAGCAGGCCACGCGCAGGTCGAATCGGGAGGGGTCGAGTCCTTTGGCCAGCGCGACGAGCTGGCGCTCCGTTCCACCCACGTCGAAGACGGTGACGAAGGCCAGGAGGCGGATCCGCTCAGACAAGGGTCGTTCCTTCCCGCGCCTTCTGCGCCGTTACGGCCGCTCCCAGCCCCAGGGCCAGTCCGGCCGGATAGAAGAAATAGAACTGGTAGCCAACCGGGTGGAAGAGGGCCGCGACGGCGAACGCGATCAGGCTGATCTGCACCGCCTCGGCGAGATGGAAAAGAAGGCCGCCGCTCTCCGTCCGCGACGCCATCCGACGCGCCGCCCCGGCCTTTCGGATGCAGCACGCGAGGAGGATCAGAAACAGGATCAGACCCGGCAGGCCCAGCTCGACGCCGTACTGCAGGTAGACGTTGTGGACCATCCTCCAGGTGGCTCCACGCTCGACATTCATGGCCAGAACGTTCATTCCGACGCCGACTCCTGTGAAGGGATTCGACTGCAGCACCCGCCCTGCCGCCGCAAGATCGCTCCAACGCTCCTGCGCCGACCCGGTCGGATCGGATCCGATGTTGGCGATCGTCCCCATGTGGTCGAGGTAGCCTGACGGCAGCAGGGGAGCGCTGAGCAGCAGCAGGAGCGGCAACAGAAGGACGGCCCGAAAGCGTCCGCTGAGCCTCAAGATGTAGGCCAGTGCGATCGTCGCGAGCGTCAGGAATCCGCCGCGGGAGAACGTCGCGATGACCGCCACCACGTCGAGCGCCACGATCGAAAGCACCACGGTTCTCAGGATCGGCCGCCGTACGACCTGCAGAAGCGCCACGCCCAGGGGCAGGATCAGGTTCAGCGTCAGGGCCAGGTCGTTGGGGTTGGTCGTCAGCGGGGCTTCGTATCCCACGATGCGGGCGAAGCCGGGGGCGATTCCGCCTGGCACGAACACACCGGAGAGAAGGTTCCAGATCCCTGTGACGGCCAGAGGCGTCGTCATGAGGATGAGACACCAGGCGGTCCACCAGAGACGCCTGCTCGTGACGACAACGCTGGAAACGAGCCAGAAAAGGATCAGCGTCTTCGCGAAGGGATCGATGAGATAGCCGAGACTGCCGGTGGGCCACAGGGAGAGCGGCACGGTCAGCGTCGCCCAGACAGCCAGCGCCAGCGCGATCCGGATCTCTGGAGAGACCCTGGTGACCGCCGCGCCGCGCGAGAGTCTCTCGAGCAGAAGAGCCGCCAGCGCGACGCCGGCAGCGAGCATCGCCAGACGCAGTGGAACGAGCACGGGCAGGAGGCTTTGTGGCGCGAGAAGCAGCACGAACGTGAAGACCATCAGCGCGACGAACGGGAGGCGGCCTGGTGCGGAGGCCTCCGGAAGGGCCCGGGTCCGCTCGTGCGGCGTCGTGGCCGCCGGCGTCCTGGGGCGCCACCATTCCATCGCAGGTGTCATTGCCATTGTTCTGTGTCACCGGTTCCTGTCCTTGGAACGACGTGGACGATCAGGCGGCGGCTCCATGCGTCGGAGTGGGCCGGGAGGGGCGCGTGGCATCATCGGCGGCTACGCCCGCTCCCGCATGCTCGCGGACATCCCTGTCTCTGAGCAGGACCTTCACGATACGCGTCGCGGCTCGTCCATCCCACAGCGGCGGCGACTGCCGGGCGGGCGGGTTGCTCAGCGCGCGCAGCCCTTCACGAACGATGCGGTCGGGGTTGGTGCCGATGACACGGTTGGTGCCGTGGCTGACGGTCACGGGGCGCTCCGTCGTATCGCGCAGCGTGAGGCAAGGAACCTTCAGGATCGTGGTTTCCTCCTGGATGCCTCCCGAGTCGGTCAGCACCAGGCGGGCGCCGCTCATCAGAGCGAGGCAATCGAGGTACCCGAGCGGTTCGACGCAGATGATGCCCGACGCCGGCAGATCTCCGGTGGCTCCCGTCTTCCGCCACACAAGGTCCCGGCGATGCTCCAGGTGCTGCCGCACGCGGGGGTGAACAGGCAGGATGATCGGAAGCTCCCGGGCGAGAACGGAGAGCGGATGCAGCAGCCGCGTCAGGGCACCCTCCGAGTCGACGTTGGATGGGCGGTGGAGCGTGAGGAGAGCGTAATCGCTCCCGGACCGCAGACCCAGCCGCTGACGGATGTCGGATCGTTCCCACTGCTCGCGGCACGACTCCAGCGCGTCGATCATGACGTTGCCGACCAGATGGATCTTGCCGCGGGAGATCCCCTCGCGCAGCAGGTTCCGCTGGCCGCTCTCCTCAGTGACGAACAGCAGGTCGGAAATCGCGTCGACGAGCAGCCGGTTGATCTCCTCGGGCATCGTCCGGTCGTTGCTCCGTAGTCCCGCCTCCACGTGTCCCACGCGGATGCCGAGCTTGACCGCGGCGAGGGCAGCCGCCAGGGTGGAGTTGACGTCCCCCACGACGAGCACCAGGTCGGGGCGCACGCGTTCCAGCACCGGCTCGATCCTTCGGAGGACTTCCGCCGTCTGAACCGCATGGGAGCCTGAGCCGACCTCGAGGTTCACATCCGGTGCCTGGATGTCGAGGTCGGAGAAGAAGCTCTTGGAGAGAGCTTCATCGTAGTGCTGGCCGGTGTGCACGAGGATCGGCTGAAGCGATTGATGCCATTTCATCTCCTTGAGGATCGGGGCGATCTTCACGAAATTGGGGCGGGCTCCGGCGACCAGCAGGATCTTCATGATTGCTCCGAAGCGAGAGCGGAAAGACGGAAAAAAAGGAGCACGGCCCCGATACCCATCAGGTCGAGCAGGAAATCGATGACCGAGCCGCTGCGTCCCGGTACGAAGGCCTGATGCCACTCATCGAACGCGGCGAAGGCGATCAGCAGCATGGCGGCCCACGTGCAGGTGCGGGTGGCCAGAGACTGCCGTTGCTTCGGAGCGATCGTCTTGATCAGGAGAATGGTCAGCCCGGCGAAGAGGGGGATGTGGCCGAGGTTCATGCTGTATTCGACGAGAGTATGGTGGGGCGTCGGGGAGCGCGGGATCGACGACAACAAGGTGATGCCGACCATGTAGAGCAGCGTGGCCAGCCCGTACCATGGGTGGAAGAGAAACGGATGTGCGATCGCCGCCACAGGTGAGCCAGCCATGGTTTGGCGGCCTTCCTCCAGGGTGGCGCTCAGCTTGGAATCGTGCATTGCAGGCATGGGAGTAACCGGACTCAGGCCGCGGTGCCACGCACTCTGGATGATTGACCCTCCCGGACTGGGTCTGTCAGGGGGTGCGTCATGTCCGAACGGCGTCCCAGGAGGACGACCTTGATGGTGTCGAAGAGGATCCGGAGATCGAGCCAGGTCGACATGTGCTTGATGTAGTACAGGTCATACCGGACCTTCTCCGTCTCCTGCTCGAGATTGTTGGCGTACAGGTAACGCGTTTGGGCCCACCCCGTGACCCCCGGCCGAACGGCGAGACGCAGCTCGTACTCAGGGATGTTGGCGGCGAAGAACCGGAAATTGGACGTTGGATGCGGGCGCGGCCCCACCAGATTCATATCGCCGAGCAGGATGTTGACGAATTGAGGCAGCTCGTCGAGACGGAACTTCCTCAGCCAGCCGCCGACGCGGGTGATGCGGTAGCCGTTGTCGCCGGCCCACACCGAAGCTTCCCGCTCGACCGACCGCATGGTTCGGAACTTCAGCATCCTGTAGCGGCGGCCGCGAAGGCCGACCCGATCCTGTACGAAGAAGATCGGTCCCCGAGAGTCCAGGCGAATCGCCAGCGCGATCAGCGGAAACAACGGCGCGGTCAGTGCCAGACCCGTGGCCGACACGACCAGGCTGGCCGCCCGGCCGATGGCGAGGTGAATGCGGGTCTTCCCGGAACGCGTGCCGAAGACGAAACTGCTGGGTGAAAGAGTCTCGAGGATGATCTTGCCCGTCACCCTTTCGTAGAACTCCTGGCCGTCTTCGATCGCGATCCCGTTGAGCCTCATCTCCACGAGCTGGCGCACCGGGACGTCTCCGCGGCGCTCCAGCGGCGCGACGATGATCCGGTGCGGCGAGCACTCGAGAATGATCCGATCGATCTCCGAGGGCACACCGAGACATGGCAGCCTGCCGAGAGCCGACGCCGAGTCCCCCGGCTCACCCACGAAACCGATCACATCGAGCCGCAGGTGGGGGCGTGACGCGATCTCCTTGCCGATCAGTCCTGCCATGGGACCGCTGCCGAGGATCAGGACACGGTCCCGGAACGGCCGGCACCGCAGCACCGCGTAGCCCGCAGCCCGGGCGGGCAGCAGGACGGCCATCATGACAAGGACCGCGA
>Ga0137433_1001300_pt1 | contig 10689 bp, 9 predicted proteins | sample EasRivERMZT840_2_FD_102335 | JGI IMG/M metagenome (GOLD analysis project Ga0137433, IMG submission 102335) | Soil microbial communities from meander-bound floodplain in the East River, Colorado, USA - East River MetaG ERMZT840_2 | ecosystem: Environmental > Terrestrial > Soil > Floodplain ...
ACGCGATCTCGCATGCCGTCGAGGCCTTCGTCACCAAGAAGCGCACCAACATCTCCGACCTGTTCGCACGGGATGCATGGCGACTGCTCGAAGCGAACTACGAAAGAGTCCTCGAGAACCCGAACGACATCGACAGCCGCGGCGCAATGTTGCTGGGGGCGCATGAGGCAGGCATCGCGATCGAGCAATCGATGCTTGGCGCAACGCACGCCTGCGCAAACCCGTTGACGAAACACTTCGGCACGACTCATGCGGTCGCGATCGCAGTCATGCTGCCTCACGTTGTGCGATGGAACTCTGAAACAGTCAACGATCGATACGCGGAACTGGCGGGCTCAGGAGAGAAACTCGCAGCTCGTCTCGAACAACTCGCGCGCGCCGGGGGCCTGCCCGGAACACTTCAGGAAATCGGCGTCGATCGCGACAGGTTCAATGTCCTTGCTTCAGACGCCGCGCTGGAATGGACCGGCACGTTCAATCCTCGTCCGTTCGACGCCGCAGCCGCGTTGCACCTCTATACGCAGGCGTATTAAAGCGGCTCGGAACCAAAACGCAGAACGTGGCCATCCGGATCTTCGACGGTCATTTCCAACGCCCACGGAAGGTTCTCAGGTTTGGTCCGGATTCTGGCGCCGCTGGCTTTGTACTCCTCATAAAGGGCGGTGACATCTTCGACGCCCACCCACACCCAGGTTCCGGGTTGTCCCTGCTCTCCCTGGGCCAGATAAATTCCCGCTCCATCGCGTGAAACATGAGTGAACTCGTCGCCTCCCCATTCCGCGTTTTTGAATCCCAGGATATCGACGTAGTACTTCACGCTGGCAGTCATATCGCGAACACAGAGAATCGGCTCAGCATGTTCAAATCGGGTTTTGGCATTGGACATATGTTCCGTTTGTATAACCGGGCACGCGGATTTGTCGCAAGAGCCGTTTCGTCTATACTTCCCCGCATATCGCATTCGAGATCGGGAGGTCCCATGAAAGGTCAGAGAATAGTTTTGTTCGCCCAATGCCTTGCCTTTGTTCTGGTAATGGCAATTTCGATATTCGCTCAACAACCCCCCGCTCCAGCGCAGGGCGGAGGCAGGGGCGCCGGTGGTGGACGCGGCGCCGGAGCAGCAGCGGGTGGTGGAAGGGCCGCGGCGCCCGCGGGTCGTGTGCCGTTGTTCTTCAAAGAGGAATGGAAGAACGAAGCCGGAGAATATGAACCGAAGATCACTCAGGTGCATGTTGCGAACCCGAATCTCGAAATCAAACTGTACGGCCCGACTGCAAAGGAAATCCTGATCGCGGGAGCCGCAAATAACGAATCAAACCCGATTCATCCCTGGACCGGTATGTGCACGACGCCGTGCGGCGTGGGTCTTCGGCACAAGACGCAATACGTCGATCTGACCGGCCTGTCCCGAATCAAGTGGTTGACGAAGATGTCCGGTCTGCACAAGGTCTACCCGGTGGTGCGTCTCGCCGACGGGACTCTTCTCGTCGGAGACTTCGCGGACGGATCCAACGTTGATTGGCAGGAACGCGAGTTCAATCTGTCGGGACTCAAATGGTACCGGCTGGATCCGGAACGCGGTGTCACGACCGGCGCCGTCGTTGCTAACCCGGATTTGAGCAAAGTGGACGAAGTCGGCTTCATGGACCTGATGCCCAGCAGCGGACACGGCCAGGGCGGCTGGTCCGACGTCGCAAAATTCGAAGTCTACGGAAAGCCCGTACCGCGGCAATAATTCTCAGCTTCAGATGGAGCAACCGGACGTCCGGCAGCTCGCAGCAGCCGTCATTGCGGATGACGTCGAGAAGGTTCGCGCGATCCTCAAAGCTCGTCCTGAACTCGTCAACATGGAGACCGAAAACGACGAGAGGCGGCCGATCCATCACGCTGTCTTTAATCGCTCGATCGAAATGGCGCGCGTTCTCATGGAAGCGGGAGCAGACGCGCGCAAAGGCATCTGGCCACATCGCGATGCCACCAGCGCCTTCACAATCGCCAGGGAGCGGGGTTACGACGACATCGTTGCGGCCATTCTGGAAGCCGAAGGTCGCCGGACGGAGCCTGTGCACGAATTCGATCCGAACGCGTGGCCCCCGGAGATGGTCGAGATCGCCCACAACCGGGACGAAGACCGGATGTTCGCGTTTCTGGAATCCCATCCGGAATTCATCAATGTTCCCTATTACAAGATGACACCGCTTCATGGCGCAGCCGCAAGACTGATGGAGCGCTCCGTGATCTGGCTGCTGGATCATGGCGCGGATGTGAATTTCAGGGACCGGAATGGGCCATCGCCCATCGAACTCGCGGGTCATGTCACAGATCAACCGGACCCGGAACGAACCGCAGCAGTCGTTTCCCTGCTCCGAAGCCGCGGCGCCGAATGGACACCGCGCGCCGCAGCCGCGCATGGGGATGCCGCAAGCGTTCGAGCGCTTCATGCTGCAGGAAAACTCTTCGACCGGCTACCTGCGGCTCAGGGAAATCGAGATCTGTTCGAGATCGCAGTGACCTACCGGCAAACCGAAATGGCCGAGCTTCTCCTGAATCTCGGGTTCCAACTGACACCGTCCACTGCAGTTCTCCTCGGCAAGGGCGAGTGGCTGCGACAGCAGCATGAAGCAGGCAGGCTGGCAAACCCGATCGGTCAGGAAGGTGGCTTGCTCTCACTCGCGGCTCGTCACGATCGTGCGGACATGCTGGCATTACTTCTGAATCTCGGACTCGACCCGGATGAACGAGTTCGCGTCAACGGCATCGAGGAGGAAGTGTATTCGGCGGGAGCGCCGCTTCGCGAATGCGCAGAGCAAGGCAAACTCGAGTTGGCGACGATTCTGCTCGAACACGGCGCCAATCCGAACGCGGAAGTCTACGCGAGCGGCTCTGCCCTCTTCGTTGCGTACGGGAATAAGAACTGGGACATGGTTCGCCTTCTCGAAAGCCATGGCGGATATCTCAATGCCGCCAACGCGGGCTACGTGCGGCAGACCGAGGTCGCAAGAAAGATGCTCGCAGGAGAACTGGATCCGCGTCTCGAGGAAGGACGCTATGCCGGAGCCACATTAGCCGAACAACTCGTGTGGAGCGGCGCAAGCGGCGGAGATCCGGAGATCGTTCGAATGGCTTTGGAGAAGATCGATTGGCCGCGCGACGATCCGCGGTGGTTCTGGCTCCTGTGGAGGCCGCTGCCCGGCCACGGCCCATGGTCCACTGAAGACCGTCCGCTGTTTATCGAATGTTTTCGCAGGATACTCGAGCGATGCGATCCCAATCTTCGCGCCGAACGGTTCGGTCAGACGATGCTTCATGAAGTCATCTCGCGCGATCACGAAGACCGCGCCACTCTTGCCCGCATGCTGCTGGATGCCGGCGCGCGAATGGATTTCCGCGACAATCTGCTGAAGAGTACGCCCCTTGGATGGGCGTGCCGATGGGTACGTATCGAATCGGTGAAGCTGTTGCTCGAAAGAGGCGCCGATCCCGTGGAGGCGGATGCCGAACCATGGGCATCTCCACGGTCATGGGCGGAAAAGGTGAAGCGCCCGGATATCCTTCAGCTGCTCAATTCGCGCGCTTCAGCGTGAACACGCCCGTCGAGAAGGCATTCGTGTAGAAGCCGAAGAACTCGGTATTCGTCGCGCGCCCGATCCAGTCGTAGACGCCACCATCGGCGGCTCCCAGGTCGACGGTTCCTTTGAACAACACCGCGTTGCCGGTCTGCCGGCCTTCCATCTTGATCGAGTATTTATAAGGACGTCCGCAATCGCCTTCGAACGAGGCTTCCCAGATCTCGCCTACTTTCGCAACCTTCGCATCGAGCTTGGCGCAAACGACGTTGGGCTGTGAACTGGTCTGGTTGGGGTTGTAGTTGGACCACGTGCCGGTCCAGTTGCCGCCGATATCGAGGGGCTGCTGCGGGCCACGGCCGCCGCGTCCCTGAGCCGCGATGCCGATTGCCAGTCCAAAGGAAATCACAATTAGAGCGATTCGTATCTTCATTCATGCCTCCGGATCTTTGCAGCAATCTATAGAGGAAGTCCTGTCTCCGCAAATGAATTTCCCATAAAATGACGCCCGTTGCTCATTCTGGAGGTGATGGTAGTGAACGTTCGAAAACTCATTCGAATTGCCGCTGGTGCGGCGTCCGCTCTAATGATCATGCTTCCCGCGACGGCACAGGACTGGCCGCAATGGCGGGGAGCGAACCGTGACGGCGCCGGGACGTTCAATGCACCGGCAACCTGGCCGGAACGGCTGCAGCAGCGCTGGAAGGTCGATGTGGGACTTGGATATGCGACGCCGCTCGTCGTCGGCGACCGCATCTATCAGTTCTCGAGACAGGGCGAAGAAGAAGTCATGCAGGCCCTGGATGCCGCAACCGGCAAGCAACTCTGGCGCTCAGCGTACGCTGCTCCGTTTCAGATGTTCGCTGCTACAGCGCGGCACGGACCAGGCCCCAAGTCCACACCGGTCTTCGCCAACGGCAGGCTTTTCAGCTTCGGGATGAGCAGCATCGTCACTGCTTACGATGCGGCAACGGGAAAACAACTCTGGCAGAAGCCTTCAACAAAAGGGCAGCCGATGTTCCACACGGGGATGTCGCCTCTCGTTGACGGGAACACCGTCATCATTCACGTCGGGGGCGCCGAAGACACGGCACTGGCCGCATATGACGTCGCGACGGGCAATGCCCGCTGGACATGGACCGGTGACAGCCCCGCCTACGGATCACCGATCGTGGCCACGCTGGGCGGAACGCGTCAGATCGTCGTGTTCACGAATCAGAATCTGGTCGGAGTGTCGGCGGCCACCGGTGAACTTCTGTGGCGCCGGCCGTTCACCACGCCATCCAACACGACCGCGCAGACACCCAATGTCTACAAAGACATGGTCATTCAGGCCGGTCGCGAAAACGGCATCACGGCATTTCGCGCCGTCCGCGGAGCGTCAGGATGGACGACGGAGAATGTCTGGCAGACGAAGGAAGTTTCGCTGCACATGACGAACGGCGTTGTGATCGACGGCGTGCTGTACGGTCTTTCGCATCTGAATGCAGGCCAGTACTTCGCGTTGGATCTCGACACCGGCAAAGTGCTGTGGACCAGCGAAGGACGTCAGGCCGAGAACGCCGGCATGGTGCGATCCGGCAGCACCGTGTTCTCGCTCGAGCACGATGGTGAGCTGGTCGTTTTCAACACCAGCCGTACGGCTTTCACTCCGGTCCGTCGTTATCAGGTATCCACTGCGGAGACGTGGGCGCAGCCTTCGGTTTCCGGTAACCGGATTTTTGTGAAGGATGTTTCGTCGCTCGCGTTGTGGACGTTGAGTTGAGGTAATTCGGGGACGGTCGCCTAAATTCCCTAATTTGAAGTGGAATTAGGGAATTTAGGCGACCGTCCCCGAATTACCGCTGGCGGCCGATCGCAATAAGACTCGATTGCGACCGCACGTACATCACCCCGTCAGATAACGCCGGGGTCGCCATCAGCAGATCCCCAATCGAGTTCGTTGCGATGTGCCGGTAAGTGGCCCCCGCCGCGATGACGATCATTTCCCCATCCTCCGACGACAGATAAATCTTTCCATCCGCCGCGACCGGCGACGCGCTGAAACCGCTGCCGACATACGGCAGCCGCTCCCGATAGACCTCTTCTCCGGTTTTCAGGTTGTACGCATCGAAGATGCCGTTGTTGTTCAATACATACAGCAGGCCGCGGTAGATGAGCGGCGTCGGCATGTACGATCCGCGACCGGTGTAACTCCACGCGACAGCTTTGCTATTCGTGATGTCACCTCGCGCGCCGGGCCTGACAGCAAAGATCGGGCGCTCCGGAGCCCGTCCGCTAGCCACAACGATCAGACCGTCGCCCGCGATCGGCGTCGGAGCCGTAATCTTCGAACTGCCGCCGAGCCTCCACAGTTCCTTTCCCGTCCGTGGATCGTACGCTCGAATGTAGTTCGATGCGTTCGTGACAAGCTCCGGACCGCTCGCGGTCTCGACCACGGTCGGCGTTCCCCATGAAGGCAGTTCATCGCGGCTGGTCTTCCAGGCGACCTCGCCGGTCTGCGCTCTCAAGGCCACGATGAACGAATCCTTCTGACCGTCGCATTGCAGGATGACGAGACCGTTCCATATGATCGGCGAACTGGCCGTTCCCCATTCGTAACTCGGCAGGTCATAGGCGCCGGCATCGATGCGGCCGAGATCTCTTTTCCAGAGGAAGTTTCCATTCACGTCGAATGCGGCGACACCCTGCGATCCAAACCACGCAACCACAACGCGTCCATCTGTAGCAGGCGTGGAACTGGCATAGGTCGACTTGATGTGACGCTTGTCGACCGGTACGCCCTCGTAGGCGACGCGCTCCCAGAGGATTTTTCCGCTGGTCTTCGCAACGGCGAACATCATCCATCGCTGGCTGGTGCGATCGTCCGACGCATCGCCGTCCCCATACAGGCCGGGACGAAACGTCGCCCTGGGGCGGCTGCTGATCGCGCTCGTCAGGAAGATGCGATCGCCCCAAACGATCGGACTCGAATGCGCGAGGCCGGGAATGGACGTTTTCCAAAGGATGTTCTCACCCCTGGCGCCGTCCCAGCGATCCGGAAGATTCTGCTTTTCCGCAACGCCGGAGGCGGCGGGCCCACGGAACGACGGCCAGTTGGCGGACGGCGCCTGGGCCTGAACGCCAATGAGGAACAACAATGCTGAAATGAAATTTGACACTTCAGAAGACTACCCAATAGCATTGGCTTCCGAAAGGGGTGTTCACGATGATCAGGAAATGGCTCGCTTTGGTTGTGCTCTCGCTGATGGTGGCAACGGCTGCATACGCACACCATTCGTTTGCTGCAGAGTTCGATGGGACCAAACCGGTGAAGGTTGTGGGCAAGGTCGTCAAGGTTGAGTGGGCGAATCCACATATCTGGCTCTACATCGACGGCAAGGACGAGGTCAGCGGCAGAACCGCAGTATGGGGATTCTCGGGCGGCGCTCCCGCGACTCTCACTCGCCGGGGCATCAACCGTGACTTCCTGAAGACCGGCGACGTCGTCACGATGCAGGGTTTTCTTGCGAAGGATGGATCACCGAACGCATCCGGCGGTTCCGTAACGTTTCCCAATGGCCGTTCGGTGTTCACGAATTCGCCTGAAGATAAAGTTCCCGGCAAGTAGGGAGGATCTGAATATGAAGAAGAGCTTCGTCATCCTGTTCGTCGGAATGGCCGTGATAGCGGCTATCACGATAACTATCGCCGCGCAGTCGGGAGCAAAACCTGTGCCGCGACTGGCAAACGGTAAACCCGATTTCACGGGCGTCTGGGATCACCCGCGAGTCGGCGATGTCGCGGCCGACGTCGCCGGCACGTGCGCGGGCGAGACGCCGGGATGCAGCAACAAAGGCGCGGGCCCGCTTCCGTTCACACCGATTGGAAAAACGGAAAACGAAAGAAAGGACAAGTTCGATTACGGCGCTCGCTGCCTGCCGTGGGGCTACGTCCGATCGTACGGCACGCCGTATCCGCACGCGTACGTTCATCACCCGGACCGCCTCGCGATCATGTGGGAGCAGGACACCCGATATCACATGGTCCCCACCGACGGCCGCAAGTTGCCGGCCGACCTCGAACCCAGCTGGATGGGGAAATCCGTCGGACATTGGGAAGGCGACACCCTTGTCATCGAAACGAGGGGCTTCAACGGAAGGACCTGGCTCGATACCGCTCAGCACCCGCACAGCGATCAACTCCGCCTCACGGAGCGAATCAGCCGCCCCGAGTACGGAAAGATCAACTACGAAATCACCATCGAAGACCCCAAGTTCTACGCGAAGCCGATGAAGAACTCGCGCGTCTTCGTGCTCATGGCGCAGGGTCAGGAGTTGTTCGAGTATTCGTGCAACGAGAATAACCGTTGCGAAGACGGGAAGTGCACGCCGTCGGACGTGCAGAAATAAATTCCGGGACGGTTGCGTCGTTTCCCTAATTCTTGAAGAGCCCGAATTAGGGAAACGACGCAACCGTCCCGGAATTTATTTCGTCCCGATTCCGTAGACGTGCTTTATTGTCCGCAGCACGATCAGGCCATTCGAGATGGCGGGTGTCGCCATGATGACTTCCTTCATGTCCTGTTTGGACAATTGCACGTACTCCCGCCCCGCCTTCGCGACGAACACCTCACCGTCTTCGGTAGCGAAATAGAGCCGGCCATCTGCGGCAATGGGTGAAGCCGAGAACGATCCGCCATTACCGACTCGCGCTCGATAGACCCGTTCACCGGTCTGCGCGTCGTACGCGGTAATGATGCCGTTGATGTTCAACGTGTACAGCAACCCGCGATAAACGATCGGCGTCGGGATGTACACGCCCTCGCGATCGTTGCTCCAGGCGATCGCGTCATTGGACGTGGCGTCCTTTGCCAGTGAGATGTCCCCGGAGAATCCCGGACGGATTGCATAAATAGGTCGCGCCGGCGGATAGCCTCCCGTCACGTAAACAAGGCCGCCGGAAACCACCGGGGTAGCGATCGTTATCTCGGAGTTGGGTGCGAGACTCCATCGCAGCTTCCCGGTTTCAGGATCGTATCCGCGGACCTTTGTTCCGTTGGTGATCAGTTCGTCGCCCAATTTGCCCGTTGCGATCGTCGGAGTCCCCCATGTCGGAATCTCATCGGGACGGCTTGCGCGCCATATTTCCTTTCCGCTCGCGAGATCGTACGCCGCCAGATAGGAGTCCTTCTGCCGATCGACCTGGATGATCACCGAATCCTGATAAATGATCGGCGAGCTGCTGTGTCCCCACTGGTGGGTGATATCGAAAAACCAGCCGCTGTCGATGAGGCCTAGATCTTTCTTCCACAGCAGGCGGCCATTCGTGTCGTACGTCGCCAGGATTCCTGCGGTGCCGAACAAAACGGCAATGCGGCGGCCATCAGTAACCGGAGTTGAGCTGGCCTGGCTGGATTTGGGATGACGTTTGGTTCTCGGAATTCCCTTGTGAACTTCTCGTTCCCAGACAATCTTGCCGCTCTGAGCGTCGAGCGCGTACAGCTTCCAGCTGTGCTCGGAAACGTCGTTGACCGGAGCAGTGTCGCCGTACAAACCCGTCCGGAATGAGTTGTCGGTTGCGCTCACCGCTGTCGCAATGTAGACACGGTTGCCCCACACGATTGGACTCGCCGTCGAGATTCCCGGAATCGGAGTCTTCCACCGGACGTTCTTGCCTGATGCGATATCCCACTCCGCGACGGCACCCTGACCATCCGCGGATCCGGCTGCGCCCGTGCCCCGGAACGACGCCCAGTTCCGCGCAGTTCCGCGTGGAGCGACCGCAAGATCGACGGCAGAAACATTCGTCGGAGCAGCAGCAGCAGCAGCCACGGGCGGCGCAGCGGTTGCTGCAGTGCGCGCGAGTTGGAGCTTTTGCGGGCCATTCGTTAAGGTAAAGCTCTCGACGACATCCCCTTTCCTCTGGAACGCGACTTCCGCATTCGCCCGCTGCGGTGTAACGAACGTGGTGGGAGACGTCGCAAACAGCATCGCAGTGAACCCGGCCTGATTGATCGTGAGTTGATCGCCGTTCAGGCCGATCACAAATGTCTGCTGCGGTCCGCTGTACGTGCCCACGAAAGCCTGCAACGCAGCCGCCGGCACAGTGATGATGAGATTCGAGGGAATGCCGCGAGCAGTCATTACCGACTGCGCGGCGGCAGCGATGTCCGGGGCCCCGGTCTTGACAGCCCAGGCGTGCGTCGCCGCCACCGTCTTATCGTTCATTTCCTTGCTCGAAAGGAGTGCAGTCATCAGCGGAATGTTCTTGGTTTGCAGAGCGAGCGAAAAAGCGTTCATCGCTTCCGAGGAACCCTTCTCCACAAGGTATCGGATGACATCCACGCGGCCGTTCATCATGGCCGCCGCCATGGGAGTGAATCCATAGAAGGTGTCTCGGATGTTCATGTCGGCGCCCCGCTCGATCAGCAGCCGCACGATTTCAAGATTGCCGTTCATGGCTCCAAGCATCAGCGGTGTCGCGTTGTAACGCGTCTTTGCATTGATGCTCGCGCCCTGTTGCAGCGCTCTGGTAACCCCCGGCAGGTCGTTTTGTTGAGCCGCATCGAGCAGCGCCGTATCGGCCGCGCTGTTGGCGGCAGGCGCTTGCAGAGCGATCAGAAGCAGGATCGAACCGAACAGTGAGCTCATGGCTGTCTCCTCTCGTGTGAGGCCATGATCGCCGGAAAAGCGCGAGCAGTAAAGTCTGGCCTGCGACCGCCGATTCGGACGGTCTTTCGAGCTGTAATAGAATGTTCTCCCATATGCGAAACATCCGACGGCCGGCTCTGGCGTTCGCCACGCTTCTGGTCTTTCTGATCCCCGGTCTTGCCGGTAGCCAGCGGCGCGATCCCCGGATCGGAGAACTGCCGGAAGCGGAGTTCCATCTGGCTCGCGTCATCTATCGAACGAACCGGAGCGCCGGTTCCCACGGATATATCCAGCCAATGTGGGCCGTCGACTATCCGCTGTCCGACGAGCATTTTTTCGTGACGCTGAAGCGGTACACGCGAATCCAGGTGGCCGATGACAGCCGTCATCTGGAACTGTCTGACGACCGCCTGTTCGACTATCCGTATCTCTGGCTTCAACAACCCGGCGCGGGCGGCTGGAACCCGACACGCGAGGAAGCGCAAAGGTTA
>Ga0137433_1001302_pt1 | contig 10676 bp, 14 predicted proteins | sample EasRivERMZT840_2_FD_102335 | JGI IMG/M metagenome (GOLD analysis project Ga0137433, IMG submission 102335) | Soil microbial communities from meander-bound floodplain in the East River, Colorado, USA - East River MetaG ERMZT840_2 | ecosystem: Environmental > Terrestrial > Soil > Floodplain ...
GATGTGGAAGGACCATCCTGAAAAGGTCCTGGCATTCACGGAAGAATTCGCGACGAAAAACCCGAAAACCGTGAAGGCGATCCTGAAGGCCCTGCACCTTTCGAGCGTGTACATCGACAAGATGGAAAATCGAAAGAACGTGGCAGAGGTCGTTTCACGCGCGACGTACATCAACTGTCCGCCGGAGATCATTCATGCCCGCCTTATGGGCGATTACGACTACGGAGACGGGCGCAAGGAGAAAGATCCCTACTACATGATCTTCTCGCAACGTGAGTGCAACTTCCCGCAGAAGACGTTCGGTCTCTGGTGGCTGACCCAGTTCCGCAGGTGGGGAATGGTGAAGTCCGCGCCGGATTATCAGGGGATCGTCAGCAAGGTGATGCGTCAGGACACTTATCGCGATGCCGTCAAGGACATGGGCGTCACGACGCAATTCAAGGATATGCAGAAGCAGACGTTGTTCGATGGCACGTTCGACCCTGCCGATCCGGAGAAGTACGCACTGTCGTTTCCAGTGCACAGCAGAGCCTGAGGAGGGCCTTCATGAATTCGAGAATCGCTTCAATCCTGTTACCGATATGCGGCGTCGGCCTGGTGTTGGCCTTCTGGGCCGGCGTCAGCACGCAAGTCCCGGACTTGCCGTCACCGCTGAGGACCTGGGAAGAAAGCAAGCTCTACATCCTCGAGCCGCTGGAAAAGCGCGGCGAGATGGATCAGGGCATCGTGCTCCTCGCCTACTACAGCCTGTTGCGTGTCGCGAAAGGTTTCACCCTCGGCATTATCATCGGCACGCCCCTCGGATTCATGTTGGGCCTTTCGAAGACCTTCCACAAAATGTTCGACCCGATCGTTCAGGTGCTCCGGCCGATCTCCCCGCTCGCGTGGCTGCCGCTGGGCCTTGTCGTGTTTCAGAAATCCGAGCCCGCGGCGCTGTTCACGATCGCGCTCTGCTGCATGTGGCCGACGGTGATCAACACGATGTCCGGCGTGAGGTCGATCCCCCAGGAATATTGGAACGTCTCGCGGGTCCTGCGTCTTTCGCGTCTTCAAACGTTCACGAAAGTTCTCGTTCCCGCGACGCTGCCATACATGTTTACCGGCTATCGCCTCAGCCTCGGTATCGCCTGGCTGGTGATTGTCGCGAGCGAAATGCTTACGGGCACGCCAGGCGTCGGCGGGTTTCTCTGGCAGGAATACAACAGCCTGATTTATGCGCACATTCTTCTCTGCATTCTCACGATCGGCATCGTTGGATTCTGCCTCGATCGCATGATGGCTTTCGTGGAACTGAAACTACAAAGGAGCAACTAATTTGGCACTCGTCGAAGTTCGCGATGTCTCGAAGAGTTTTCAGTCCCGCAGCGGGGTGCGTGAAGTCTTGAAGTCGGTGAATTTGTCGGTCGAAGAAGGCGAGTTCGTTTCGATTGTCGGCTTCACGGGATCGGGCAAGACAACATTGATCAACATTCTTGCGGGCCTTCTGAAGCCGGATTCCGGCACTGTTCATGTCGCCGGGAAAAACGTTGACCAGATCCACTCCAACGCCGCAGTTGTATTTCAGAACTATTCGCTGCTGCCCTGGTTTTCGGCGATGGAAAACGTTCGGCTCGCCGTCGGAGCGGCATTTCCGGACTGGCCGCGCGACAAGCAGCTTGCTCATGCCAGGAAATATCTGGAAATGGTCGGGCTCGGCGGCGCCACACATCGACGGCCCAGCCAGTTGTCCGGGGGTATGAGACAACGCGTCGCGATCGCGCGGGCGTTTGCAGCGGAACCGGCGGTGCTCTTCCTGGACGAACCATTCAGCGCGCTGGATGCGCTCACGCGGGCAAACCTTCAGGAAGAGCTGGTGCGTTTGTGTTCGGTAGTTGGAAGGCGGGTGACGACCATCATGATTACGAACAACCTGGACGAAGCCCTCCTGCTCTCCGATCAGATCATTCCGATGACACGAGGACCGCGCGCAACACTCAGCACACCCATCAGCGTGCCGATTCAGAGGCCGAGAACGCCCGACCAGTTACTCCACGACCACGGGGCTGTGCGAATCCGGGCGAAAGTGGTCGAGTTCCTGACGGACTTCATCCACACCTCGCCCAGTCGCGCTTCTGCGCGGCCCGTTCCGGGCGGGCAACTTTCGGTCATGGAGGAGCAGGCATGATGGTCCCACTCGAAATCACCGGGTTGACGAAAGTCTTTCCGACGCCAACCGGCCCTTACGTCGCCGTGAAGGACGTCAACGCGCGGATTCACAGCGGCGAATTCGTGTGCATCCTCGGCCATTCCGGCTGCGGCAAATCGACCGTGCTTTCGATCCTCGCGGGGCTTCAGAAAGCGACTTATGGCGGCGTAGTGATCCAGGGAAAGGAAGTGGATGAACCGGGAAGCGATCGCGGTGTTGTGTTTCAATCGCCATGTCTGCTTCCGTGGCTCACGGCCGGAGAGAATGTCGCGCTGGCGGTCGGGCAGGCGTTCCCGAAGTACAGCTCCAAACAGAGAAAAGAACAGGCGGAGAAATATTTAGAGCTGGTTGGAATCGCAGGCTGCTACGACCAGAAGCCCACGGAGTTGTCGCTGGGAACGCAGCAGTGCGTGTCGATGGCTCGCGCGTTATCGATCGAGCCGGCTTTCCTGCTCCTGGACGAACCCTTTTCAATGCTGGATTCGCTGACACGCTTCGATCTGCAGGACACATTGCTCGATGTGTGGGAGAAGGCGAAGCGGATCGTCGTGATGGTCACTCACGATATCGACGAAGCGCTCTATCTCTCGGATCGCCTGATCTTGATGACCGACGGACCGGAGGCGTGTGTCGGCGAAATTCTCAAGACTCCGTTCGCGCGTCCGCGAACCCGCGTCGATGTTCTGGAACATCCGGAGTATTACGAGTACCGGACGCGCGTTATCGATTTTCTCGAGAATCACGCCAAACAGTTTTCGAACTAAGCAGCCCGGCGATGGTCGTGGTCCTCGTGTTCGCGATCGACCGGTTTTGCGGCCGACGTTGGCGTAGTTGCGCCGTACACGGCGATCAGGGCGATCGCGCCCACCAACGGGATAAGGAAACCTGTGGGTTGATTCATGGAATACAGGATCCCGCCCGTAATAAACGAGCCGGTCAGACCGAGGATAAATAACCCGCCGGTGGGATGACCGCGTAACAACAACTTAGCCAACACACTTGGGATCAAGCCGGCGACAAGTAGCCACATAAAAGACATAGCGGTCCTGTCCTTTCTTCCGATGAAATACCTAGTCGCAATTGGTGTGCCAGAAATGGTGGGAGAAAAGTAAAACGGGGACAGTGAATTTAATTGCTCACTGTCCCCGTTTTACTTTTTCTCCCGACCTTTTATTTCTTGGCAGAAAGACTCTTGTAGACGGCTTCCACGAACGTATCGCCGGTCCCGTACAGCGGATCGTAATCGCGCGTGGGTTTCGCGGCTTTTACCTGCTCCAGTGTCTGCCCTTTCTTGATCATGTCCTGGACGCGATCGCGAATGATCGTCACCATATCCCGATACTCGACCACATCCGCTTCATCGCAAAGCCGGCCATGTCCGGGAATCACCATCGTGCCGCCTTCCTGCTTTTCCGCAGGAATCGTCAGGTCGAGGATGAAATTCAACGCATCGATCACGCCATTGATGCTGCCGCCATTCTGGAGATCGATGATGGGATAGCTGGTCGTCATGAAAATGTCGCCCGTCATGACCACATCGGAACGACGGAAGAACACGATGCTGTCGCCGTCCGTGTGCGCCGACTTCGGATGAAATAACTGGATGGCCTCGCCATTGAAGAAGATTTCCTTCGAGTCGCCGTAGTACGTATCCGTCGGCCATGAGCCTGAAGGCGTCGGCGCCTGCGTCCCTGTCGGCGCGCTCATCCGCCGCATCACATTTTCGTGGGCGAAGATCGCTGCACCCTCGGCAGCGTCCTGAATATTTCCCGCGACATTCCCGCCCGTGATCGTCGTGCCGGCCGCTCGCGCCTTTTGATTGCCGCCGGTGTGATCCGGGTGAACGTGAGTGTTGATGATGTGCCGGAGCGGCCTGCTGGTGATCGGTTTCGCAATCTGCTTCACCGCTGCCAGAACCTGATCGACCATTTGAGTCGAGCCCGTATCGGCCATCAACACGCCATCCTTATCCACCTGCACCGCGATATTTCCGCCGGCTCCGACCATCATGTAGACATTGCCTTGCACGTGAAGCAGGTTGACCTGGCTTTGCTGCGATGTGCCGGCCGCGCTCGACACAAGGATCGTCACGAAAAGCGCGAGTGCTCTTTTCATTTCGACACCTTCAATTTCTGCTGGTACTCCGGATACATCGTTTCAGCTCCCCCGCGCGCAGCTCCGTCCGGCAGGTTGAATCGCTTGGGGAACTCGCTGAGAAATGAATTCGCTCCGGGGAGATGATGCGGCACGGAACCTTTCGGCCGGTCCACTTCCACGACAGCATCGCAGGGATACGGCGCAATCTGCTGCCGAGGATCCAGAATCCAGTTCGTCGTGCGGACGAATGGTTCAGTGAGATATTGCGGATCATTGATGATGCTGACGAGCGTCAGGTAGTCACCGTGACGTATCCAGTGTTCGGTGAGCGTCGCGCGATCGCTGCGGGGAATTCCGTTGCGGCGGATCCAGCCGGCTTTTAAATGTGTCGTCGTGACGGTCAGGATGTCGCCGACCCACTTTCCGGTCGAGAACCCCTGCCACGTGTGCGCTGCATAATCCGGCGGATGCGGTCGGCCATCCATCCAGATCGTGCGCTCCGGAGCCTGCCAGGAAATGTGCGTGCGATACGCGATCACCTGCTGCGATTCCTTGTCGACCTCTTTCCACATCCGCAGGTTCGCCGGGCCGCGCGGTCCGTAGTCGGCCGGGTGCGGTTTGCACTGATGCTCAGGCAGCGTCAGGAGCGACGCGTCCCAGCTGTCCGCCCGCAGGCGCGAGGCCTCGTTCAAAGGTATGCCGAGGTAGTCTCCGATCTCGGGCCCTGCGAGCCGCTCCGGGTTGTCTTCATGAAATCGCGGAGCCCATTCTCCCGAAGGATCGAGCTGCGCAAATGCCGGCAGGCTCATCATGGTCAGCGCGAGGATTGCGATCAGACGGAATTTCATAATCACACTCCGTGGAAATTGCTCCGAATGTTAGCTCAAGCGGTGCGGAGTGGCTCACAGAAAGAGTACCGACGCGCTGTTATTCCGGCATACGGAACGCGGGAATCCGCCGGCCGTCGATGTCGGTGAAGCCATACTCCGCGGCAAGATCGCCTACCGCCAGAACCTCACCCGACTTGTCCATCACGTTCGGATCCGACGCAACCGCGACCACGGCTCGCCCGACATATTCCGGCGATTCCGTGAAGTTCAGATAATCCTTGTTGCCTACGGCCTCGAAGGCTCCTGCGACACGCTCGGTGCGCATGAAACCCGGCGCCAGCGCGACGGCCGCGATATTGTGCTGCCGGAGTTCGCGCGCGATTCCAAACGTCATACGGTTGATCGCATTTTTTGCAACGTCGTAATACACGTTGACCATGAATTTGTCCCGGTCCCAGGCCGTGATGCTGACGATCAAGCCCTGTTTTTGCGGCAGCATCATCGATACAGCAAAACGACTCGCGACGATCGCTGCCCGGACTCCTGCGGTGAACATTCCGTCCCATTGCCGGAGCGGTTGTTCGTGGAGCGGGGCGCCGAATGTTCGGTAGTCGTGGTGTTCATAGCCGCCCCACGCGTTGTTGACCAGCAGGTCGAGGCGTTGCTGTTCACGCTGCACCCGAGCGAATAGTTGTTCAACATCGGAGTCGACGGTGTGGTCACAACGAACCGCGATGCCGGCGCCTCCCCGAGCTGTGACGCCTTCCGCCGTGTCTTCAACAGTGCCGGGCAGGTTCTCAGTCGTCGTTTCGCCCCTTACGCTGCGTCCAGTCACGTAGACGGTCGCGCCAGCCTCGCCAAGCGCGAGCGCGATTCCGCGGCCGGCACCGCGGCTCGCTCCTGTCACAACTGCAACTTTTCCCTGTAATCGCATGCGCTAAACGATATCAAAAATATTTCGCTGGACAGCTGTGTATATCTGTATATACTGAGTATACTCAGATGGACGGATTCGTGATCTCACAGACAGACAAACGACCTATTTACCTCCAGATCATGGAGCAGATTAAGAGGCGTGTGGCTGTTGGCGATTGGGCGGAAGGGCAGTCGATCCCTTCGATCCGGCAGCTTGCTGTCGATTTGTCGGTGAGTGTGATCACGGTCAAGCGCGCGTATCTGGAGCTGGAACGTGAGGGGGTCATCGTGACGCAGCAGGGCAAGGGGTCGCGCGTGGCACCGAACCCCGGTCTTGGGATGCGTCTTCAGGAACAGGAATTGAAAAAGCATTTGGAGCAGGCGATTCGGCTGTCAGCAGTTCTGGGGCTTCAGCCCGAGGAACTCGAGGGCCGGCTTCGAGAAGCTTCTGAGAACATCGCTACAAAGGAATCGTCATGATGGATCTCGCCATAAAACTCGACGGCGTACGCAAGAAGTATCGATTCTTCTCGCTCGACAACATCTGTCTGGAACTGCCGCCGGGGCAGATCATGGGCCTCATCGGACCGAACGGCGCCGGCAAATCCACCACGATACGGATTTTGATGGGCCTCGTTCATCAGGATGGAGGCGATGTCCGCGTGCTCGGTCATCGGATGCCGCAGGAGCAGGTCGCGGCGAAGTGGGACATCGGGTTCGCGTCCGACGACATGAGGCTCTACGAAGCGATGACGCTCGAGTGGCACATGAACCTGATTCGATCCATCTATCCGAAATGGGATGCGGCGTACGCTCAGCTACTGCTGAAGCGCTTCGGGCTGAGGGCCGAGCAAAGGATCAAGGAGTTTTCGCACGGCCAGCGCGTCAAGGCGACGCTGCTTCTGGTTCTGGCCAGGCGGCCGCGGTTGCTGATTCTGGATGAGCCGACGACGGGGCTTGATCCGGTTGCGCGGCACGAGATCCTTAGAGAACTGACATGGCTGACGAAGGCCGCAGCATTCTGTTTTCGTCGCACAACACGCAGGACGTCGAGCAGATCTCGGATCAGATCACCTTTATCGATCGCGGCAGGATCATTGACTCGATGGATAAAGAGGTATACCTGGACCGGTGGCGGCGCCTTCGTCTGGAAGTGCCGGCCGGAGTCGAGCTGCCCGCGCTGCCCGGGATCATCCATGTCCGCCAACAGGGCCGCCTGGCGATTGCGACTTCCAATGTTTTCGCGCCGGATCTTGCCAATGCATATGAGAGCACCGGCGCTCGAGTTCAGTCGATTGAGACGATGACGCTCGAGGAAATCTTTGTCGCGAATGTTGAACACAGCCGCGAGGAGGTGGATGCATGAAAGACTCGGTTGTTCAAACTTTGATTCTGAGCGACTGGAATCGTCATCGTTTTTTCATCATGTTGTCGATACTTGGCGGTGGCCTGGCCCTGGGTCTGGTGGCGTGGGGCGGTGAATTGCCGACGATCCTCGGCAGCACATGGTTCTTCGTGTCACTGATCGTTCTCGGCTGCATGATGCCCGTGTCGAACGTTATCAATGAACGAAAGAAACAGACGCTGGCGTTCCTGATGAGTCTTCCGATATCGGTCGCTCAATATACGCTGGCGAAGATCTTATCGACATTCGGAATGTTCCTGGTGCCGTGGCTGTCGCTGATCGTTGCGGGCGGGCTGCTGATCGTGGGCCGTCAGGATATTCCAGACGGGATCATACCTGTGCTGCTCATTCTGGGGGGCTTCACACTTGTCGGTTTTTGCGTGGTCGCCGGTGTTGCGATCGCCACCGAATCGGAATCGTGGACCATCGTGGCAACAATTGCTTTGAACTCTTCGTATGGATTCGGGTGGTACGTTCTCATCCGGAACCGTGAGTTGCGGGCAGGCTTCGGAAACGCCGACCCAGTGTGGAGTCCAACAGTACTCACGATTTTGCTGAGCGAGGCGGCAATTGTTGCTGTGGTCCTCGCGCTTACGTTTTTCGTTCAATCGAGAAAACGAGACTTTATTTAAGAGAAAGGGAAATGCCATGCGATACGTGTGTCTGCTTGCGGTGATGCTTCTCGTTCTGTCCACACAGGCTCTGTTTGCACAACAGGAAGGAGCCACAATCTACAAGGAACGGTGCGCGTCATGCCACGATGCGCCCGAGGGGCGCGTGCCCTCGATCACTGCGATCAAGGCCATGACCGGCGAAGCCATCTTCGTCGCGCTGACGAACGGCGCCATGCGGACGCAGGCACAAGGTCTTTCGACGCCGCAAATCTTTGCCCTGATCGGCTACATCGCGCCGACCGGCGCTGCGAGCGCTCCTGCGATGACGCGAACCTGCAAAGGGGACTCATCGATTTCCGCCGCTGCATTCAAGTCGGCGATGAACGCGCCTCGCTGGAACGGATGGAGCACCAGTTCCACGAATTCCCGTTTCCAGGACGCCAAAAGCGCCGGTCTTACGGCTTCAAACGTCAAGGCGCTGAAACTGAAGTGGGCGTTCAACCTTGGCGCCGTTTCGATTACCAGATCGCAGCCGACAATCGTCGGCGACCGCGTGTACATCGCATCGACAACCGGAGCTGTTTATTCACTCGATGCCGCTACCGGATGCACGCACTGGGGGTTCAAAGCAGCCCAGGTCCGTTCCGGCATTGCGATTGGTGACGCCAGCGGCACTGCTGCTGTTTTCTTTCCGGATGCCGGCGGCGCCGTGCACGCGCTGAACGCCGCGACAGGCGAAGTCATCTGGAAGAACCGGCCAGTCGACCATTTCACGACGATGGGAACGGCGACGCCGCGCGTTCATAACGGCGTCGTTTATCAGCCATTCTCTTCATTCGAAGAGGTGGTGGCTGCCGATCCGAATTATCAGTGCTGCACGTTCCGAGGCAGCGTCGTGGCGATGGACGCTGCGACAGGAAAGAAGATCTGGCAGACCTTCACGGTTCCCGAGCCGAAGCCAACACGCAAAGGCGCTTCAGGCAACCAACAACACGGGCCCTCCGGAGCAGGAGTCTGGTCCACGCCGACGATCGATGAACAAGCGGGAGTGTTATACGTCGCCACCGGCGACAACTACTCCGACCCGCCCTCGATGACCAGCGACGCCATCCTGGCCATGAATCTCAAAACCGGCGCGCTTCTCTGGTCGCGCCAGTTGACGCCGAACGATGCGTTCAACGTCGGCTGCGCGATTCCGGGGCGGCCCAATTGTCCCGAGTCCAATGGCCCGGATTTTGATTTTGGGCAGCCGCCGATTCTGGTCAGCCTGGGAGGCAATAGGCGCGCGCTGGTTATCGGTCAGAAATCCGGCATGGTGCATGCCATCGATCCCGATCGCGAAGGCGCGGTGTTATGGCAGACACGAGCGGGTGAGGGCAGCGCATTGGGCGGGAGCCAGTGGGGATCGGCATCGGATGGCGAAAAAGTGTTCGTCGCAATCTCCGATATCGTCATCGGCAGCAAACCGGATCCGAGCCTGCCGCAGGGTGTTCGCTCCTTTCTCGATCCAAACAAAGGCGGCGGCCTCCACGCTCTCGATCTAAAGTCCGGCAAAATCGTCTGGAGCGCGAAGCCGACGCCGTGCGCTGCGAATCGCACCGACTGTTCGCCAGCCCAATCGGCAGCCGTGACCGCAATTCCCGGCGTCGTGTTTTCAGGTTCCGTTGATGGCCACCTTCGCGCCTTCTCGACCGCGACGGGTGCGGTCCTTTGGGATACGGACACCGCTCGCGAGTTCCCGACTGTGAATGACAAACCAGGTCGTGGCGGTTCTATGGATGTCGCCGGGCCGGCTGTCGTAAATGGAATGGTGTTCGTGAATTCCGGTTACGCGCAATGGGGCGGCATGCCGGGGAATGTGCTGCTCGTGTTCTCAGTCGACGGAAAGTAAGCGAAGAACATTTCAGCTGACAATCGATGGCTACACTCCTATTCTTTACTTATGGTAAAGAATAGGAGTGTGTATGGCTGCGAAGGTCAATATCGTTCTCGACGATGATGTGAAGTCGGAACTGGAGAACCTTGTCGAATCCGGACTGAGAAGCCGGGTCATCAATAACGCTCTTCGAAAAGAGCTGATACTGATTCGACGCCACAAGTTGTCCGAACAACTGGATGCGCTGCGGGCAAAAACGAAACCCGTATCGAGCCGCGAGATTGTGGAACTGATTCGCCGGGATCGAGGCCGATCGTGACGGCGTCCGTGGTCGTCCCGGATGCATCCGTTCTTCTCAAATGGGTTCTCGAATCCGACGACGAGGAGGACCGCAACCGCGCCCTGACTATTCGCGAGGCATGGCTCGCCGGAAGATGTTCCATCGTGCTGCCGTCCCTCTGGTATTTCGAGGTCGGAAACGTTCTCGGCCTGAAACAACCGAATATGGCGGATCAGTTCATGGAACTCCTCACAGCTTATGGATTTGAAGAGGAACCGCCCACAGCTATCTACAAGCAGGCTTTCGGTTTTATGAAAAAGTTCAAAGTCACCTTCTATGACGCGGCATACCACTCGATCGCCACGATCCGTTCGGGCACCATGATCACTGCGGACGAAACGTATTACCGCAAAACAGTCAGCGCGGGGAATATCGAACTGCTCGCCAATTGGTCGGTACCGCGAAGCTGACGAC
>Ga0137433_1001306_pt1 | contig 10662 bp, 15 predicted proteins | sample EasRivERMZT840_2_FD_102335 | JGI IMG/M metagenome (GOLD analysis project Ga0137433, IMG submission 102335) | Soil microbial communities from meander-bound floodplain in the East River, Colorado, USA - East River MetaG ERMZT840_2 | ecosystem: Environmental > Terrestrial > Soil > Floodplain ...
AAGTCGTGGACTGGATGGAGGACATTGTGATGCGTGCCTTCGCAGCCCATCCCGCTCCGGCACCCGACGCTGGACTGCGAGAGGCGAACCTTGCGGGCGGGTTGATATCGCTCCGGGAGATTGCTGAGGCTCCACGAGATGAGCGTTTGGCATTGCTCGATCAGCGTCTAGCGGAGAAGCAGGCCGAATTAGATTCCCTCGCAGCCCATCCCGCTCCGGCAGGGCCAGCGGTAGACGGGCCCGCTGCCCTCGACGTGGAGCGGCTGGCGGAGGCATTGAATGCGACGGTCGGCAAGTACGGCTGGGCACGTTCCACGCCCCCCTCTCCTGTCGAGGAATGGCTTGTCAACGCTCGTCGTGTCGCTATCGAGTATGCCCGCCTCCAGAGCCCCGAGGACAAGTAATGGCGTATGACAATGAAGACCCTGAGCTGGGGTTCTTTATGTTGGGACTTGGTGCGATAGTGTTCATGCTATGCATCTACCTTGCTATCGGTCTCCTGTTTGGGCTTGAGTGGGTCATAACTGTTATCCTGGTATCGATTGTCCTAGGAGGCCTGTTCAATATATACACGCACTACACGACGCCCAAAATTGACCGTTGAAGGACAATGGGTGACTGAGCTATAATAGTGGAACACATTGCGATCGGGGCACTACTAAGGTAGTCCGTTCGCAGGCATAAGCCAGGGAGTACGATGACAATCATTCCCGCGGATAAGTATCGCGAAGCCCACGATCGGATCTATGGCCCGTACGGCGCCGAGATCGAGTGGAAGGACCGCGACGGCCACGTCTGGAAGGTCACCGAGATGGCTGATGACCACCTCGAGAACTCTATGGCGGTGATGCTCCGTCAGGCACAAGACATTCACAGCCGTGAGTGTTTCAGGATGGCAGAAGCCGGTGATGACCCCATCATTGGTCCTCGTGGTGATGCAGCCAACGACGCCTTCGATGATGAGTTCCGGCAGCTTATGGATATGGACCCGGAGGAGTACATCAAGACTTCGTACCCTCCATACCAGGCCATGAAGGCTGTCCTCGAGCACCGCGAGCAGTTGATGCAACAGCGGGTCAAGGATACGGAACGACAACAGGCTGAGTGGGTAGAAGAGGTCACCCATGAACGGGAAGAGACACTTGCCAAGGCCGAAGACCTTGCTAAGTACATTGTCGAGCACGTCGACATGCATGTGTGTGGTGACTGCGGTGGTCCAGAAGGGTGGGTTGAGGAAGCTAAGGGTCCGATTGCAGACTTCCTAATGGGCGTTGAGCCTGTCGAAGATGACTGGTAAGGTCTATGTCGTCAGCACTAGCGACCGCGTTACCTTTAAGAGGTGTCATAGGAAGTGGGACTTTGGTTCCCCCAACCGGCAGAGTCTCGTTCCTATCGGAGCTCCCATCGCTGCACCCCTGTGGCAAGGATCTGGTCATCACTTTGCCTTAGAAGACTTCTATGGATACAATCTGTTTGGCAAACCTGCGGATGCCTTTCGAGCTTACGTAGAGGCCCATCGCCGTTCCGAACTGCCTGACGAGTATAAGGAAGTGTCGGAACTAGAGATTGGGATGCTCGATTACTTCCATGACGACTGGCTTCCACAACACGGGGAACCCTTCCCGACTCTTTGGATCGATGGAGTACCGCAAGTCGAGGTCAGTGTTCGTGTCCCGCTCGACATCCCACCTCCGCCTGGGTATAGTAGTGTCGAATACCGAACGACTTTCGACCGTCTTGGGGTTGATGACGAAGGACGAATTGTCGTCATTGATTACAAGACTGCTGCCCGAGCTTACGAGGCAGGTCGTCTTGAACTCGACCCTCAAGTATCCTCCTATTTCTGGTCGGCTAAACTAGTGTACGGTGACCAGGTCGAGGGTGCTGTGTGGATGATCTTTCTCAAGGCAGTCCCTGATGCACCTGAAGTCCTGAAGAATGGCGAGCTGTCCAAGAGTAAGTCACAGCATACGACGGCTGCTATCTACCGCAAGACACTGATGGAGTACTACGGACAGATTCCTCCGGCTTACTTCGACGTGATCAACCACTTCGCCTCACAAGAGACACCCGAGGGTGACAAGTTCATTACGCGTGAGTCCATCTACCGGAACGATGTGTTCGGTATGAATGAGGAGCGGAAGATCTTCTCCGAGATTCACGACATGATCGACCCTGGTCTGTCATTGTACCCGAACCCAACACGTGACTGTTCCTGGGACTGTAACTTCAAGGCACCGTGCCTTGCTATGGATGACGGTTCAGACTACAGTTACATGTTGGAGACGGAGTACGAGAAGTGGGAGGGCGAAGGCTATAAGACTACCGGATGGCGTGAACGACTAAAGTATCCACCGGCCCTGGAAGTGGTGGCCAATGAGACGACTCCAGCTTCCGTTTAAGAGTTACCTACACCCCATGATACACGTATTCAAGAACTCCAGCGGACATATCACGAAGCAGGTCATCTGCTACAATCCCTCTGGTATGTTGAAGGTTGGGAAAGCTGACCATAGATACGACCCGGTGAAGTGCGGTTGGCAGATGCCGATGACATTCATCTACAGCGGCCCACTGTTCGCATGTCGTCGTTGTCATCGACATATCTGGTCGAAGGAAGTACATACACGGTGCCCCCAATGTGGGAGTAAACTTAATGACACGAACACTCTTCTTCATACTCCTGTCATTCCTGCTGAGCGGGGTATTCCTGCTGGCGGGGTCGCGAACAGTAGTCAGTACTGACGGATGCTATCCCGTACCCATTACTGCGAACACACCAACTGGGATCGCTGGCTGCGTGCGATGGGGACATGGCATCGCAAGTCACTACGGACCAGGCAATGGTGTCGCCATGAACTTCTGTACATGGATAGTACGTCATGACACTGGTTGCGGTAGTGCGCGTATTACTAGCATTGATACTGGTCGTTCTGTCATGGTACCTATTACGGACTTCTGCGACTGTTACACAGGTACTTCAGACGAGCGTCTTGTGGATCTTCAGTATGGGGTCGTTTCTCTACTCGGTCTACCTCTTAGCCAAGGACTATACCAAGTCGTAGTGGAGCCAGCCAGTGTGCAGCAAGTGCCACAAGAAGCGGCACGGGAACAAACTTCGGGCGATAACGGATCGGATGACGAAGCGTCAGCAGGAGTTACGGTCCTCCCGAATACAGCGACGCCGACAGGAGAAGGTGAATGACAGTGCAACCACCAGCAGCAGTGAGTCCTAAGCCACCACCGTTCCAGATCGTGCGGACTGAGCCCTCTGAGAAGTATCTCAAGATGCTCATCTATGGTGACTACGGGGCAGGCAAGACGACGCTTGCTGCTACAGCACTCGACGTCCCAGCAATGACGGACCTGCTGTTCATCAATGCTGAGTCGGGTGACCTCTCTCTTCCGAGAGGGATCGATAAGGTCGACATCAAAGACTATGCGACGCTAGCACGTGTGTTCGAGTTCCTTCGAGCTCATACCCGTTATCGGGATGCCGGTGATACAAGGCGTATGGCGGAGCTCGAGTCGCGGTTGCGGGGAGAGCCCGTCAGTGAGCCAAAGATCTACCGCACGGTCATTGTCGACTCCCTAACTGAAGTCCAGACCTACTTGATGTACCAGCTCTTGAACCTGGACGTCGATAACTGGGCACTCGATGTGACACCTGAGTCACCTGAGTACAAGGAATGGGGACAGAGCTCGGAGATGATCCAGCTTCTGGTTCGGACCTTCCGAGACCTCCCCATGCACGTCATCTTTGTTTGCAGCGCACAGGAGGTAACTGACGATAAGAATAGGATGTTGAAGCGACCCAACCTGCCAGGTAAGCTGGCGGGGAAGGTTCAGGGATTCCTCGACGTTGTCGGGTACCTGGACACTGCCCCTGATAAGGAAGGGAACGTAGTCCGACGGTTGTGGATGCAGCCAGGGACAAGACTGTTCCAGGCCAAGCACAGGTTCCGCAATCACCCGGACCTTAAGTTCATTGATAACCCAACACTCAAAGACCTGTTCAACCTGACGAAGGAGTCAAAGTCTAATGCCAGCGCAAACGCCACGACGACCAGCAGCGACTCGGACAGCCCCAAGGCCAGCACCCAAGCAGCAGGAAGCGGCACCGGAGGAAGAGGCCCAGTCCGACGACCAGTTCAGCGAGGAGGAAGACCCGTTCAATCAGCCCGCCGAGTCGGAGGGTGAGATTGATCAGGATGCGGTCTTTGACATGTCGGGGACTCCTGATGAGCCTGACCGTGAACTTCTCGCCCCTGGGATCTACGATGCGGTCATCTCGAACGTCGAGTTCGGGAACAGTCGTCGCTCGGGCAATCCGATGCTCACGTGGGTCTTCGATGTCACTGATAAGCAGGGTGCCAGTCACACCTTGTTCTACCACACCGTTCTGAACGACGAGCGTGGTCTGGTCCGCACGAAGAAGGCCATCAGCCGCATCCTTACCGAAGAGGATGGCGAGTTCGATTGGGCCAACTTCAAGCCGGGTGAGGTCGCTGACTGGGCAGTCGGTCGTGCATGTCGAGTGATCGTTCGCATCCAGCCCGCAACGGCTGAGTACGATAAGTCCAACTCGATCCGCGACGTTCTGACCCCGTCAGAGGGCTTCATCCAGTAGAGGGCTGTTGTGCCGGTTCTCTTGGTACTAGGGACGTAAGTGGACTTGGGCAGTCCAGCCGGCATAACAAAAGCATAGAAAGGGTCCTTTCATGCCTAAGGCAGTAAGCCTAATGAGCGGTGGTATGGACTCTACCACCCTTGCCTACATGTTGAAGTCCGAAGGATACGATCTACACCTGCTCTCATTCGACTACGGGCAGAGACACCTGAAGGAACTAGTAGCTGCTTCTAAGCTCGCAGAGGGACTCGAGGCAGGACACGACATCATCATCCTAAGTACACTCCCAGGCAAGTTCGCTGAAGGGATGCCGGGGATGATCCCCGATCCACTCGCGCGGGTGTTGTCGGGAAGCTCACTAACTGATGAGTCTGTTCCCGTACCTGACGGCCACTATGCCGAGGAGTCGATGAGGGCAACGGTGGTTCCGAATCGGAATGCCATCATGCTGTCGATTGCCTATGGTGTTGCTGTTGCTGAGCAGGCAGACCTCGTTGCGTTCGGTGCACATGCAGGCGACCACGCTATCTACCCTGACTGTCGTCCGGAGTTCGTTGCAGCGTTGGGTAATGCCCTTGTGACGGGGAACCGTTGGGATGAGGGTAACCCTGTTCCTAACCTCATTGCCCCCTTCCTCGACAAGACGAAGACCGACATTGCTGTCATCGGGCAGGGACTAGGGGTCCCGTGGGAGAAGACCTGGACTTGCTACAAGGGAGGAGCTATACACTGTGGCCGTTGCGGCACCTGCGTCGAGAGGCGAGAAGCCTTCCGACTCGCAAGAGTCGAAGACCCAACCCCCTACGAGGACAATACGTACGATCCACCCGCTCCCTGACATCAACGGTTGGGCCTTAACAGGTACTCGATCGATTAGGAAGCATGCTGTTGTGAAGCCGTTAGACCTCGGCAGTAAGGGTCCCGCGCTCTGCGGTAAGTTCCCAAACCAGAAGACGGGGTGGGTGGAAGACCCTGGCGGTAACAAGATGCATCCTCGTTGTGAGAGGTGTTGTGTCCTCATTGTCGACGCCATTGGGAGTATCTAATGCACCAGTACAACATCAAGTCGGGTAAGCTTCATGCGGGGATCCCCACTGAGCAGTGTAACTACGACGACGGTACGAAGAAGAACTTCCGTGAGGTCACAGAGGCAGAGGGAAAGGCAATGCTCGATATAGGTGAGGCTTCAAAGTGTGGGTTCTGTTACTCACCTAAGTACGCTCGTCTTCGAGGGGAGAAGCCCTAGTGTATCAAGGCCACGTCGAAGCGACCTTCGAGTCAGCACATAAGGCTGACGTCCCTGGTCACAAGTGTTCAGGTACTCTTAGGCAGGTCCCTAAGGATGTGCGCGAGGCACTGTACGCATCACCTGCCCTGATGAGTGATGGTGATGTCCTGTTCGACATCATCATCGAGATCCTCAAGGACAAGTTCGACTACCATGGTCACTCGTGGTTGGCGGAGATCGACTTCGAGTATACCCATGTTGACGAACACTTCTGGGGACCCGACTTCGGTAAGGTGAAGGACTTGATCCGCGTCATGGATCATCACAATCTGAACCTTATGTTCGAACAACCGACGTCGGAGTTCCTGGCACGCTTCCTCTATGAGTCCTTTGAGAAGGAGTTCGGGTTCGCACCACTGTTGGTCCGACTCCATGAAGGTAGGGGAAACAAAATGGAGTACCGTCGTGACAGTTAGTCAACAGGTGGGTCTTGCGTTTGCAGTTGGTACGCTTGTTGGCGTCTTTATAACACTCGGCATCATCTGGCTCGTTGCGTTCGGCAACTGGTTAAAGGCACGCCATGACCGATAAGCAACTGCCCGCAGTAAGAAGTCTTCCGACGAAGAAGCCTGATGAGCTTGGTCCGGGTATCAAAGGGTTTAAGGCTAGAGTGATGATCGAATGGCCACCTGACTCTGGTAATTGGGGTATCGTTGGTGAAGGTGTCGTCCAAGAGGCGGGCTGGGAAGAAGACGTACAGCCCATACCCATGAACGGAATGTACTTGGAATACGAACCTACAGGGTACCGCACGATTCGTTTGACGGTGTATCGTGGGCGATGACAAGAAGTACCCTGTCATTGAAGTATTCGGACCTACGATTCAGGGTGAGGGGGCGATGGCTGGAAGGCCTACGCACTTTATTCGGATGGGTGGGTGTGACTATAGATGCCATTGGTGTGATACTGAATACGCAGTCATCCCCGAACAGGTCCGCAAGAACGCCAAGAAGCTTACCTACCTCGAGATCACCGAACAGGTTATGGCGCTTCCTCAAGGACCGGAGTGGGTCACTCTTAGTGGTGGTAATCCTGCTCTACATCAACTTGACTCTGTGGTCATCGATCTACATCGTAATCAGTTCAAGGTGGCCGTAGAGACTCAGGGGTCGATGTGGAAGCCATGGCTGACAAAGGTTGACCAGCTGACGATTAGCCCGAAGCCACCAAGCTCACGGATGCACAGCATCAAGAACCTCCAGCTCCTCGAGGAGTTCATGGAATCGATGATGCAACAGTACCCGATCGAGAGTAGGGTGTGTCTAAAGATCCCCGTGATCGGTGATGAGGACTACGAGTTCGCCATTATGGTCCATGGACGGTACAAGAAGATACCGTTCTACTTCTCGGTCGTGACTAAGATGGGCGGTCTGTATGGAGACTTCGCCGAAGGGGAGATCGACACCCGAGACACTCTCCTCGATCGTTACCGCTGGCTCGCCGAGCGTATCGCAGGCGATGCGCGGGCTAGGACGACTACAGCGCTTCCTCAACTCCACGCACTTCTATGGGGACATGGACGTGGCTTCTGACGAGGTCTTTACCGGCGTAAAGGGTATTCTCATTAACCTGGGACTAGACCCTGAAGACCAACACTTCAAGGGTACCCCTGAGCGTGTGGCCAAGATGCTACAGTCGTTCGTTGAGTACACGGAGGAGGACCTTGCTAAGATCGTCGAGACAGGCTTTGAGGAGACAGACGACGACATCATGGTCGTTCAGACCCGTATCCCCTTCGTCGGAATGTGCGCACATCACCTTCTCCCGTTTACTGGTACCGCTACTGTCGGTTACATCCCGAATGAACGTGTGGTTGGTCTTAGCAAACTCACAAGGCTCGTCAGAGCTGCGGGACGAGTATCTCCTTCCACACAGGAGCACATTACGAACCTCATCTCGAATACCCTTCACGATACACTCAAGCCCATCGCGACTGGGTCGATCACGGTTGCAACTCATGGCTGTATGTCTGCACGTGGTGTGTTGGCTCACGAGACACAGACTAAAGTTTCCGCCCTACGAGGTCAGTTCATGTTGAATCCCCAGGCGCGTTCAGAGTTCCTTAGCATGGCGGAGTTCTAAGATGGCAGAGTTCGAACCCCACCTTATGTTGACTGTAGGCAGTCATACTGATCTGTGGCACCGATTCAAGAAGCCGAGAGAGGATAAGCACGGTAGAGTCTTTCTTACGACCAAGTGTGGACGGGAGATCTATGACCACTACAACGTCCGAGGAACCTACAACCCCAGGATCGATCGATTCTGCGTCCGATGCTTCCCCTTCGGAATCAACTCCGACGGAAGCTACAAGGAACGACCCGAGCCAGCAGCCGATGCTGAAGGCGCTGGAGATACTCCTGACGGAGAACAACAAGCTCCTGAACCTGGTGTCCCCATTACTTCCACCCCAGAGCCTCTCCTACTTGAACCTGCTGATGGTGGAGATGGTGGATCTACACGTGAGGAAGGCAGCGGGGTACTCGGGGCTGGACACGAAGGACACGTGGAAGAACTTCCGGAACGCGGAGAGGCTGGGGAAGACACCCCTGGAGGGAGTCCTGATCCGGAAGGGGGACAAGGAGTCGAGGTACGCCCAGCTGTTCAAGGACAGCGAAAACAACATGCTGGGTCCGGACGAAAGCCTAAGACGGGAACTAATTGATGACTCTGCCTATGGGCTCATCGCAGTCTGTCTCATCGACGAAGACACCCTTCGCCGTTCGCGATGACTTCAAGATCATCAAGGACCCTGACTCTAAGGACGTATGTTGCATCTGCTTCTTCAACTATGCCGAGATCAAGAGGTCAGGTAATAAGTACCACGTAGGGTGTTATGACTCACACCTTCGTACACATAGTCCACCTCCTGAGTACCTGGTAAAGAAGAACAGGAGTAAGGAATAGTGGAACGGTTCGCTCCAGTTGCCCCTGTTGCTGTACACCAACGTATGGCGGAGGCAGGAGTACTAGGGAGTTACCATCTACTCCTGGCACATCAGGTACTTGACCAGCCTGCTATCCACGAGGCCTTCTACAAGGGTCAGTTACCGCGGATGCGTAAGTACCCAGATAGTGAGAACAGGTCATTAAGGAAGACCCCATACATCATTATGGACAACAGCCTCATTGAGTTGGGGTACCCATTGCCCGTTGAAGATGTGGTTATAGCCGCAGAGACAGTCAACGCGTCGGTGATCGTACTACCCGATGTACTGGGTGATAGGATCAAGACACTGGAACAGACCACCAAGGCGGTGATCACTCTCGACGAACTCAGGCCCCGCTCCCCGTATGCGCGAAGAGTGAAGATGTTGGGCGTGGCCCAAGGTCAGACCCTGAATGAAGTCTTCTCGTGTGCCAGGGACATGATCCAGTTACTTGGGGTCGACATCGTTTCCATTCCGCGTCATGTCACAGCCAAGGTGGGGTCACGCATCAAGCTGGCACAGATGGTGCGACAGTACGGGAAGCCAGTTCATCTGTTAGGGTTCTCAGAGAATCTCCTCGACGACTTTACAGCACTCGGTATTCCTGGGGTTATGGGAATTGATTCGGCAGTACCTATCTGGTATGGGCTACAGGGATTCGAACTTCCAACTACACCACCCGTCCAAGCTGACTACGGGAAGCGACCAGAGGACTACGAGTCACAGACAGAGATCAACTCTAAGGTCATCCAGAACATTCGAAGGGTCGAGCGATGGGTGAACATTGCAAAGACTGCCCCTACAGGGAGGTAAGTGGTGCTATCTCAGGAACTGGGCCCGCCGACTCGCCCATTGTCATCGTCGGAGAAGCTCCAGGAGCTAACGAACTCCGTACTGGAATTCCTTTCGTCGGTGCAGCTGGACAGTTGCTCGATCGACTCCTTCAGCAAAGCCACATCGACCGAGAGTCATGTTACATTACGAATAGCATGCTCTGCCGACCCACAGAAAGTCCGCCAGCTCGTAACGGTATTGATGCTTGCCGAGGACGATTACTCGATGAGCTTCGACAGTCGCCCCGTTCGCTCATAATCACATTCGGGGCCACAGCATTAAAGGCGATCACCGGCAACCACAATATCAAGATCACTCACGAGCGTGGGAGAGTAATCGAGACACCCTATGGACGAGTCCTCCCCACAATCCATCCTGCTGCAGTCCTTCGTGGTTATTCGGACTTTCCCAAGCTACTTAAGGACGTACAGTACGCAGCGAGTCTTCTGGACGGCGCAAGTGTGCGAAGTGCCGGTACGACTAAGCACACCGTTGTGCGACCCGAGACCCTCAACAAGGCAGTTAGTTTCCTCCTACGAAAGAAGTTACTGGCAGCGGACATTGAGACGTCAGGATATAATCCGCTTGTGGACCGAATCCTGTCCTTAGCTGTATGCTGGGACAATAACAAGGTAGCAGTCTTCCCCGATGAACTCCTGAAGACGAAGGAAGTTAAGCGACTCCTCGAGTCACAAGGACCAAGGTGGGTCTGGCATAATGGTAAGTTCGACACATCATTCCTCCGAGCTAGCGGGCTTGATGCACGTGTTGACGAAGACACAATGCTCATGCACTACGCCCTCGACGAGAATCGGGGCACTCATGATCTCAAGCAACTTGCCGGAGACCTCCTCGGTGCACCGGATTACAAGCAAGAGCTGCGCAAGTACCTGCATCGCGTGTCAGACTCTTTTGAGATCATACCCCGACCCGTCCTCTATAAGTATCAGGCTCGTGATGCTGACTGCACGTTCCAGATCTAC
>Ga0137433_1001307_pt1 | contig 10662 bp, 14 predicted proteins | sample EasRivERMZT840_2_FD_102335 | JGI IMG/M metagenome (GOLD analysis project Ga0137433, IMG submission 102335) | Soil microbial communities from meander-bound floodplain in the East River, Colorado, USA - East River MetaG ERMZT840_2 | ecosystem: Environmental > Terrestrial > Soil > Floodplain ...
GACGCGGTGTGCGGTGCGGATCGGGTCACACTGCCCCCCGACAGCACCACGATTGCTGCGAGGCTCGTCAGTCTTCGCCTGATCCTGGATCCGCGCATTCTTTCCCTTCCGGGCGTTCATGTTTTCTTCGATTCAAACTCGATCGAACGGGGTGACTCCCGTGATCGATGCTCCAGTAGGTTGGTGCCGCCTAACGGACCGCGCTTAAGCTGCGGCGCGCTGAAGAAAGATTCATTCCTTAATCTACGCGCGCCGCCAGCTTCAAGCGCTTGTTAGGCAGCGGCTGCCCCGCTATGAGCCCGGCCCGCTCGTAAACTTGGAAATGGTGAACCAGAGATAGCTGTCGACCGGGCGATAATCCCGATAGAAGAGAATTGGAAATCCTAGCTGTTGGTCATACTCGGCGCGGACCGTATCAGGGCGTTGATCGAGCTCCTGTTGAATGAAGCCAAAGATGCTGTCAACGGTGTAAAACGCGCGGCCAACTGATGTATCGACCGCTGTTCCGCTGTCGGCCCAAACTAGTGAGACCACCTCACCCTCTTCGACTGTCACTCGGTAGGGTCCAATCGGCGGGCAGAAACAAACGAGCTCGATCTCAAAAGTGTAGTCCTTAATATCAGCCGCTCTCCAGCGAGCCACGGCAGCCGACAGGTCCGCTTGGTGCAGGCGCGGCGGTGGCGATAGTGGTTCGGGAACGCAACTTGCCTCAACGAAGGCTATAAGCACCGAGAAAACGATGTGCACGGCCTTGCTCAGCCGCGGAAGGGGCAGAGGCGTCATGCCTGCTGACGGCTGCATGGATTGTGCCGCTGCCTAACGAACTGCGCCTAAGCTGCGGCGCGATGCTTTTAGTTTCACAAACCGATGGCCTCCACAGCAAGACGGCGCCGGCAGCTTCAGGCGCGTGTTAGGCGGCCCACGGTGGCTGATACGCGGCAGAGTATGCGATAGGCGACTGCCTCCCTGTCCGTCTCCGTCGAGATGGCGTAGTGAGGTCTGCCCCGCCCCGGAACAACGAATCGGTTAACGCCAATCGAGGCCTTGCCTAGACGCTTCAAGGTGGTTGGGGCGCTGGAGGATACCCAGGAAACGTCCAAGGTCGTGGCTGTATTGTTTCGGAACTCTAGGACCCAGACGCCCGGGCAGGGGTCATCGAACGTGGCTGGGACCAGCGTGCCAGGTGTCGAACGACACGCTGCGAGGAACAGGAGGGCGAGCATCACAATCACTGGTTGGTGCATTCTGTCCTCCAAATGGCTTCGAACGCCACGGGCCGCCTAACGGGATGCGGCTGAGCTGCGCCGCGTTGCTGTGCAGTTCACAAACGCAATTCTACAACAGGAGGCGGCGGCAGCTCCAGCCGCTGGTTAGGCAGCACTCTTCTGGAGCAGAACTACCAGCTTGCCAGCGAATCGCCCGCGAGTACTGCGGTCCAGAGCCGCGATTTGTGTGGCGACGAGTTCAGACGCTGAACTCGAAGGGCAACTATGATGGCGACTCCGGAAAGAGGAGAGCTCTGCCCACGCGATGACCTGATCCAGGCCGCTGCCGCGACGATAGCGGCAGAGCGGTACCGAGGCACCAGGTCGCGTGTCCAAAAAACCGCCGTCAGGGCGGCGCGCTCGCCGTGCGCTGCGCGACGTCCCGGAACAAATCGACAGTACGACGAAGGTACTTCTCGAATTCGACCCGGTGTTCCATCCAGCAAGATGCGTCAGGACAGCCGTGCGGAGTCCGGGGCCAATCCACCGATACCTGGTAGCCAAGTGACTGGAGGCTTCTGGCGAACTCCTGGGCAATCGGCAGCCGGGGATCCAGCGTTCCGCACATGACGAGGAACGGCACGTCTCGCGCGCCCTCGACTGCCCTGGTCACTGCCGCCGCAGCGACGCGAGGTTGGAAGAAATCGCGGAACCGGTCCGGGATCTTCGATGCATTGGTCGAATCGGCCAGGAACGCGCGTGCATCGCGAACCTCGCCGATCTCCTCGACGAGAAACCTGCCGTCCGGCGTTGTCCACGATCCGGAGGCAAGGGGTGCAACGGCGGCGATTCGCTCGGGATGCGCCAGCGCATAACGATGGGCAAACTGCCCACCCCGCGAATAGCCGGTCAGAAAGATCTTCTGCCGGAGCGTGTACTCCCGACGCACCTCCACCAGCAGCGCGTCGAGGAATTCGCCTTCGCCAAGACTGGGGAAGCGACTCGCGTTGTAGTCGTCGTTCCTGAAACTCGGCGAGATGACGATGGCCTCGAGCCCCGCGTCGGCGACGAATCGCCCCATCGCACCGTTAGGGAAAGGTACGCGACCGTGTTCCCCGCCTCCGTGCACGACGACGAGCGCCCAGTATGACTTGTTGGGAACGAATCCGGGCGGAAGATGGATGAAATACTCCCGCTCCGCTCCGCGAAACATGACGGTACGCCGCAGGGGTTCCGCAGCACCACGGGCCTGGCTGGTGAGATCGCGCGGCAGGATGACGCCGAGCAGCGCCGGAACGACGATAATAGCACGCAGAAGGCGCGATTGCCGGTCGCTCGTGATGCGACTCAGAATCGTCTCAAACGGTACGCGGATCATCGTCCTCGACAGCGGATTATCATGAGACCCTCCCATTGTTAGCAGAGTTTCAGTGCTGCCTAACGGATCGCGCTTAAGCTGCGGCGCGCTGAAGAAGGATTCATTCCTTAATCTACGCGCGCCGCCAGCTTCAAGCGCTTGTTAGGCAGCGTCTCGCTCCAATCCTCCTCTTCGTCATCGTCCCCGTCGTCGTCGGGTGCGGTGGCGTGCTCCCGTAGGGCTTCGCTAAGTGCTTGCTCCGTAGTCCAATCGGTCCCGAGCTGAACTACGACGAACTGCTTGAAGTCGTGATCGTCAAAGTTGGTGTTGTGAACGAAGAAGAACGCCACATCATCCGGGGATTCATCAGTGTGCCAGGTTGTGAGTACGAACCGCGATTCCTCTTCGTCGTTCGAAAGCCCCTGACTGAGAAAAGCCTCGTCAAGACCATCGTGCCATCGGTCGCACTCCAATCCTCCACATACGCCGTAGCGGCAGTTCGAGGCGATCAGCGCCCGGCTGAGGTACTGAATGTCGTCTAGCGAACGCTGTCCCCGCGTATCCCAAAGAAGGCACGGGTACGGCGTCCCCTCGAAAGGTGGCTCGAAGGCCTTGACGTCATCGATAGCCTGGAGCCAATAGCTGCGAGGTGGGTGCTCTAGAAGCAATCGCATCCTTCGGACGCTGCCTAACGAAATGCGCCTAAGCTGCGGCGCGATGCTTTCACTTTCACAAACAGACGGCCTCCACAGAGGGACGGCGCCGACAGCTTCAGGCGCGCGTTAGACGGCGGGCAACCTATGGCTTCGTGATGCGAGCAGCCCCCAGCGTGTCGCGAGTGGTTATCAGAACGACATCTTGGTTGGCACGAGCACCGCGAAGTTGAGCGGCCGAGCCGATGAAGTGCTCGACACTAACAACCAGGTTCCGATCCAGTTCTCGCACCGAATGGCCCGTCGCGAGTTCCTTACCGTTTATGAGGTACAAAGTCGTGGGAGTACCGGGCGCGTTCGATCCTGCCGCCTCTGTTGGCTGCGAGGTCGGGCTAGGGATCGATCTGTTGGCGCACCCGCATAGTGCCAGGATCACAATAGCCGTTCCAAGGACGCGAGCTTCCATGCTGCTCTCCCAAGGAAGATGCCGCCGTCTAACGGGATGCGCCTAAGCTGCGGCGCTGTGCATTGGTTTCCACAAATAGAAGACTACCACAGCAGGACGGCGCCGCCAGCTTCAGGCGCTTGTTAGGCTGCCCGGGCAAGCATCCAACCGCCACGGGTTGTTCATGAAATCGACATCCCCACGTCAGATGCCTGCCACTCGGCCGCGGTATTTCCCAGTATCCCTTTCTCCGAGCGGCACATGGCCCTCAATTCCGATATCAACGTGACACCGATGATTGATGTACTCCTTGTGCTTCTCGTGGTCTTCATGATATCCGTCCAAGTCCGATCCCTGCTGTCCGTGAACGTGCCGCCACCCGCTGACCAGTCGAAGGCTGGCGGTGCAGCGCCGCAGGTTGTTTTGGAGCTGAAGGACGACGGATCCTACGCTGTCAACGGAACGGTGACTGCGATCGAAACCCTGCCAGCGCGACTGCAGGAACTAGCTGAAGGTGGGAAGCGCAATCTGATCTTCGTTCGTGCCGCACCCCGACGGCCTTACCGCGAGGTGATCCGCGCGGTGGACCTTGCCAAGGGCGCCGGCTTCCAAATAGTTGGTTACATGCCTTAGGAAATGGGGCAGCCTAACGGGGTGCGCCTAAGCTGCGGCGCGCTGAAGAAGGATTCATTCCACAATCTACGCGCGCCGCCAGCTTCAAGCGCTTGTTAGGCCGCCACACGACGTGGCCGCATGCGTCATGGGCGCATGCAAGCGTCCAAGAAGGCGAACACGTCCGTCTCCCAGGTCGCAGTGCTGAGATAGACTATGTTGTGCCCTTCTTCGGGGGTCCGACCGACGGCAGGGTAGATCCGGAGTCGATGTGGCTTGCCGAGCCGCGTCATATCAGCGGCGAGGGACTTTCCAGGCTCGATGGAGTAGTCGTTTGAAGCGTGAATGAAAAAGATTGGGACGGTCGTGCGGGACACCGCGGTCCTGAGGCGCTCGCGGAGTGGCGCCGAGGGCCAGCTGCCGGCCGCGCTCGCGAAATCGATCGCCGCGCGCAGTGTGCTGTCGTGCTCGGCGATTAGCAAAGTCAGTGAGCCCCCGAACGAGTGCCCCACAACTGCGACGCGACCCGCGTCGACCTCCGGGAGCGAGCGCAGGTACCTGAGACCGGCGAAAGCATCGCTTAGCTCGTCACCTTCCATGAGCCGCACTTGCAGGCGTTCGTGAGCCTCCTGCCCGTTTGCGGCCAACTCTGCAGCGCGTAGATCTCCGCTGTAGCTCCCCTGACCTGCCGAAAGCCCAGCCCCTCGCCGGAACAAATAGAGGAACACATACCCGTGGCGCGCGAAGATCGGTCCCAGCAGAGAAGCTCCTCGCTCGCGATTACGCGTATCACGGCGGCCGTTCGCCGAGTTCGCGCTGTCGAGCGCGCTGCCGTGGCTGAACAGCACGGCCGGGAATGGCCCCTTGCCGTGCGGGCGCCAGACCAGGCCGCGGAGTCTGAGCGCCCCGCTCTGCACCACGACCGTATCAGGTCCAACAAGGCCCTGGTCTTCAGACTGAGGCGCAACGGCAAGAACAGCAACGAGGGCGATAGCGAACATGCGGTTACACCCTGCGGTGTGGCGGCCTAACGGATCGCGCTTAAGCTGCGGCGCGCTGAAGAAAAATTCATTCCATAATCTACGCGCGCCGTCAGCTTCAAGCGCTTGTTAGGCGACACGCGCTCAAGAACTTCGCCGCCAACCGCGCGCCACCCCCACACCCAGAAGCAAGCCAACACCCGCGAGCCCACAGATCAGAACGGGTGTGACGGGGGTGTGGAGATTGGTCACAGCGATTGGGGCGGCGACCGCGAATCCGACAATCCCGCCAACGATTGCGCCACGCCGATCCTCGCGCGCGAGCCACTGCAGCTTGGTGAGAGCGACAACGGCGATCCCGACCCCGAGGACGCCTCCGACGACCGCCCCGGCGAGGAGCCCGGGCTTGCCTGCTGCGTTGCCAAGGATCGACCCGACGACCGCACCTAGGCCTGCCAAAGCCCACGTAACGATCAACACCGGTATGGGCTTCAAGGGTCTTGCCTTGCTCCGGAAGTCGCGTGTTCGCCTAACGGAAGGCGCTTAAGCTGCGGCGCGCTGAAGAAAGATTCATTCCACAATCTACGCGCGCCGTCAGCTTCAAGCGCGTGTTAGACGGCACCTAGCACTGATGCAAGAGAGTATCTCGTGACTTCATCGGTCCGGGTGCGAGGCCTGCCAACTTCGCTTTCTTGCGATGCTCCCAATCCAGGTACCAGCGCACATACCCGCCATACAAGCGGCGCCTTAGCCCTTCATCAACTGACGCATGGGGGACATAGCCCGCCCTGACCTCCTCAAGGGGACGAATCGCTACCGTTGGATCCTTGCACACTGGTTCCAACAGGACTCTGCGCCCATCAATAGTGAATAGAACCCATGCATGTCGACCGACCTGACCGTCGTCTGGTCGGTCAAATCCAACCACGAACTCCGTGCTGTAGCCGAGACCGCGTAGGATCCGCCAGGCGAACAGCGCGTGATCCTCACAGTCCCCACGACGGAGCTGTTCGAACGTCCGCGGATGTTGCCAGAAATCGGGGCTTTGGAAGAGATCGGCATCGCGCGTGTAGCTGCAGGTGGCCAGCCATTGACAGAGGTCCTCTGGACTAGCGATCGCGGTTTCTAGTGTCCCATCTAGAAACCACTGAAACTCCTTGGGGCATCCGGAACCATAGAACTCTTCGGGAACGGGAGCGTCGACGCTGTACCAATCGTCACGCTCGTCATAGTAACGAAAGACCAGCCGCGATACGGGTATTACGAGGCCTCGCCGAGTGATGAGCGTTCGGAGCCTAGCAATCGCCATGGGCCGAGGGTGCCGCCTAACGGACTGCGTCTAAGCTGCGGCGCGACCTAGACGATTTCACAAATAGAAGACTACCACAGCAGGACGGCGCCGCCAGCTTCAGGCGCATGTTAGGCGGCGGCAATCTGGAGCCGACGAAGGACGATTTCCTTGAGAACATCCTTGAAGCTTTCGATTGCCTTGCCCCGAACGACGGAATCCAACCGACCATCGTGAAGTAGCCTGCTTCTGGCGTCGTACGCTGAAACGGCACGATCTGCTTGGAAGGTCGCGTGAGCATCACCTCCCAGTTCCTTATTAACAAAATCGCGAATACGTCCGCGAATGGATGTTTCTCGCCTGAATAGGAGGTCTCGCTCAAGTGACTCCAACGCCGCCAGCGCGACCGAGTCACTGCCGTGTGCTGTTCGAGCTGCGTTGACCTCGACGACCCACCGCTCACAGAGCTGCTGCACGACCTGGTGCTTGTAGCTCACAGGGGCAAGCACCTCAAGTGCCATAGACAGGGTGAGGAGCGTAGCGGCCGGTGACTGTTCGAATAGGGCCGCTGCATAGAGATCAACTGCTGTGCGAGAGCGTTCATCATTAAAGACTTGCTCTGCGCTTGCCGCTTGAAAGCCCTTTAGCACTGATGCCAACGCCTGATCTGCGGGAATACTACTTGTTACCGACGGCGTTCCCATGTGCAGAAACGCAACGTTCTTGTCGGTTGGATAGATGCTGGGAGCGTCGCCATGAGCGATGCCCTCCAACGGCTTGCCGCTGCTCGCCTCAAACGCCTGAACGAGCGATCCCCCCGGTGCCTTGCCCATTTGCTCCGTATACGCCACTGGCCGGGCGTCCATCGAGCCGGAGAATGCCGAACCTCGCTCCATCATCAGAGTCGTCAGCCCAGTCCAGACCTGGGGCGTGAACCGCTTTGCCGACTCTGTGGACGAAAAACCATCGACACGCAGTGCATATCCATCCTGCGCCTGATCAAGGGGTACGGAGAGAGACTCGAATGTGCGATATGATGATGCACTCGTACGACCCAATGCGTATCCAGGCTGGATCTGAAACGGCACGCGAAGAGAGAACCTTTGCTGGGAGGACGACATTGTATCCGCCGCCTAACGGATCGCGCTTAAGCTGCGGCGCCGACTCGAAGATTTCACAAATGGAAGATTACCACAGCAAAACGGCGCCGCCAGCTTCAAGCGCTTGTTAGGCGGCGGCGGGTTCGATTGCACTGTAGGCGTGGTTTCCATTGAAGCGCACATTGAAGCGGAACCTATCTGCGCCGACTATGACGTCGATTGACTCGCTTTCGTCCCACGCCCAGCTGAGCTGTAGAACTGCAGCTGCCCCCGCCATGAGGAAAGAAAGCTCGGAGTTCGCGTCCCCCGTTTCGAGTTCAACGCGACCCGTGTCGTTTGTCAGGACCAACGCCGTCGGCACATCCTTCAAATGATTGCGAGCTTCGTTGAGCGCCGCTCTGCGCTGAGCCTCAGAGGCAAAGGCTGCAAACACGATCGCAATGTTCGCCTCGTAATCACGATGTCTGGCATGAACACGCGCCACCTGGACGCCTGGAACTGCTGGAAGGCTGGAATCGAGCACGTCGTGATGATGGGGGTGTCTCGGCGTTCTATCGACTATTTCCACGACGCGTGCAGTCATCGCCGCCGCCTAACGGATCGCGCTTAAGCTGCGGCGCGCTGAAGAAAGATTCACTCCATAATCTACGCGCGCCGCCAGCTTCAAGCGCTTGTTAGGCGGCATTCCCGGATCGCTGTGGAAGATCGCCTCGATGCTGAGCTACCGATCTGACGACGACGGCGTACAAGAGCAGGGTTATGAACACGAGCAACTGATAGCCGGCGTAGGCGTAAGCTCCCCAACGAACATCGGAGGCCAAACGGCTCGGACGCATGACGATGGGGGCGATAGCAAGAAGCAGAATGAAGGGGATGAAGGCGGCCAACAGGATGCTGATCCAGTGGTGCCGCAAAGGAGACCGGAGGAACCACCGGATGATAAGACACTCGAGGGAGACGGCCAAGGGTCCTGAGAGAAACACCTCAAGAGAAGAGTCTCGATCCAATGCGACGTAGGTCGTCACCCCGACACCGATGGCCCACAGTACGAGCAATACTACGCGATCGGTGCGGCGCTCAGCTGGTGGCGTGTAAGCCTCCTGGTGTGGTGCAACGATCGGCCATGCCGCCTAACGAGAAGCGCGTAAGCTGCGGCGCGACCGAGAAGATCTCACAAACAAATGGCCTCCTTAGAAAGACGGCGCCGTCTGCTTCACGCGCATGTTAGGCGGCTGGCCAAGGAGCTTCACGAGAAGCTCTCGGGTGCGCTTCAGGTTGGTCGTGCCAATCAGCGTCACGTTCTCGGAAAGTAACCACCTATAGACAGCGCTATCGGCCGGCGCGTGATGCACGCGTAGAGGAACTCCAACCTGACCTGACACCTCACGCACCCGCGCGAGTGTTGCCTTGTCCGCGTTGGGCACGTCCCCTCGCCCGCGCCAGCTCAAGACCTTGCCGTAATCGATGCTCACAAGACCCACGGGACGATCCGTGCGCCGTGCTGCGACACGCTCGCGTTCGCCGCCGAGCTGCACGCGCACGTAATCCGGCCAGGGAAGCACGTCTGCAAGAGGCCACCACCCCACGAGCGTTACGCGCACCGCTGGCTCTGGGCTAGACGCGGACCCTCGAAACAACTCCTCGTAATCGCGCAGTTCGTTGACGAGGTATCGAAAGGCCGCGGTGTCGGCTTCCTTGAGTTCGACATTCAGGAAGAATGGAGTCCCATCCGATAGGATACGACCGCAGGCATGGTGTCGTTCTCGCAGCGGCTCAAGGTAAGACCGCGATAGCGTGTACCCGGGCCGCAGCTCCCGCCGATCATGCCCTATGAGCAGATCCGTACCTACTCGGAAGACATCCGCCTCGACACCGCGAAATCCGAGCTCCAACGCATCGAGCAACGGTCGTCGATTGAGGTAATCGTTATGCGCGTATGCAGGAATGAGTGATGGTGCTGCACACGTGTCTACGGGGACGGCGGAGCTCAATCCCGCAAGAAGAAGTGCAACCGTTGGTGCCATCGAAGGAACGACCAGCCGCCTAACGGATCGCGCTTAAGCTGCGGCGCGCTGAAGAACGATTCATTCCTTAATGTACGCGCGCCGCCAGCTTCAAGCGCTTGTTAGGCGGCGGGCATCTACGGCCTCGACTTGAATGACCTCAAACTCGCCGGGATACGACTCGGTTTCGGCCCATGGAAATTGCATGTACCGGGCGCGAAACGCAGCAGCTTCAGCATGGGTCGGAAACAGCAGAGAACCGTTGAGCACCTTGAGTGCTTCCGCCAGGGTCGTGAAGTCTTCTGGTTGAGGAGGATGCCAAGTGGGAGCCACGATCGAGTCGCAGACGATCGAATAGTGGTCGCCGCCCCAGTAGCCGACGTCGAATCCGAGAACCGAGGCCTCGCTCGAGAACGACACACGACGGAGTCGTACGACTTGAACCCTTTCTGAAGCAGGGGCGAGCTCGAGCGCTTCCTGGACCTGCGCAGGGTCGAAAAGAAGATGCCCGTTCGTCGTCGCGAGGTCATCCTCGAAGAACCGTCCTATGGCCAGCCGCGTAGCGAGTAGCGGATCGCGCGGATCGACGTTGAGGGTGGTGAGCCACGAACTCTGGTCTTCTCCCTGGGGTGTGGAAATGCCATCGACAATGCACCCGATTCCGCGATAGGTAAGGGGATCGTGCGGCTGGATTCGAGCCCAGAGGTCGTCGATGAGGCGACGATTCTCGACCGCCCGAGCAGTAGAGAGGTGGTCCCTGACCAGCCGATCCGCTGGTTTCAGGAATGCAAAACCTTCGGACCGCCTCTGCATCCCGCCGCCTAACGGGATGCGCCTAAGCTGCGGCGCGCTGAAGAAAAACTCATTCCCTAATCTACACGCGCCGCCAGCTTCAGGCGCTTGTTAGGCCGCGCGGATTCATATAGTAAGTGCAACAGCACCGCCGACGAAAACGGTGACCTGGCGATACGATAGGCAACCAACTCCGCCAAGAGAAGGAAGCCTACCAATGCTGTACC
>Ga0137433_1001308_pt1 | contig 10661 bp, 4 predicted proteins | sample EasRivERMZT840_2_FD_102335 | JGI IMG/M metagenome (GOLD analysis project Ga0137433, IMG submission 102335) | Soil microbial communities from meander-bound floodplain in the East River, Colorado, USA - East River MetaG ERMZT840_2 | ecosystem: Environmental > Terrestrial > Soil > Floodplain ...
ATGAGCATCAACAACGATCCCGAGCGCATCACGCTCGACGACCTGGTGAACGCGCGGACGGTCAGCGCCGTGATCCAAGCGTTCTTCGGCAGCTCGCAGCTGTCGCAGTTCATGGACCAGACCAATCCGCTCGCCGAGCTCACGCATAAGCGCCGCCTGTCGGCGCTCGGACCGGGCGGGCTCACGCGCGAGCGCGCGGGGTTCGAAGTCCGCGACGTGCACTACAGCCAGTACGGCCGCATGTGCCCGATCGAGACGCCGGAAGGTCCGAACATCGGCCTGATCACGAGCCTCTCGTGCTACGCCCGGGTCAACGAGCTGGGCTTCATCGAGACGCCGTACCGGGTCGTGAAGGACGGCAAGGTCACCGATGAAACGCGGTGGCTGTCGGCGTCGGAGGAAGAGGACTTCGCGGTGGCGCAGGCCAACGCGCGCCTCAACCCGGACGGCCGGTTTGCCGACGAGCTGGTGCTGTGCCGCAAGCGGGACGACTACCCGCTGCTGCCGCCGACGAAGATCGACTTCATGGATGTGGCTCCCGAGCAGCTCGTGTCGATCGCCGCGGCCCTGATTCCGTTCCTCGAGCACGACGACGCGAACCGCGCCCTGATGGGCTCGAACATGCAGCGGCAGTCGGTGCCGCTCCTGTTCCCGCAGGCGCCGCTCGTGGGCACCGGGCTCGAGGACAAGGTCGCCATCGACTCGGGGGCGGTCGTCATCGCCCGCCGGGGCGGTGTGGTCACGCGCGTGACGGCCGACGAGATCATCGTCGATGCCGGCGACGACGAAACCACGCCAGGCAACGAGGACCATCCGCTGGCGCGCCTGAAGCAGCACGACCGGTACCGCCTGAAAAAGTTCTGGCGCACCAACCAGGACACCGCCATCAACCAGCGGCCGCTCGTGCACATGAGCCAGAAGGTGAAGGCGGGCCAGATCATCGCCGACGGCGCGGGCACGGAGGGGGGCGATCTCGCCCTCGGCGCCAACGTCACGGTCGCGTTCATGCCGTGGTACGGACACAACTTCGAAGACGCGATCGTGCTGTCCGAGCGCCTCGTGAAGGACGACGTGTACTCGTCGATCCACATCCAGGAGCTCGAGCTGCACGTCCGCGACACCAAGCGGGGCCGCGAGGAGATCACGCGCGAAATCCCGAACGTCGCCGAGGAGTCGCTGGTAGACCTCGACGAGCGCGGGATCGTGCGGATCGGCGCCCACGTAAAGGCGGGCGACATCCTGGTCGGCAAGATCACGCCCAAGGGAGAGACCGAGCTGTCGCCGGAAGAAAAGCTCCTGACCGCGATCTTCGGCGAGAAGGCGAAGGACGTGAAGGACTCGTCGCTGAAGGTGCCGCCCGGCATGGAGGGCGTCGTCATCGACGTGAAGATCTTCTCGCGCATCGAAGACCAGGTCGTGGAGAAGGACCGTGGCGAGCGTATCGGTGAAGTGCGCCGGCTCGAGACGGAAGAGAAGGGCCGCATTTCGGACGCCGTGTTCAGGGAGACGATCGAGCTGCTGACCAACCAGGAAGTCGGCCTGATGCTGAAGGCGGGCACGGTCGAGGAGTTCCTGCCCGCCGGGACGAAGCTGTCCCGGCAACAGCTCACGGAGATCAACTTCTCCGACGTCGACCTCAAGACGCTGCGCGTCGCGAACAAGTCGGTGAACGAGAAGATCCGCGCGGTGCTCGACGCCGCCGGCGGCGAACGCGCCAAGATCGAGGAGAAGTCGGAGGATCAGATCGACAAGATCCTGCAGCCCGACGAGCTCCCGCCCGGCGTGATCCAGCTGGTCAAGGTTTACGTCGCCGAGAAGCGCAAGATCTCGGTGGGCGACAAGATGGCCGGCCGGCACGGCAACAAGGGCATCATCGCCCGGATCGTGCCGGAGGAGGACATGCCGTTCCTCAACGACGGGACGCCGGTCGACATCGTGCTGAACCCGCTGGGCGTGCCGAGCCGCATGAACGTCGGCCAGATCCTGGAGACGCACCTCGGCTGGGCGGCGAACCTGCTGGGCTTCGACGCCAAGACGCCCGTCTTCCAGGGCGCCAACGAAACGGAAATCGGCGTGCTCCTGCGCCTCGCCGGCCTGTCCTGGGCGGCGGACGCGCTGCGGCTCGACGTGAAGCCGCCGGAGCTCGACACGGCGCGCGTCACGCAGATCGTCGCGGATCTGCGGAGGACGCCGTCGGCCAACGGCGACCGGCCCGACATCGGGACGGCCGGCGTGGAGCTGCTCGCGGGACGTGGCGTGTCGGCGGAGACGCGTGAGGTCCACCGTCAGATGATGGACTTCCTGAAGTTCGCCGCCAAGGAGCTGGCGGAGCGCGAGCTGGCACAGCGCCGGATCGAGCAGGAAGTGCACAACGCCAAGCTCGAAGCGGCAGAGGCGAACAATCTGTCGGCCGCGGAGAAGGCGGCGCTGAAGAACGGTCTCAAGGAGATCGAAAAGGTGCTGGGCAAGGACAAGCCGGCCGAGGTGCTCGAGGCGACGGGACGTCCCGCGCTCGCGGCGCTGTTTGGGGCGAAGTCCGAGGCCGACATCGACGCGGCCGCGGTCGAGCTGCTGCTCGCGGCCGGGCTGTCGCCGGTCGGCAAGTGCCGGCTGCGGGACGGCCGCACGGGCGAGCTGTTCGCGTCCGAGGTCACGGTCGGCTCGATCTACATGATGAAGCTGTCGCACCTCGTGGACGACAAGATCCACGCCCGTTCCATCGGTCCGTACTCGCTGGTGACCCAGCAGCCGCTCGCCGGGAAGGCGCAGTTCGGCGGCCAGCGGTTCGGCGAAATGGAAGTGTGGGCGCTCGAAGCGTACGGCGCCGCGCACACGCTGCAGGAAATTCTGACCGTGAAGTCGGACGACGTGAACGGCCGGAGCCGTGTGTACGAGGCGATCGTGAAGGGGCAGAACCTGCCGAAGCCCGGGATTCCCGAGTCCTTCAACGTGCTGGTGAAGGAGCTCCAGGCCCTGGGATTGAAGGTGACACTCGGCACGACTGAAGACGTGGAGGAATAGTGATCGATTTCCGTAGCGGAGGGGGCCACGAGCCCAAGAGCTCCAGCTTCGACTATATCCAGATCCGGATCGCCTCCCCCGAGGAGATCCGCGGGCCCAAGGACTCCAAGGAGCGCGAGCGCCTGGAGCTGCAGGGCCAGCGCACCTGGTGGTCGTGGGGCGAGGTCACCAAGCCCGAGACCATCAACTACCGGTCGTTCAAGCCGGAACGGGATGGCCTGTTCTGCGAGCGCATCTTCGGCCCGGTGAAGGACTGGGAGTGCCACTGCGGCAAGTACAAGCGGATCCGCTATCGCGGCGTGATCTGCGACCGCTGCGGCGTCGAAGTCACGCTGTCGAAAGTCCGGCGCGAGCGCATGGGGCACATCGAGCTCGCGGTGCCGGTGGCGCACATCTGGTTCTTCAAGACGCTGCCGTCGCCGATGGGCAATCTGCTCGACATGACGCTGCGCGATCTGGAGCGCGTGATCTACTACACGAATTACGTGGTGATCGAGCCGGGCGAGCAGGAAGTGCAGGAGCGGGAGCTGCTGGATGAGGACCGCTTCCTCGAGCTGCGCGCCAAGGCCAAGACCGAAGGCGACGCCGCGTTCCGCGCCGACATCGGCGCGCCCGCGATCCGCTCGCTGCTCGAGCGCATCAACGTGGATAAGCTCGCCGACGAGCTGCGCGAGACCGTCGCGACCGAGACGAGCCAGCATCGCAAGAAGCAGATGCTGAAGCGCCTCAAGATCGTGGACGCGATGCGCAACTCGGGCAACGCGGGCGAGCAGCGCAACGATCCGCGCTGGATGATCCTCGACGTGGTGCCGGTGATTCCGCCCGACCTGCGGCCGCTGGTGCCGCTCGACGGCGGGCGCTTTGCCACGTCGGACCTGAACGACCTGTACCGGCGGGTGATCAACCGGAACAACCGGCTGCAGAAGCTGATTCTGCACCGGGCGCCGGAGGTCATTCTCCGGAACGAAAAGCGCATGCTGCAGGAAGCGGTGGACGCGCTGTTCGATAACGGCCGCCGCTCCAAGGCGATTCGCGGCCGCGGCAAGCGCCCGCTCAAGTCGCTGTCCGACATGCTGAAGGGCAAGCAGGGCCGGTTCCGCCAGAACCTGCTCGGCAAGCGCGTGGACTATTCGGGCCGCTCGGTCATCGTGGTCGGGCCCGAGCTGCGGCTGCACCAGTGCGGACTTCCCAAGGCGATGGCGGTCGAATTGTTCAAGCCCTTCATCATCCACAAGCTGGTGGAGAAGGGCATCGCCGAGACGGTGAAGCGGGCGAAGAAGATCGTGGAGAAGGAGTCGCCCGAGGTGTACGAGATCCTCGAGGAGATCATCGAGGACCATCCCGTGCTCTTGAACCGCGCGCCCACGCTGCACCGCCTGGGCATTCAGGCGTTCGAGCCGGTGCTCGTCGAGGGCAAGGCGATCCGGATTCACCCGCTCGTGTGCGCGGCGTTCAACGCCGACTTCGACGGGGACCAGATGGCCGTGCACGTGCCGCTCTCGTTCGAGGCGCAGCTCGAGTGCCGCCTGCTGATGGTCTCGTCGAACAACGTGCTGAAGCCGTCCGACGGCCGGCCGGTGGCGGAGCCCAGCCAGGACATGGTGCTGGGATGCTACTTCCTCACCAAGGAGCCGGCGGACTTCGAGGAAGGCGTGAAGAAAGCGCCGCGCATCGGATCGATGGCGGAGCTCGAGATGCAGCTCGCGCTGAGGCGGATCGAGTACCATTCGCCGGTCGAGATGTGGCACGACGCCTCGAAGCGCTGGATCGGCACGACGGCGGGCCGGGTGATCTTCAACAGCATCGTCCCGGCGAATCTGCTGCGCGATCTCGGCTTCCAGAACAAGACGATGCGGAAGAAGGACCTCTCCGAGCTCGTGTTCGAGAGCTATCGCCGCGCGGGGCTCACCCCGACGGTGCAGTTCCTCGACCAGCTCAAGGAGTTCGGCTTCCGCTACGCGACGATTGGCGGCATCTCGATCGGCGTGGCCGACCTCGAGATTCCGACCGAGAAGTCGCCGCTGCTGCACGACGCGGAAGCGCGCGTCGAGCGGTTCCAGCGCGCCTACTCGACCGGCCAGATCACCTTCGGCGAACGCTATAACAAGGTGATCGACGCCTGGACGCACGCGAACAACGACATCGCCGAGGCGATGGTCGCGACGATGCGGCGGTCCAAGGGCGGCTTCAACCCGGTGTTCATGATGTTCGACTCCGGGAGCCGCGGCTCGCGCGACCAGATCCGGCAGCTGGCCGGCATGCGCGGGCTGATGGCGAAGCCGCAGAAGAAGCTGACGGGCGGCATCGGTGAAATCATCGAGAGCCCGATCAAGTCGAACTTCCGCGAAGGGCTGTCGGTGCTCGAGTACTTCATCTCGACGCACGGCGCGCGCAAGGGTCTCGCCGACACCGCGCTCAAGACGGCGGACGCCGGCTATCTGACGCGCCGGCTCGTCGACGTCGCTCAAGACGTCACGATTACGGAAGAAGACTGCGGCACGATCCTGGGTCTCGAGATGTCGGCGCTCAAGGAGGGCGAAGACATCATCGAGCCGCTGCGCGAGCGCATCGTCGGCTGCGTAGCGCTCGAAGAGGTGATGGATCCGCACGAGTTGGATGAGGACGGGCGCCCCAAGGTGTTGGTGGAAGCGGGCAAACTCGTCATCGAGGAGACGTCCCAGGCCATCGAGGACGCGGGGATCGAGTCGGTGAAGATCCGCTCGGTGCTCACCTGCGAGGCCAAGCGCGGTGTGTGCCGGATGTGCTACGGCCGCAACCTCGCGACCATGGACATGGTGGATCTCGGCGAAGCGGTCGGCATTCTGGCCGCGCAGTCGATTGGCGAGCCGGGGACGCAGCTGACCCTGCGGACCTTCCACATCGGCGGCACGGCGGCCCGTATCGCCGAGCAGACGGTGCGGAAGACCAAGGTCGAAGGCGTCATCGAGCACGGCGACCGGCTGACGTACGTCGAGACGCCGGACGGCCAGAAGGTCGTCACCAGCTACGAGGGTGAGCTGATCCTGAAGGCCGCCGCGCACACCGTCGGAAGCCCGGTGACGGGCAAGCTCTCGGTGCACTCCCGGTTCCAGGTGCCGCTCGGCGCCACGCTCATGGTGGAGGACGAGCAGCAGGTGGCGAAGGACGGCGTGCTGTTCACGTGGGATCCGTACACCAACCCGATCATGACGGACGTGGCGGGCCTGGTGCGGTTCGTGGACATCGTCGAGGACGAGACGGTGCGCGAGGAGTTGGACGAAATCACCGGCCGGCGCCAGCGCGTCATCATCGAAGACCGCGAGAAGAAGCTGCACCCGCACATCGAGGTCGTGCAGAAGAAGGGCGACAAGGAGAAACGGCTCCGCGACTTTGTCATTCCCGAGGGCGCGCAGCTGATGATCGAGGATGGCCAGGAAGTGTACGCGGGCCAGGTGCTCGCCAAGGTATCGCGCGAGGCGTACAAGACGCGCGACATCACGGGCGGTTTGCCGCGCGTCGCCGAGCTGTTCGAGGCGCGCCGGCCGAAGGACCCGGCCACGATTTCCGAGGTCGACGGCGTGGTCCGGTTCGGCGAGATCAAGCGCGGCAAGCGCGAGATCTGGGTCCATCCGGAAGAGGGCGAGGCCCAGCTGTACGAAGTGCCCGCGGGCAAGCACTTGCGCGTGCACGAGGGCGACCGCGTCCGCGCCGGTGACCGCCTGACCGAGGGTCCCGTGAACCCGCACGACATTCTGCGGATCAAGGGCCCGCGCGCCGTGCAGGAATACCTGTTGAACGAGGTCCAGGAGGTGTACCGGCTGCAGGGCGTGAAGATCAACGACAAGCACATCGGCGTGATCGTGCGCCAGATGCTGCAGAAGGTGAAAGTCGTCGAGCCGGGCGACACCGAGTTCCTGGAAGGCGAGAACGTGGACAAGCTCGTGTTCAGCGACATCAACGAGCGCGCGGTGAGGAAGGGCGGCAAACCATCCACCCGCGAGCCGCTGCTGCTCGGCATCACGAAGGCGAGTTTGACGACGCAGTCGTTTATTTCAGCGGCGTCGTTCCAGGAAACCACGCGCGTCCTCACCGACGCGGCGATCCGCGGGGCCAAGGACGATCTGCTAGGGTTAAAGGAGAACATCATCATCGGGCATCTGATCCCGGCCGGCACCGGCATTTACCGGTATCACGACATCGAGATCGAGCCGCCGGAGGGCTTCCAGCCTCCGCCGCCGCCGCTCGAGGCGGCGCTGCCTGGTACAGGAGCCGCACCGAGCCCGTTCCCGGAGGAAGTCGAAGCGGAATAAAGGACGGTCGGACGGCCTGCACTTGACCTAACTCGTGTTACAGGCTTGATTTCGCGGGCTGACTCGGGACTTTTTGGCTACGTAGCGAGGGGTATTTGCCGACTATCAATCAGCTCGTCCGGCACGGTCGCCGCGACGTCGAGAAAAAGGAAAAGGCGCCGCATCTGCGCGGCAACCCGCAAAAACGCGGCGTGTGCACGCGCGTCTACACGACCACGCCGAAGAAGCCGAACTCGGCGCTGCGCAAAGTGGCGCGTGTCCGGTTGACGAACGGCTTCGAAGTGACCGCATACATCCCGGGTGAAGGGCATAATCTGCAGGAGCACTCGATTGTGATGATTCGTGGTGGCCGCGTGAAGGATCTCCCGGGCGTGCGCTACCACATCATCCGCGGCACGCTCGACGCCGCGGGCGTGAACGAGCGCAAGCAGTCGCGCTCCAAGTACGGTGCGAAGCGTCCCAAGGAGGCCGGGAAGTGAGTCGTCGCAAAACCGCTGTCAAGCGTCCGGTCCCGGCGGACCCGCGTTACGACAGCCAGACCGTTTCGAAGTTCTTGAACAACCTGATGGTCTGCGGCAAGAAGTCATTGTCGGAGCGGATCTTTTATCAGGCGATGGACATGATCGAGCAGCGCACGGGGCAGCCCGGCGTGAACGTGTTCAAGCAGGCGCTGTCGAACGTGAAGCCGGCCCTCGAAGTGAAGTCGCGGCGCGTCGGTGGCGCGACGTACCAGGTGCCGGTCGAAGTGCGGCCCGAGCGCCGCACCGCGCTGGGGATGCGCTGGATCATCCAGTACAGCCGCGCGCGCAAAGAGAAGACGATGGCCGAGCGCCTCGCCGCCGAGCTGATTCTGGCGTCGAAGGGCGAAGGCGAGACGATAAAGAAGAAGGAAGACACGCACCGGATGGCCGAGGCCAACCGGGCATTTGCTCACTATCGCTGGTAATGGGTAGCGAGCCCCGCGGCCCTGCCGCGGGGGGACTTTAAACAAACAACTTCGGGACCCTGCTTTAAGGGATCCTGCGTCGAGGAGGCCGAAAGCCTCCCGATGACAGCGGAGCGAGACCGGCCCCCCGGCACACGAGTGGGGCGTCCTGGTCGCCCCGCGTTTTTGCTGAATAAAGGAATGCAATGCCGCGCACGACGCCGCTCGATAAGATTCGGAATATCGGCATCATGGCCCACATCGATGCCGGGAAAACGACTACGACCGAGCGTATCCTCTATTACACGGGCCGCACCTACAAGCTGGGTGAGGTGCACGAAGGTACGGCCACGATGGACTGGATGGAGCAGGAGCAGGAGCGCGGCATCACGATTACGTCGGCTGCGACGACCGCGTTCTGGACCCGCCTGAATCAGCAGTACCGCATCAACATCATCGACACCCCGGGACACGTGGATTTCACCGTCGAAGTGGAGCGCTCGCTCCGCGTGCTCGACGGCGCCGTCACCGTGCTGGATGCGGTGGGCGGCGTGGAGCCGCAGACCGAAACCGTGTGGCGCCAGGCCGACCGCTACGGCGTGCCGCGGATCATCTTCGTCAACAAGATGGACCGCGTCGGCGCCGACTTCGACATGTGCCTCAAGATGGTCCGCGAGCGCCTCGGCACCAAGGCCGTGCCGATTCAGCTGCCGCTCGGCTCGGGCGAGCTGTTCACGGGGCTCATCGACCTCGTGCGCGAGATCGAGATCGTCTATGACGACGACACGATGGGCAAGAAGTACGTGGAAGGGCCGGTCCCGGAGGCGATGAAAGAGCAAGTCGCCAAGCTGCGACACGAGATGATCGAGGCGTGCGTCGAATCGGACGACGCGATCCTGCACAAATACCTCGAAGACCACACGTTGACCGAAGAAGAAATCCGCACCGTCATTCGCAAGGCTACGGTCAGCGGCCACGTTGTGCCGGTGATCTGCGGCGCCGCGTTCAAGAACAAGGGCGTGCAGGCGCTGCTCGATGCGGTGGTCGACTATCTGCCGGCCCCGACCGACATCCCGCCGATCAAGGGGCATCTGCCGCATCACGACGCGACACACGCCGAGCGGCCTGCGACGGATGACGCGCCGTTTGCCGCGCTCGCGTTCAAGATCATGACCGATCCGTACGTCGGAAAGCTGACGTTCTTCCGCGTGTACTCGGGCGTGCTCAACGCCGGCTCGTACGTCTACAACAGCACCAAGGACCGCAGGGAGCGCATCGGCCGTCTGCTCCAGATGCACGCCAACAAGCGCGAGGAGATCGAGGAAGTGCGCGCCGGCGACATCGCCGCGGCGATCGGGCTCAAGGACACGCGCACGGGCGACACGCTGTGCGACGAGGCCCACCCGATCATTCTCGAGGCGATGCGGTTCCCCAACCCCGTCATCTCGGTCGCGATCGAGCCCAAGACCAAGGCCGACCAGGACAAGCTCGGCATCGCGCTGGCCAAGCTGTCCGAGGAAGATCCGACGTTCCGGGTCCATACCGACGCCGAGACCACGCAGACGATCATCAGCGGCATGGGCGAGCTGCACCTCGAGATCATCGTCGAGCGCATGCGACGGGAATTCAAGGTAGATGCGAACGTCGGCCGCCCGCAGGTGGCCTACCGCGAGACGGTGCGCAAGCGCGTCGAGTACATCGAGGGCAAGTTCATCCGGCAGTCGGGCGGCCGCGGGCAGTATGGCCACGTCGTCATCCATCTCGAGCCAGGCCAAGCGGGCACCGGATTCGTGTTCGAAGACAACATCGTGGGCGGCTCGATCCCCAAGGAATACATCGGCCCGGTCGAGCAGGGCGTCAAAGAGGCGCTGGAGAACGGCGTCCTCGCCGGTTATCCCATGGTCGATGTGAAAGTGGAGCTGGTGGACGGCTCGTTCCACGACGTCGATTCGAGTGAAATGGCGTTCAAAATCGCCGGCTCGATGGCGGTAAAGGAAGCCGCGCGCCAGGCGCATCCGATTCTGCTCGAGCCGATCATGGACGTCGAAGTGGTGACGCCGTCCGATTATATGGGCGATGTCATCGGCGATCTCTCGGCGCGGCGCGGCAAGATCGGCGGGATGACGCAGCGCGCCGACGCGCACATCGTCGCCGCGAGTGTGCCGCTGTCGGAGATGTTCGGCTACTCCACGACGCTGCGATCGATGAGCCAGGGCCGCGCGATCTACTCGATGGAGTTCTCACACTATCAGGAAGTGCCGAAGTCGAAGGCTGACGAAATCGTTTCGAAAGTGAAAGGCTAAAGCAATGGCAAAAGCCAAATTTGAGCGCAATAAGCCCCACGTGAACGTCGGGACGATCGGCCACGTGGACCACGGCAAGACCACGCTGACCGCCGCTCTCACCAAAGTCTCGGCCGACAAAGG
>Ga0137433_1001309_pt1 | contig 10651 bp, 9 predicted proteins | sample EasRivERMZT840_2_FD_102335 | JGI IMG/M metagenome (GOLD analysis project Ga0137433, IMG submission 102335) | Soil microbial communities from meander-bound floodplain in the East River, Colorado, USA - East River MetaG ERMZT840_2 | ecosystem: Environmental > Terrestrial > Soil > Floodplain ...
ACGAGGCCGATCCGCTGGAGTGCCCCAGGTGCAAGGGGCCGATGCGGGTCATCGCCTTGATCGAGGATCCGGGAGTTATCCGGCGCATCCTCAATCACCTCGGATTGTGGGCGCCGCTCGCCACCGAGCGCAGTCCGCCGCCCGGTCCCGCCGCGAGTTGGCCGCGGCATGCCAACTTGCCCCTGACCTATCACCCGGTTCCGGACATTGCCTGACGTGCAGTAAAAAGCGCCGGCACTTCGCTGGACAGCCGAGGCGCGGGGAAGGGTTTGCCTCGGCCTGACAACTGGAATAGATTGATCGGTAATTGACCGCTGATTCCGCTCACGACCCGTCCGGATCGCGGTTTTCTTCCGGGGAGGAGGAAGCCAGCATGAACATAAGGCCCGTTATGCGCAGTCCGATGCGCAATCCGCGACCTCATCCGCGCCTGCTCCCGGCGGCAGAGGCCACGCAGCGGGATCACGGCCGGATTGAATTTCCTATTGGTTGGGTGAAAGCCTGGGGCACGCTCGCTTTCAATCCCGTCAGCGCCTTGACGGGGATGACCATGGCGGAGATCTGTCGCTCCCCCGACACGCGCGCGTTGGTCGTGCGCATGATGACCGAGTCGCGGGAAATCGCGACGAGACTCGGCGTGACGATGCGCGTGCCCCTCGAGAAGCGTCTCCTCGGCGCAGAGCGCGTTGGGCACCACAAGACGTCGATGCTGCAAGACTTGGAGGCGGGCCGCCCGCTGGAGATCGAGGCCATCCTGGGGACGATAGTCGAGCTCGGCGAACTCGTCGGCGCGCATGCGGACACGTTGCGTTCCGTTCTCGAGCTGGCAAGGGCGATCGACCCAGGGCGCCGGACGGGGGCCGCCGCCAGGGCTGCGGTCGAAGCAGCAGCCGCATCATGAGCTCGGTGCCCGTGCCGGAAACGGTGACTCCAGCATCTAGCGTATGGTCGCGCTTCAGGAACCGCCTTCGGTTCGGGCTCGCGATGCAGGAGGTCCTCGACTGGCTCGCGCGCTACGGCATCGTCATCTATCCGTATTATTTCGTCGACGAGCCCGTGCGGCTACGCGTGGAGCTCGAACGCCCCGAAGGCCTCGAGTTCCGCCGAATCGATCCGGGCGCGGCGCACCTCCTCGCGCACCTGCTGGAGCGCCCGCGCGCCGAGGAGAAAATCCGCTCCCTCATGGCCTTTGCCACCTGCATCGCCGCGCTCGAGCGCGATGAAATCGTCGCTTACAGCTGGTACACGCAGCACCACCTGAAAGGCGTGGCGGGCGCCGATCCGATCGCCCCGCTGCCCCCTGACTGCGCTTACCTGTTCGACATGTTCGTCTGCCGTCGCGCGCGCGGTCGCCAGGTGGCCGCGCAGCTGCGCAACCACGTGCACCGCCTTCTGTCCGCGAAGGGCGTCCGGCACGCCATCAGCGTCAGCCTCCTGTTCAATCGTTCCACGCGCAAGTTCAAGGCAAAGCTCGGTGCGGTCGAAACCGAGCTGCGCATATTGCTGCGCATCAAGCCCTTCCCCGGACTCGACGTTCGGCTGCATCGCAAGCCGTGGCTGCTCGACACGCCGCTGGTTCACATCGCGCGGCCGGAGGCCACGTCATGAGGCTCCTGCTGCTCAACTACGAATTTCCGCCGTTGGGCGGCGGCGCGAGCACGGCAACGTTCTACATGGCACGCGAGCTCGTCGCGCGCGGCCACCACGTGGAGGTGCTGACGTCCTCGATGCCGGGCGCCGCACCGACCGAGCTCGTCGACGGCGTGCTTGTCCACCGCGTCTTCAGCCTGCGCCGTGGGTTTCACGATGCGGGCCTCATCGGCGCCGCGACCTATCTCGTTTCCGCGGCGCGCAAGCTGCGCCGGCTGGCCCGCACCGGCAACTTTGACTGCGCGCACTTCTACTTCGCGCTGCCGACCGGAGCGCTTGCGCCGTTGTGGGTGCGCTGGACAAAGCGGCCGTACGTGGTCGCCTTGCGCGGGTCGGACGTTCCTGGCTACGACGGCGGAATTGTGCTGGCGCTGTTACACCGGATGTTGCGCTTCGCGACGCGCCGTATCCTCGCCGGGGCCAGTCACGTCACCGCCAACAGCAAGAGCCTGCGCCAGCTCGCGCAACGCTCCTTCCCCGGGTTGCGGATCCAGACAATCACCAACGGTGTCTGCACGTCGACGTTCCGGCCGCTCGAGCCGAGGCGCAGCACGAGCCAACCACGCCTGCTGGCCGTCTCCAGGCTCGTGCGGCGCAAGGGCCTCGAGGACATCATCGCCGCCCTGGCTTCGCCGCTTCTGTCGGCGTGCTCGCTGACTCTCGTCGGCGATGGCCGCCTGCGATCGCGACTTCAGGCGCTCGCACGTTCGCTCGGCGTGGCGGACCGTGTCGAGTTCGCAGGCCGTCTGCATGGCGACGAGCTGTCGTCCTGCTACCGGACGGCAGACTGCTTCGTCCTGCCGTCGCATGCAGAATCATGCAGCATGTCGCTACTCGAGGCGATGGCGAGCGGCCTGCCGGTAGTGGCCGCGCGGACGGGTGGCACTCCCGAGCTGGTCGAAGATCGCGTGAACGGCCGACTGTTCGCGGCCGGCGACGTGCACGACTTGGCGGAGGCGATCGCCTGGATGCTGGAATCCGGGGAACGCATGCGCAGCATTTGCGCCGCCAACCGCGCACGCGTTGTGGCGACCCATGACTGGCCGAGTATCGTCTCGACGTACGAACAGCGATGCTACTCGCCCGAGCTCGCGACGTCCGGGGCGGCCGATGGTGGCGGACGCGCCGACAGGCAGGCGCAATGCGACCAAGCGACGCCCTGACGATCGCTGCGAGCGTCGTGTCACTGCAGCGCAGCCAGTGGCGCCGCACGGAGGAAATCCGTCGGCGCCAGCTCGCCGGTCTCGACGAGACGCTCGCATTTGCGCTCGAGCGCGTGCCGCACTATCGCAGCCTGGGCATCGATGCGGGCAGCGGCGACCCGCGCGAGCGGCTGTCCCGATTCCCGCCGCTGACAAAACGCGACCTGCAGGCGGCCGGCACATCCATCCTGGCGGACGGCGTGAACGAAGCGAGCCTGTTCCGCTCCCGCACCTCGGGCAGCACCGGCGAGCCGACCGTGGCCTGGTTCGATCGGCGCACATGGCTGTATACGCGCTATTCGCTCAAGCTGCGGCGCATGCTGAGCCACGGGCTCGGGCTCGGCGCGAGCGTCCTGATCGTTTCGGAAGCCGATCCGATAGAGCTGCAGGACCATCGGAAAGCGCGCCTGGCCGGCGCCGGATGGCTCTTCCGCCAGGAGTTTCTCTCGCTGCGGACGCCGCTCGCGCGCCATGTCGAGGAGATCGTGCGCCTGCGTCCCGACGCCCTGTATGCGTTTCCTTCGTATCTGGCCGAGCTCCTGGACTACTGCGACCGCGAGGGGTTGGAGCTCCCGCCCTTCAAGGTCGTGTTCACGAGCTCCGAGGTCCTCGCGCAGTCGCTGCGGCGGCGCCTGCAGGACCGCCTGCGGGCACGCGTGTGCGACGTCTACGGCTGCACCGAATTCAAGGAAGTGGCGTGGCAATGCGAGGCCGGTTCCTACCACGCCAATCATGAAAGCATCTGGATCGAGTGCGAGCCGCCGGTGGCAGAAGGGAGACCGGGCTTCCTGCTGTTGACAACGCTCATCAATCGCGCCGCCCCGCTGATCCGCTACCGCGTCGGCGACCTGGGGCGGCTGCAATCAGTCCGGTGCACCTGCGGCCGGGAGGGGCCCGCCTTGAGCGACCTCGAGGGGCGCGAGGTCGAGCTGCTGCAGCTGGCCGATGGGCGCCGCATTTCGCCCTACCTCCTGACGACCGCAATCGAGGATGTGCCCGGGCTCAGCCGGTACCAGTTCGCGCAGACGGCGAAGGACCGGCTCGAGCTGCGCTTCATTGCGCTCGAGGGCCGGCCGGTCGACCGGAACCTGATCGTATCGCGCCTGGTGCGCCTGCTGGGCGACGGCCTGGAGGTACGCGCGAGACAAGTGTCCGAGATCCCACGCACGCCCGGCGGCAAGCGCAAGGTGTTGGTACGGGAAGGCGCTGCGATCGCGGGCGCGGGCTGAGACGGCGCCCGTGATTTCCGGACGCCTCACAATTCTCGAGCGCGCCGAGGACCTGCCGCCGGTCTGGGAGCGCGTGGCGCACGGCCGTGCGCTGAGCCTCGATCCCCGATTTCTCCGGACGCTGCAGTCCAACGCAACCGATGGCGCCAACCGGCGGTATTTCGTCTACGAGCCGGAATCCGGCCCGACAGTCGTTGCGGCCGCTGTGCTGCTGGAGCCGGCTGCCGCGCGCAACCCCGTCGCCAGCGTCCTGCTCGGACGCCTCTTTGGCCGGCTGCCGGCGTCGCAGAACTGGCTGCTGCCGATGCTCGTGCTGCGCGCGGAGACGACGACCGACGCGCCCTATTGCACCGACACCGCGCACCCCGGGCGCGAGGCCGCACTGCGCGGGCTGCTCGCTGCGCTCGAGGATCATGCCGAGCGGGAGGGCTGGTCGCTCGCATTCGACTATGTCCCCGTCGACGATCCGGCGATGTCGGCCGCATGTGCCGAGCGGGGATACCTGCGAACCCTGGCGAGACCCAACGCCGAGATGCGGATCGAATGGAACACCTGGGAGGCCTACCTGAAGTCCGCGGCGCGCCACAGCAAGCGCGCGGCAACGAATATCCGTACGGAGCTCAACCACGCCCGGCGCGACGGCCTCGCAATCACCGAATGGTGCGCGGCCGCGACACCCGAATCGGACTTGCATCGGCTGATGGTGGAGCACGAAGCGCGGCTCAACGGGCGCGAGCTGCTGTTTCGGCCGGGGCTGCTCGGGCGGCTCTCGGAGGCGCTCGGCGGCGACTTCAAGGTCTTTCTCGGCAGCTGCGGCGGCCGATTGCAAGGGGTCGTCGCATTCGCCCGCTCCGGCAATCGCGGCTACGTGACCTATCCCGGCCTATTGCACGAGAACGAGCGCTCGGGCTCCGCATATTTCAACCTGCTTTACTATCACCCGATTCGGCTTGCGATCGAGCTCGGCCTCGACAGCATCGCCTTCGGCAACGGCGCGCTCGCGGCGAAGATACGCCGCGGCTGCACCGTGCAGGCCGGCGCGCTCTGCTTCAGGCCCCGCGGGCGAATCCTGCGCAGGGCGCTCGGTGCGCCGGTCGCACTGCACCGCCGCGGCCTGCGGCACAAGTATGCTTCTTTCCTCAGCGCTTCGCCCTTCAGCAACCTGATCGACAGCCGCCATGCGAGTCCTGGTCACCAACGCACACCGTAATGTCGGCTTTCTCGTTACGCGTCACCTCGCCGCGGCGGGCCACGAGATCATCGCGGCCGATTCGCGCGCGCTGCCGCTTGGACTCCGCAGCCGGCACGCGCAGGCGTTCGCGCTGCTGCCGGACCCGCTGTCAGCCGACTATGCCGACAGGTTGCTGGAACTGATCCGGCGCACGCGACCGGACGTCCTGATGCCGCTCGGTGGGCTGGCCGCGGTCACCGCCCGGCGTGCGGAATTCGAACGCGAATGCCCCGTGCTGGCGGCCGATGGAGCGGCGTACCAGGCGCTGTTCGACAAATCTTCGGTCTACGAGCTGTGCGCACGTTTCGGCATCCCGCATCCGCGCGTGCTCGGCACCGATTTGGACACGCTCAGCGCCTGGCTGCCCGGGCCTGCCCACGGCTCACCGTTCGCGGCGATCAAGCCGCGGCGCGACCAGGGTGCCGGCCGCGGGCTCGCGTTTATCGACGATCCGGGCCAGCTGGCGACGCTCTGGCCCGCGCTCGAGGAACAGTACGGCCCGCTGGTCTGCACCGACTATGTGCCCGGCCCGGTGGACGCGCAACACGCCCTGCACCTCCTGTTCGATCGCGACAGCGAGCTCATCGAGTTCTTCGTCCTGCGCAAGCTCCGGCAATGGCCGAGGCGCTTCGGCATCACCGTCGCGGCGACGAGCAGCCACGAGCTCGAGCTCATCGAGCGCGTGCTGCCGCTGTTTCGGCACTTGCGCTGGCGGGGCCCGGTCGAGGTGGAACTGAAGCGCGATGAGCGCAGCGGCGCGGACTGCGTGCTCGAAATCAACCCGCGTTTTTCCGGCACGCTGCCGTTTTCGCTCGCGGCCGGTGTCGACATGCTCGTTTCAATGCTGAACGCGAGCTTCGGCCGCTCCAGCCCGCGCGCGCTGCGTCCCTACTACGCCGCCGGGCTCTATTACTGGAACCCGTGGCCGTACGCTCGCAGCGTGCTGCGGGATCTTGCAAGCGCGGAAGGATTCCGGCGCGGTTTGCGCGACCTCGCGCTGCCGTTCACCCGCCACCCGGTCGGCAATCCCTACCGCTTGAGCGATCCTGCCGCGCTCGCCGGCAAGCTGATGTTGCAGGTCGCGGAGGCCTGTGAGCGCCGGCGGCCGGCGCCCGGCCGCGGCGGACCATGACTCCACAGCCGCCCTACCGGCCGCTCGCGACGCAGCGACGGCTGCTCAGCAATACCGCGCTGCTGACGGCCGGCCAGGTCGTCGTACAGCTGCTGAACTTCGGGATCGTGGTCGGCCTTGCGCGCGTCTACGGACGCGACCTCCTCGGAGTGTACTCGTTCTCCATGGCGGTCGGCGCGGTCCTCTGCACGTTCGTGAGCCTTGGCACTCACGGGCTCCTGCTGCAGCGGATCACCCACGAGCCCGAACGGACCGCCTCGTACACCGGCGCGCTGTTCGGATTTCAGCTGAGCGTGGCGGTTGCTATCGTGCTGGCGACGCACGTCGTGGCGCGCTGGCTGTCGTCCAGCGCCACCATGATCTGGGTGCTCACCGCGATCGTCGCCTTTCACGTGCTGACGCGCGTCAACAGCCTGTTCGTGCTCGGGTTCACGGCACGTCAGCAGGCCGGCCCTGCCACCCTGGCGCCAATCGCCAGGCTCGGCTTCGCGCTCTTGCTCGCGGCCGCGGCCGTGGCCGCAGGTGCCACCGCGCCGGTCGCGCTCGCCGCCATGCCGATCGCGGCCGCCCTGGTCCTGGTCGTGACGTCCACCTCTGCGGTGCGCCGCTTCGGGCCGCTGCAGGTCCGCTTTCGGCGCGCCGAGATCCTCACGTACCTGCGCGAGGGCATGCCCTACTTCTACGTCGTCGCACTGACGGCGTCGTATACCCGGCTCGGTGTCATTCTGCTCACGTCGATCGGCGGCGAGGCGGAGACAGGCGCGTATGCGGCGGCGGAACGTCTGGTCTCCGCCGTCGCGACGATCTATTCGATGTTCTACATGGCGCTGCTGCCGGTCGTCACGCAGCTCTGGACGATGGATCGCGGCCGCTTCGCGGAGCTCACGCAGCGTGCCGCCCGCCTGACGCTGCTGCTTACGCTGCCGGCGACGACGATGCTGGCCCTGTTTGCGCACGACATCGTGCACGTGCTCTATGGCGGCGGCATTCCGGAAGCCGCGACGGTGCTCGCGGTGATCTCCTGGGTCCTGCTTGCGCGCGGTTTCGTGCAGCTCGTGGTCACGGCGGCGACCGCCACGGATCACCAGGCGATCCTCATTCGCGGCCGGGTTCTTGGGATCGCGATCCTGGCGGTCGCGGGCCTCGCGTTCATACCGACTTACGGGGCGGTGGGCCTCGCCGGCGCGACGCTCATCGGCGAGAGCGCAGCCGTCGCGTTCACGTACGCACAGTTGCGGCGGACGGGCGTGCCGCTCTCGGTCCCGCCCGGGACCCTCCGCGCGGCACTCGCCTGTCTACTTGCGGCCGGCTGCGTCTGGTTCGCGCACGAGCTCGCACTGCCCTGGCGCCTGCTCGTGGCGGCCTTCGCGATGTCCGCGGCGCTGTGGTTACTCGGCGCCGTTCGCTGGCACGACCTCGCCTACCTGCGCGCCGTCTTGCGGGCGCGCGACGCACGCACGCAGACTCAGCCCGATGCGTGAAGACTCGGTCGTCGTCGCCCTTGCCGGCGACGCGATGCTCGGACGCAGGGTCGCAGACGCGATCTCGAGCGCTCGCGCGCCGCCCTTGTTCTCCGCCGAGGTCCAGGATGCGGTGCGCGCGGCGGACTTCTTCGTGCTGAATCTCGAGTGCTGCATCTCCGATCGCGGCAGCCCATGGCCGACGCCCGGCAAGCCGTTCTTCTTTCGTGCGCCGCCCCGGGCGGCCGAGCTGCTCGCGCGCGCAGGTGTCGACTGCGTGACGCTCGCCAACAACCATGCGCTCGATTTCGGGGCCGAGGCCCTGCTCGACACGATCGCGCATCTCTCCGCGGCCGGCATCCGCTGCGCCGGTGCCGGTCCCGACGTCTCGGCGGCGCGCGTGCCGGCGCTGCTCGAGCGCCAAGGCTTCCGCCTTGCGGTCGTCGCAGCCGCGGATCATCCCGCCGGCTTTGCCGCAACCGGGGAACGCCCCGGTGTCGCCTTTGCCGATCTGCGGTCGGGCGTAGTGCCGGAGTGGCTGTTTGCGACGGCCGCAGCGGCGCGCGCGCAGGCGGACGCGGTGCTCTTCAGTCCGCACTGGGGTCCGAACCTCACGGCGAGGCCCCCGGCCCACGTGCGGGCCGCGGCCGCTGAGATCGCGCCATACGTGACGCTCGTCGCCGGCCACTCCGCCCACGTTTTTCATGGCGTCGGCGGAAATGTCATCTATGACCTCGGCGACTTCGTGAACGACTACGAAAGCGTGCGGCCGGCGCGCGGGCTGCTCGCCGGCATCAAGGACAAGCTGCGGAAGGAGATCGGCGGGTTCGGCTCGGAGGTGCAAGGTGCGGTCCGAGGCGACGGAGCCAATCGTAATGAAGCCGGCATCCCGATGACGCTGTGGCAGCTGCAGCAGCGGCGCGTGAGACGGATCGCGAGCACGATCCGCGCACGGACCATGAGGCCGGACCTCGGCCTCCTGTTTTTCGCCACGATCGACCGCGCGGGTTTGCGGCGCCTGGAAGCGCTCCCGCTCAAGATTGCCCACTGCCACACCGGCCTCGCGACGGGCACGGAGGCGGATCTCGTGCACTGCCGGTTTCGCCGGGCCTGCGCGGCCCTGGGGACGGAGACGTCCGTGCGCGACGGGCGCTCCGTCATCGTGTGGCGCTAGCGTCGTCCCGTCTGGCCTTACGCTGCAGGCTCACCCGATGAGCCACCCCGGCGTGGCACAATCCGGCCATGCCCCAGGACGTCCTTTCCGGCTTCCACCCGTCCGTCGCCGGGTGGTTCAAGAGCCGCTTACATCCCGGATCGGTACGAACATCTCGTGCGCTACGCGGGGTGGTACTCGAACCGCGCGCGGGGCGAGCGCGCGAAGAAAGCTTTGCCCTATGATGGCCTCTTCCTGCCTTCTTCGGGCGAGGCGCCGGCCACTGAATTTGCGGCTCGCGCGAAAGCCGCCTGGGCGCGGCTGATCCGAAAGGTCTACGAGGCCGATCCACTCGAATGTCCGCTCCTGGCCGATAGCGGACTTGCTCGTTACGGCCCTAGGGATCGCATCTCTCCCGCAATGCCGCCGCCAGCCGCCTCAACCCCTCTTCTTCCTGCGCCGTGAGCGTGCGCGGCGTGTGCTGCTCGCCTTCCGTGAGCCAATAGGTCGCGTAAATCCGCCCGTCGGGCTCGATGCGTCCGCCGGCGGTTTCCTGGTGGCGGCCGCCGCCCAGTGAAACAAGATCGCTCACGCTGCCCGGACGGCCTTCGGGGTCGAACATTGCGGTCAGGACGCGCAGGCCGGTGACGCCGTTGCCGAGGAAGAGGCGGACTTGGGTCCAGTCCTTCAAAGCCTCGTCGGTCCGGGTTTCCTGATGCCACTCGCCGCCGTCGAGGGGAATTGGGGCCAGTAATTTGAGCCAAGGGGCGGTCGTCATAGTTCAGTAATTATCACCCCCACCCCTCCATCCCCTCACTCCTTCCCTCTCCATCCCTCACCCCCGCCCCTCTCCCGAGCGGAGAGGGGAATATACTGGCCAAAGAGGCGGCCTTGATGCCGCCCGATAATGATAAGGAGGATGACCATGGATGGGATTTGTCGCAGCTCGATCCGCCTTGGCTTGCTGACCGCCGCGCTACTGGCGGCGTCTGCCCTGCCCGCTCTCGCGGCGGAGAAGTACCCGATGAGGCCAATCCGCGTGATCGTGCCGTTTCCGCCAGGCGGCAGCACAGACTTCAACGCCCGCGCGATCCAGGACAAGCTCTCGGACCAGCTCGGGCAGCAGATCGTCATCGACAACCGCGGCGGCGCCTCGGGCCAGATCGGCACTCGCATCGTCAAGGACAGCACGCCCGACGGCTATACGCTGGTTCTGCATACCATCGCGTTCGTCACCAGCCCGATACTCTATGACAACGCCGGCTACGATCCGGTAAAGGATTTCATGCCGGTGACCATGATCTCCCAGGTGCCGACGACGGTCTCGGTGCATCCTTCTGTGCCCGTTCAATCCCTGAAGGAGCTGCTCGAGCTGGCGAGGTCGAAGCCGGGACAGCTCATCTATGCCTCCTCGGGAATCGGCACCAACTCGCACATCACCGGCGAACTTTTCAATTTGATGGGCCATACCTCGATCCGGGCGATTCAATACAAGGGCGGCGGCCCGGCGCTCGCCGCGGTGGTGAGCGGCGAGGTGCAGATCGGCTTCTCCAACATCACGCAGACCGCGCGGATGGCCGAGGCGGGCCGCGTG
>Ga0137433_1001314_pt1 | contig 10604 bp, 7 predicted proteins | sample EasRivERMZT840_2_FD_102335 | JGI IMG/M metagenome (GOLD analysis project Ga0137433, IMG submission 102335) | Soil microbial communities from meander-bound floodplain in the East River, Colorado, USA - East River MetaG ERMZT840_2 | ecosystem: Environmental > Terrestrial > Soil > Floodplain ...
CGATCGCGAGCGAGATGAACGCGATCCAGGGAACCTCCCACATCTGGAACGCGGGCCGCAGCGAGATGAAGGCGATCGAGATGCCGGCGAGCGTGCCGAGCATCGCCGCGCGGGGCGTGTGCGCCCGGATCCACGGCCCGACGAAGATTCCGGCGAGCACGATGACGCCGATGATGAAAGCCCAGGCGAGGCCCGCCTGCCACGCGAGCACCGGGTCCTTGGTCTTCAGGTACACCGGCAGCATGATCACGAACACCACGATGAACATGTGCGGCACGCTCGGGCCGTAGGGCATCGCCGTCACGTCGCTGCGGCCCTCCTTCTGCGCGAGCCTGTAGGCGAGGTACGCGTAGTAGAGGTTGCCGAGCGGCAGCGCGATCCCCAGCGCCGGCAGGATGCGCCCGAACACCGTGTCGGCGGGAAGCTGCACCACCCCCAGGCACAGGCCCGTGAGCACGATCACGTTGAGCAGCACGTTCGTGAAAAGGCCGAAGAACCCGTTCCAGTCGCCGGGCACCCACCATCGGACTTGCGTTGCCGCCTGGCTTGTCATGGTCTCCCTTTCAATCCTTCGAGAAATTTTTTCGAATCGCTGACCCAGCCAAAGATGCCTCCCTGCGCCTTGATCATGTCGAGCGCCGCCTTCTGGAACTCGGGAAAGTACGAGCCGACGCAGTCCTCGAGCACCAGGCAATCGTAGCCGCGGTCGTTCGCCTCGCGCACGGTGGTGTTCACGCACACCTCGGTGGTCACGCCGCACACCACCAGGCTGCGGATGCCGCGGTTGCGCAGCATCGAGTCGAGATCGGTGGCGTAGAAGGCGCCCTTGCCCGGCTTGTCGACCACCGGCTCGCCGGGCAGGGGCTTCAGCTCGTCGACGATGTCGTGGCCGTACTCGCCGCGCACCAGGATGCGCCCCATCGGTCCGGGATCGCCAATGCCGGCCTTGAGGCGCCCGCGCAGCTTCTTGCTCTGCGGCAGGTCGGAGAGGTCGGCGCGGTGGCCTTCGCGCGTGTGGATCACGAGCAGCTTGCGGCTGCGCGCGGCGTCGAGCACTTTCCGCGTCGGCGCGATCGCCTTGCGCAGGAGCGAGACGTCGTTGCCGAGCGCCTCGCCGAAGCCGCCCGGGTCGACGAAGTCGCGCTGCATGTCGATGATCACGAGCGCGCAGCCGCGCGCGTCGAACTCGAACTCGTAGGGCTCCGCCTGGACCTTGGCCATCCCCGTCTCCCGGTTCATTCAGGTTGCAAATGTACTCCGCTCTTTCATAAGGGATTCCACGGCCAGCGCGCCCTGCTGGTGGCGCTGCGCGACTGGATCGGCGGGGGATCCGCGGCCCTCCCTCCAGGAGCGTTACCCGACCCACGCCAACTACGTCGCCAGGGTCACCGCCGCGGCGAACAGCCTGGTCGCCCGGAGACTCCTCTTGCCCGAGGACGCGGCTTTCCTGATCAACGCGGCGAACGCCGCCGCGGTGCCGTAACGGCGATGCGATCTGGAAATCGTCATGGAATAGCCGGCCGGGGTGGTTGTTCTCCGTCTGGGAGGAGGCCGATGAGCAGTCGGAACAAAGCAGCATCCGGTAGCTTTTTTGCCGGCCGCTTGTCGACCCCCTGTATTTCCGATCCGAAACAAGGCCCTGTTGTTCTCTACGTCCACCCAGGGGAAAACTCATGAAGCGACTTTCCATTGTTACGGCAGTACTTTTCGCGTTTGCCACGCCCGCGGCGCTGGGCGACGGCGGCAGTAGCAAGCTCCGCGTCACCCTTTCGGGCTACCAGGAGGTGTCGACCACGGGGTCTCTCTCAAGCGGGGGTGCGGCCCAGTTCAAGGCCCGGATCCGGGGCGAGCCTGGAGCGATGGACCGGCGCATCGTGTGGGAGCTGAGCTACAACGCTGGCTTCACGACCGTGGTGAACCAGGCACATATCCATTTCGGCCAGCGGCACACCAACGGCGGGATCAGCATCTTCCTGTGCACGAACCTGGCGAACGGACCTGCCGGGACACAGCTCTGCCCGGCTGCGCCCGCCACGATCAGCGGTGAGGCGCGCGCCGCCGACGTCATCGGTCCAGCCGCGCAGGGAATCGTCGCGACCGAGATCGAAGAGGTCATCGCCGCCATCCGCGCCGGCGTGGCCTACGTCAACATCCACACGGGGCAGTTTCCGGGAGGCGAGATTCGCGGCCAGTTCGACGATACCCCCGACAGCCGCGGGCACCACGACCACCACGATGACGACGACGACGATTGATGCCTGATCGAGTCGTTTCCGGTTGACTGAGAGCCCGGTCGAGAGACCGGGCTTTCAGTTTCTGGGGCCGGGATTCATCCCACTTTGCGGGGCGCGCCGGGGCCGAAATGGCCTCTTTACTTTTTGTCCGGCGCGGGTATAGATGGTCTGCGGGCGCTTCTGCGCCTGTTCGAAAAACGCCGTTCTTCAGAGGAGGGGGACGATCGTGAAACTCAATTCAGTGCAGGTCTCTCGTTGCGCGTGGCTCGCTGCCGCAGCGCTTGCCGTAACCATGCTGTCGCTGCCCGCCCTTGGGCATGACGACGATGACGATGACCGCGACGGGCACCGGTGCAAGGATGGCAAGTCGCTCAGGCTGGTGAACGGCAGGATCCATACGATGGATGGCAAGGACCGGATCGTGTCCTCGGTGCTCCTCAAGAACGGCCGGTTCGCCGACGTTGGCCAGGGCTGGCACCACGGCGACGACGATTGCACCCGCACGATCGACCTGCGCGGCCGCACCGCGGTGCCCGGCATCATCGATAACCACAACCACATCGTTCTGCTCGGCCTGCGGCCAGGCCACGACACGCGCATCGAGAACGCGCGCTCGATCCAGGAAGTGCTCGATACGTTTAAGGCCCGGACGCGCGACCGCGGCATACGCCCGGGCGATTGGCTCACCGCGCTCGGCGGCTTCAACATCAGCCAGTTCACGCCGCCACCGGCGGCTGCGCGCATGCCGACCCGGCAGGAGCTCGACACGGTCACGCCGAACCACCCGGTTCTGGTGATGCAGGGCTTCAACGGGCCGACCGTGACGAACTCGCTCGGCATGAAGTTCTTTACCGGCCTGACGCCGACGATTCCGGTCGCCGACAACGGCGCGATCGCCTCCGGCGGCATGTCGGTGCGGGCGCTCAACGCCTTGCGCGGGATGCAGACCTTTGACGAGAAGAAGCGCGGCCTGGGCTATGCAATGACCTATGCCGCGGAGGTGGGCGTGACCACGCACCTCGACCAGGGCGGGTTCCCGAACGTAGGCGAGCCCAACAGCGACAACGAGGTCGATGCGCTCGCCAACTTCGACCGCTACCGCGCGTACGACTCGCTGCGCGCGCTCCATCAGGAAGGCAAGATCTTCAACCGCATCTGGATCAACTTCCTGCACATGGAGACCGACTTGGCCACGCCGGAGCTGAACGCCAGGCTGCTCAACGTGTTCAACAACTTCGGCGACGACATGGTGCGCGTCCTTGGCATCGGCGAATTCACCGCGGGCAACCTGTTCTTCGCCGGCAGCCCGGTCTGGCTGAACGGCACCCGCCTGGTTGCGCAGGCGCGCTGGCGCAACGAGAACCACACCCTCGGCTTCAACATCGGCGGCGTCCCGGACTGGAAGCTGATCATCGACGGCTGGCAAACGGTCCATGACGAGACGACCAAGATCCCCGGTCTTGCCGATGGCATCACCAACCTGCGCTGGGTGCTCGCGCATGTGCCGTTCATCGACACTGTGTATCTCGACCGGCTAAAGAATCTGGGCGGCGGCATCAGCCTGGTCGGCGGCTGGCGCTACATCTCGGGCACCGCGACCGGCAACGGGCCGCCGTTCCGGCTCATCATCGACAACGGCATCCGCTCGGGAATGAGCTCCGATGGCATGCAGATCTCGCCGATGAACCCATGGCTCGGCATGTACTACGCGGTCACCGGCAAGAACGCGCGCGGCGACCTGATCAACGCCGGGCAGCTCACCACGCGGAAAGAGATTTTGCGGCTGTACACCGCGGCCAACGACTGGTTCCTGAATCTCGACGGCAAGATCGGTACGATCGAGCAAGGGAACTACGGCGATCTCATCGTGCTGTCCGACGACTACTTCGACAGCAAGAAGGTGAGTGACGAGGAGATCAAGGATATCTACTCGGTACTTACGGTCGTCAACGGCGAGGTGGTGCACGACAACCTGAACGGCCGCAAGCGCATGTACTGGAACCGCGACTCGCGGCGCCGGAACTAGCGCGCCGAGCCGGGTCTGGCGGTCGACGTCGCGGGCGTCGACCGCCATCAGGAGACCCCAGGAGCCGCATTGCGCTCTCGGTGTTTCGATCCACCAGCCTGCCGCGCTGCGTCGCGCATCGAACTCCCCGCTCGTCTCGTTCATATGGATGAACTGCGCGCACGTGTCGGTGCGGCCCACAGGCTCGTCCCCTGTCGCCGCACCCCGGCAGAAGCGAGGCGAGACAACGTCTTGCGGTGATTTTGACCGGGAGATGAAGCCCGCGAAATGGCCCCTCGCGGGCCGCAAAGGGGGCCGGGCGGGGGTAAACTGCGTCCAGGGAGAGATAAGCAGGGAGGATGGACAGCAACGTGATGAAAGCGTTAGCGATCCTTTGCCTGGCACTCGCGGTCGCCGGGTGCTCGACCACGCCCACGGTGGTCGAGCAGGCGCGCAAGCGCCAGAGCGAGGGCTCCAGCGAGGAGGCGCTCGCCATCCTGCAGCAGGCGACGCGCGCCGACCCGCAGGACCAGGTGGTGCGCGCCGAGTATTTCCGAATGCGCGACGTGACGGTGGCCCAGTGGCTGGCGCAGGCCGAGGCGGTGCGCCAGGGGGGCCGGCTGGACGTGGCCGAAACGCTGTATCGCCGCGTGAAGATTCACGATCCCGCGAACCAGCGCGCCGAGGCGGGGCTGGTGCAGATCGAGGCCGACCGGCGCCATGCCACCGCGGTCGCGGCAGCGGACCAGCTGGTGCGCGCCGGCCGCTACCGCGAGGCGCAGGACATGCTGCGCCCGGTGCTCACCGAGAACTCGCAGCAGCGCGACGCGCGCCGCCTGCAGCGCCTGATCGACGACAAGCTGGTGACGCCGGCGATCGTCAGCGCGCAGCTCAAGCCCGCGAGCCTCAAGCCGATCTCTCTCGAGCTGCGCGATGTCACGCTGCGCAACGTGTTCGAGACCCTGCAGCGCGCCACCGGCATCAACTTCATCTTCGACCGCGACGTGCGCAGCGACCAGCGCACCACCATCCTGCTGCGCGACGCCAGCATCGAGGAGGCGATCCGCATGGTGCTGCTCACCAGCTCGCTCGAGCAGAAGGTGCTCAGCCCCAACGCGGTGTTCATCTTCCCGAACACCCCGCAGAAGCTGCGCGAGTACCAGGAGCTGGTGGTGAAGGGCTTCTACCTCGCCAACGCCGACGTCAAGCAGACCGCCAACATGATCCGCACGCTGGTGAAGACGCGCGACATCTTCATCGACGAGAAGATCAACCTGCTGGTGATCAAGGACACGCCGGCGGCGATCCGCCTCGCCGAGCGCCTGATCGCGGCGCAGGACCTGGCCGAGCCCGAGGTGATGCTCGAGGTCGAGGTGCTCGAGGTGGCCGCCAACTGGCTGCAGCAGCTCGGCATCCGCTTCCCCGACACCCTCGCGGTCAGCCTGGTGGGCGCGGCCGGCACCGCGGGCCAGATCACGCTGCCCGAGTGGCTCAACCGCGGCTCGGAGATGGTGCGCTTCAGCTTCACCGATCCGCTCTTCATCTTCAACCTCAAGCAGCAGGACGGGGGCGCGAGCGTGCTCGCCAATCCGCGCATCCGGGTGAAGAACAAGGAGAAGGCGCGCATCCACATCGGCGACCGCGTGCCGGTGATCACCACCACCGCCGCCGCCACCGGCGGCTTCGTCTCGGAATCGGTGAGCTACCTCGACGTGGGCCTCAAGCTCGAGGTCGAGCCGCTCATCTATCTCGAGGACGAGGTCGGCATCCGCGTCGGGCTCGAGGTGAGCAACATCGTCAAGGAGATCCGCCAGATCACCACCGGCAGCCTCACCTATCAGATCGGCACCCGCAACGCCGCCACCAACCTGCGGCTGCGCGACGGCGAGACGCAGATCCTGGCCGGGCTCATCAACCGCGAAGAGCGCCGCAGCGCCGACCGCGTGCCGGGCCTGGGCGAGCTGCCGGTCGTCGGGCGCCTGTTTTCGAACACCAACGAGACCCGCAACCGCACGGAGATCGTGCTCCTCATCACCCCGCGACTCGTGCGCTCGCTGATGCGGCCCGACGCCGGCTCGGTGGAGTTCGCCGCCGGCACCGAGGCCTCGACCGGAATCCCGCGCCTGGGCGCGCCGCTCATACCCACGGACGTGCAGCAGCCGCAGCCGGGCGCAGCCCCGCAAGGAGCGGCGCCGGACTCCCCGGCGGGCGAGCAGGGGGCAGCGCCGCAGCAGCAGCCCGGCGCAGCGCCCGCCGGGCCGCTCCTCGTGCCCTTCGGCGGCGTGAAGCCCGCGCCGCAGTAAAGCGACATATCGTCGTTCCCGCGAAAGCGGGAACCCATGTTTTTCAAAAAGAAGTCGGGGCCCCCGCCTGCGCGGGGGCGACTTTTTCAGACCTGCTCTAGTCCAGCTACTCCGGGATCGTCAGGACGCCGCGCTCGAACGTGATGCGGTCGCTCGCGGCGGGGTTGCGCCGCATCGGCGGCAGTAGTTGCGGATCAGCGGCCAGAGTCTCATCTGTGTACGGTGTCGTGCCGCGTGGCTTCGGCCGTACCACCTGCGATGGCGGCAGGTCGGAGCCCTTCGTCAGGTGCGCGTACATGCTGTCCATTGCCTGCACGAAGTAATAGTGCAGCGGCACGAACTGCGCGCCGGTCGCGCCGGCGAAGATCGACGAGATGAAGGCGTCGAAGTGCTGCCCGGTGGTCACCTCGACATAGCTCAGGCGGCTATTGCGGCGCTCCTCCTGCTGGTTGAGCGCGTAGTACGCGCGCGAATGCAGGTTGGGGAACACCAGCGCGTCGCGCCGGCCATGGATCACGATCGCGGGCTTGCCGTGCAGCTTGCCGGTGGTGCCGACCTCGCGCGTGCCGAAGCGCACGCGCGCGAAGTTGAAGAACTCCTCCGCGTTGTCGATTCCCTCGCCGGTCTGCAGCGCCCGGAAGCAGAGCGCCGCGTCGATGTTGAGATCGTTGCGCCCGGTGGAGCGCGACACCGCCAGCGCCTCGAGGATGGGGCCGTTCACCGCCTGGTCCGCCACGAGGTTCACGCCGCCCGTCGGCGGCACGCCCGAGCTGTCGGCGAACAGCTTCTCCGCGTTCGCCTCGGAGATCGCCGCCGGCCGTCCGGTGAGCAGGTCGGTCGCCGCGAAGCTCATGCCGCACAGGTTGTCCTCGACCGCGAAGCGGCCGTAGGCGTTGGCATACGTCACCTGCAGCGCGCGCCAGAGGTTCAGCGTGTCGTGCGAGGCGATGCCCCAGTCCTGCGCCGCGGCGTAGCCGTGCGCGCGCAGCTTGTCGCGCGCCGAATTGGCCTGCTCCACGAGCGTGGTTCCGCTGATGAGTCCCTTCTCCTTGAGGGACGTGCAGCGCTCGATGCCGCCCGCCTGCGGCCCGACGATCGCCCCGCTGGCGCCGGGCGCGTGCGCTGCGCACGCCGCGTACACGCTGAAGAGCGTGATCGAGTCGTAGATCGTGCGTCCCTTCGGGTCGAACGGCGCGTCGTCGCCGAACTTGATGGTGAAATTCCCGTCGCGCGGGCCGACGTTGGGCTCTGTCACCACCAGCCCGTCGATCAGGCCCTTGTCGTCGGCTTCGAGCGCGCGCAGCGCCATGCCGCCGCCGTTCGAGGCGCCCGCCGCGATCACCAGCGTGTTCTTGCGCGAGAAGTGCGGCTTGCCGCGGAAGTGATCGTTCAGCGCCCAGAACGCGAACTCGATGCCCTGCAGGGCGAACTCGCCCCACAGCCGCTCGGGGTTGATCTGCGAGTGCGCGTGCTTGACGGCGATGCGGTGCGGGTTCGCGGTGGCGTAGGCCTCGAGCTTGCGGCTGTCGCGCAGCGCGAACTGGGCGCGGTTGCCGAGCGTGCCGGGCGAGCCCGCGACGCCGTCGAGGTCGTCCACCGCGTAGGGCACGGCGTCGAGCAGATGGAAGCCGGTATCGGTGCCCTTGCCCGGCAGCGCCACCGCGCAGCCCTTGAAGAGCGCCCACTCGGCGATCGCGATGCCGCCGTAGAGGCTGCGCGAGCCGGAGGGCAGGGCGGCGACGATGCACGGCTTCTCGGAATTGAAGTGGCGCGGGATCTGCACCGCCGCCGGCACGTTGTTGATGTGCGGGTTGTGGTCCGGAAGCCGCAGGTAAGCCTTGTACTCGGTGCCGGGAATCAGCCCTGGAACGACCGGCGCTGCAAACGTCGGAGAGCCAGGGGAACCGGGCCCCCACAGCACGCCCATGCCGCCGCCCGGCAGACAATTCAGCACCCCAACCACACAGGTGTCCACGATTCCGCGGTAGTTGCTGTGGATCGCCCTGCGGCGCAATTCCAGGGCAGTCGGCTTGAGCGGGTCGACGAACCCGGGTGCACTTGGGCTGACAAGCCCCGCCTGGTTCAGGCCCGCGGAAAGGAGGTCGTCGGTCACGCCGTCGTAGACCGTCACCTTGACGCTGCTGCGGATGATCGGCGCGTCGTCGCCGTGCGCCAGCACCGGGGACGCAAAGGACCCCGCCAGAAACGCGGCCGCAACCGCGCGCGAAAGGATGGCCTTCATTCGCTTCTCCATTCTAGGGAACCAGGGCGAACGAGCGCAGCGCCGAGCCGGTGCCGCCGCGGATCTTGATCGGCGGCACGACCAGGATGAACTCGTGCTCTTCCGCCTCGGCAATCTCCTCCAGGAAGTAGTTCTCGATGATGTTTATGCCGTTGTCCGGAATGAGCAGCATGTGCACCGGGAACACCTCGAAATCGGGGCCGCCCGGCGTGCCGGCGATCGGCGGGCGCACCTCGAAGGTGAGCGTGTCGTTGCCGACCACGCGCGCGCGCTCGCGCACCAGGAAGCGCGCGCCGCTCACGCCGACGCCCGCGGCGGCGGCGCCCTTGTAGAGGTCGGGGTTCTTCTTGAAGTATTTTCCCCATCCGGTGCGGATGAGCACGGTGTCGCCGCGATTGATCCGCACGCCCTGGTGGCGCGCCGTGTCGTGGAGCATGTCGCCGGTGATGTCGAACCCGGCCGGCAGCGCTTCGTACCGGTTGCGGTTGATGAAGCGCGCCACGTCGAGCAGCACGGCGCGGTTCACCAGCATGTCTTTCGGGTAATGGGCGATATCGAGATGTGCGCCGACGCCGCTGCGCCCGAGGCCGCGCGGGTCGCTGGTGGCCTTCACAGCGTCCACGCCGCCGAAGAGCTTCCCGTTGCGGCCGATGTGGCCGATCGCGTCGATGCTGGGCGCGCCGTGCTGGCCGCTCCATTGCTGGATCTCGGAGGTGAAGGAGAGCTTGCCGCCGTCGCCGAAAGTGCCGAGGGTGTTGGCGTGCGTGGCGGCGAGCTTCATCGCGTAGGGAGGGTTGACGTCCGCGATCGGCGAGTTCTCGTCCCAGACATGCGACAGGTCGAAGATGCGCGCGCGCTTGACCGAGCGGATGAAGTCGTCGCGGTCGTTGCCTTGGCTGTGGTTGGCGTTTGCTTCGCGGCCCGCGAGCGCCTCGGCGAGCGCGGCGCCGGTGGCGATGAGTCCCGCGGCCTTGAGGAAGCCGCGGCGCTTAGTGGTTTCGTTCAATGGATGACCTCCTCCCCGAGGACAGGAAGATCATCCGCGCCGGGAGGCGCGGCGTCAACGGGTAGACGGCATCACTTGCCCAAGGAGAACGCGTACTGAATGAGAATCAGGTCGATGCCGCCGTTCGGCTGCTTGATCCCGGCGTTGGAGAGGTGCTGGTAGGCGACACCGATGGTGCTCGACTGCCCGAGTCGCAGGCCGGCGCCGATGTGCGAGCCGAACTCGAGGGACGAGGGCACGCGGTTCTCGTCGTTATTGATGGTCTTCGATAGCAGGTAAAGGCCGATCCCGCCTTCGAGGTAGCCCCAGGACTTGTCGCTGCGCCAGATCGGCGTGGCGTTGATGTCGAAGCGCCGCGTCTGCCCGCGGATGTCGGGCACCCGCCACACGCTGGCGCCGAGCTGCACGTGCGTCGGCACCCACCAGCGCTCGGTCTCGGGCAGGGCCCGCCGGTAGGTCAGCCTGACGATGTCGGTCTCGGCGGACTCGGTGCCGCGGCCGACGCTCAGGCCGATCTCGCGGTCCGCGCCAGAAGCGGCGGCGGCGACGAAGAGAAAGAATGCTGCGAGGAGAGCACGTGCCATGTTGGCGATCGTGCGGGCGCAGCGTGTCGCCGCAATTTCGCGTGTGCGGGGGACTCGCTACAGCTGAAAGTCTTTCGCTTACAACTGCCGTTTGGCTAAGAGGCGAGCTCGTAGCTGGTCGATTTTTCGTTTTTCGTGAGCACCAGGAACGTCAGGTAGTGCGTGACCAGCAGCGCCGGGACCCAGAACGCGGGAATCCAGTACGCCGCGCCCATGAAGTCCGGCGCGCC
>Ga0137433_1001315_pt1 | contig 10598 bp, 8 predicted proteins | sample EasRivERMZT840_2_FD_102335 | JGI IMG/M metagenome (GOLD analysis project Ga0137433, IMG submission 102335) | Soil microbial communities from meander-bound floodplain in the East River, Colorado, USA - East River MetaG ERMZT840_2 | ecosystem: Environmental > Terrestrial > Soil > Floodplain ...
AGAACGCGTGCGGATCAAGCCTGAAAGTGCCGCACTGGCATATCACTCGTTTCAGAAGTTCAGGCGTGTTCCGATCGTGAACCTCCGGCCGTCACTTGCGGAACTGATGCGCCCGAAGCTTGCCGAGTTGATATCCGTGTTGGGATTTCCAAAGATCGGCCGGTTCAGCACGTTTACCACATCCATTCGGAATTCGAACTGGCGGCTCTCGTCGATCCGCACTCGCTTCACGAGGTTCATGTCCAGCTCGAACCGCGACGGCCCCTCGATGATGCGAATCCCGAGAGTGCCGACCTCTCCCGGCCCCGGATTCACCAGTACGGCCTTTCCCTGAGCGTCGAAGACGGCTCGGCGGTTGTACGCCGTGGCCAGCGTATTGGTGCCGGTGACCAGCGCGCGGCCGGGATCCGAACCGGCGGCTCCCGGAGTCAGGCCCTGAAAGTAGTACGGCAGGCTGCCGTCGGTCTGTTTCGTCACTTTGCCCTCGGGCAGGACACCCAGAATGTTTGGTGTGTTCGACGCCGACTGATAGATGTTCGTCAGCCCGCCTGCGGTTATCGACAACGGCGAGCCTGAACTCCATCGCATCAGACCGCCAAGTTGCCATCCACCTGCAAGACGCTCCAGCCATCCCGAAGCCGATGCCAGAAACTTCTGGTTCGAACCGAACGGCAGCATGTATGTCCCGTTGCTCGTGATGACGTGCGAGCGGTGGAAACTGAGCACGGCTTTATCGAGGTTTTCCCGCCGCGGATCTCTCGTGGTGATGGTGTTGTCATCGCTGGAAACGCCAAGAGCCTTACTCCAGGTATACGCGGTTTGATTCGTAAAGCCATGGGACAGCCGTTTCACGAGCTGCACCTGCAATGAATGGTAGTTGGAGTTGCCGGTGTTTCCGTTCAACCCCACACCCGCGAACTGCGGGTTAAAGACGAGGTAGTCTTCGGGCAAGCCGGCTCGTCGGACGAAACCGCCTCCTTCACCGGTCACGTTTGTGGTCGTGTTGAGGTAATTGGCGACAGCGCCGACATTCCCGTTGGCGACGTCGGTTCGCGTGTTCGTGCCCAGCCGCAGCGCACCGGATCCTGTAAGCGTCGAGCCGTTCACCGGTGTGTTGCCGGCGCCGGGAATGACCAGTCCCGTCAGCATGCGATCGAACAGCGGGTGATTCCCGCCGTTTCGAGTCACGTTGAATGCTTCCAGGAACTCCGTTTCAAAGACCTTCACGTAGTTGAGTTCTCGCCGCCCATAGAGCTTCGTGCTCTTGCTGCCGACGTAAGAAACATCCAGGATCATGTCGCGGGTGAGTTCGCGCTGGATCGACAAGTTGAAGTTCTGGATGTAGGGTGTCACGCGGTTCGGATCGTACATGTTCATGGTCAGCGTGCGCGCTTCGGTCAGTGACACTGGACTCAGCGGCGCAAACTGCGGCTGGAACGGCAATGTGACGTTCGCCAGCGACCAATATCCGGTCCGCGTGTACGTCAAACCATTCCCGCCGGTGATCCCCGACAAACCCGGCAATGTTCCGCCGCCGCCGTCAAGACCGCCGGCACCCATCGCGCCTTTGATCTGCGCGCCCGAATAACTCATCCCGTACCCGCCGCGAAGGATCGTGCTCCGGCCGAGGCCCGGCAGCGCATAGCTGAAACCGACGTTCGGCGCAAAGTTGTTCCAGTCGTTACCAAAGAGCGCCTTGTCCGGCTGTGGCGAGTTCTTGCCCACGAGTTCCACGGTCGTAAGTGCGCCGCAACCGATTCCACACAGACCCTGCATTCCATTTACGACACGGCCGGCGAGTCCGCGGCCTTCGTACGGCACGCCGTACCATTCGTAATGCAGGCCGAGGTTCAGCGTAAGGTCCTTCGTTACCTTCCATTCATCTTTGAAGAAGCCGCTGAACTCGTTGGCACGCCAGTCGCGAAGCTTCAGCTTCACGCCGTCGTGCCAGCCTTGAAACTTCAGCGGCTGTTCTGAACTTCTCAGATCGAATCCCTGGCGGATGTTATCGATCGACCCAGCGAGGTTGTACAGAAGGTTGCGCGCGGCCGTGGCGTTCGTCGACGTCAGGCCGGCAATGTTGACGTTCGTGATGTTCGCTGGCAGATTTCCGGCGCCGATCGTCGCATAGGGCGTAAGGTTGTTGTCGTTCCAGCCTTCGGTCCGGTCGCGGCGAAACTCGACGCCGGCCTTGAAGGCGTGCTTGCCCTTAATCCAACTGATCGTGTCGCCGTAACTCACCAGTGGACTCCAGGAACCGCGAGTCGAACCGAAGCCCGCGCCAAAGTTCACGAAACCCGACCCGAACAACTGCGGAACGACCTGGAGCGGCAGGCCATTGGCCTTGAACAGCAGTTCGAACACATCCTGCGCTTCCTGATCCGCCTCGCCGATGTCGCGCTCGCGGCCCACATACCATGGAGCCCAACTCTGGATCTTGTGCGCTCGGAAGCCGAAGCGAGCTTCATTCACGACATTCGAGGCCAGTGTCGATACCAGCGAAAACGTGTACATCCTCGGATGCTTCCGGTTCGCTCCCTGAAAACCGCCCGGCCATTCTTCGATGCCGGCCTGGCCGGTGTGGTTCAAACCGCGTTCATAGGTATAGACGAAACTAAACTTGTTGGATGCGCTGAAATTGTGATCGATCCGCGCATTGATTTGATCACGATTGTTCTGATCGTAGGAATTACCGTCGGCCACATCCTGACCCGAGATGCGTCGAGTGAACCGGATGCCGGCGGTATTCAATCCATCTCCGACGGTCCAGTCGTTCGCCTCCGGCATTCGCTTCAACAGGGTGTTTTGAATCCAGCCGGTCGGATCGTAGCCAGTACGGTTGGTATCGTAAGCCGGATTAAACACGTTCAGAGTCTGCAGATCTCCGGTCGCCGCCGCAGGCCGTTGAGGAACGCCTTGCCGATTGACGGTCGGATTGTTTTGTAACGCGTTCGCGTTGTCGGCGCCCGGGTAATAACGGTAAATGCCCTGGCGGGCGGGCCCCGTGAGCACCGTTCCGACGAAGTTCTGTTTCACGACATCGCGTTGTTCATCGATCAGGAAAAAGAAAAATGTCTTGTTCTTAATGATCGGACCGCCCAGGCGCCCGCCAAACTGGTTGCGATTCTCCCAGTCGGCTTCGACACGGTTGAAGTTATTGAACCAGCTTGTCGCGTCGAGCATGGAGTTGCGATTGTTCCAGAATATCGAGCCGCGGTAATCGTTGGTTCCAGAACGCGTGACCATCTGCACCTGGCCGGAACCGCGGCCGCTTTCGGCATCCACGGTTCCGGTCGTGACGCGCACTTCTTCGACCAGGTCCGTGCTCGTGTAGGTGGTCGCAAATGTCCCGTGGTTGTATCGTCCTGCGGACACCGTGAACCCGTCGCGCATGACATTGGTATCGCGCACACGGCCGCCGGCGAAATTACCGTCGATGTCGCTTTCCTGCGGGCCGGTGCCGGCCACGGATCGAAGCAACTCGAGAACATTGCGGTCGCCGGTCGGCAATTCCCGCACCTGGAACTCCGGTAGCACGACTCCGATCGATGAAGAAGTCGTGGCAAGCGTCGTGTCCGCAGCCGCCGTGACCTCCACGGCGGTGGCCACGTCGCCAACCTGCAATGTGAAGTTCAACCGGACCTGCTGAGCGACGCCTAGAGTCACGTTGTTGTACGTCGACGTCCGGAAGCCCGGCAGTGCCGCGCTGACCTGATAAGTGCCGGTCTGTAACGCGGAAAACTGATACGCCCCGGATTCGTTCGTGAGCGCCGTGTTCACAATTCCGGTGCCTGCGTTCCGGGCCGTCACCTCCACGCCCGGAATTAACGCTCCGGATGCATCAGAAACCGTTCCACCTACTGTGGCGTTACTTGTTTGTGCGAAGACGTTAATGGACAGAAGAATGCCTGTCAGCACTGCAGCAAGGACAACCTCTTTCATGTCACCCTCCCGAATCAGCCAGTAAAACGATTTGTGTTCTCGACGGAATTAAGTTGAAGGCACTCTATTTCGCGACACCGGCAAGTGCAAACATATTCCTCTTGATCATTGCCCCTTGCTGCGAGTATTCACGTTCCGAGAGGAGCGAGCGATGAAACAGATCTTTGCGATTCTTTTGTTGTTTGCCGGTGCGATCACGCTGGTTGCGCAGGCTGCGAAAACCGATGTAACGGGAACATGGACCTTGAACGTCGAGTCCCCGGCAGGCCCCAGTTCGCCAACTGTCACGTTAAAGCAGGAAGGCGAAAAGCTGACCGGTCAATACTCGTCACAGCTCGCTGGAGAAGCGCCGGTGACGGGCACCGTGAAAGGCCAGAACGTTGAGTTCACCATCGCCGTCGACATCCAGGGGACGCAGTTGCAACTGAGATACAGCGGAACCATCGAAAGCAACACTTCGATGAAAGGTACTCTTTCCCTCGGCGAGTTCGGCGACGGAACGTTCACCGCGAAGCGAAAGTAGCAGGCACGTCTCAGTCGATCTGAAACACCTGGTAGATGGCTCCCCCCGCCATGCGATGACCTATGGCGACTGAAACGATGCGGTTCATCCAGCCATACTTCTCCGAGGCCGTTTCGTAGTACGGCGTGGCTCGCATGTAGTATTCGGACGGACTCACGGTTTCGCCGCGCGCGATGCGGTCCATCACTTCCTTCGGTCCATGACGCATCCCGAGATACGTCATACCGATCAGAGCGCCGTCGTCGGTCTCCATCACCAGGCGCACGTTCAGTGTCGTCGTGCCGTCCGCGCGCAGCGACTGCCAGTCGCTGCCGCCCGACAGAATCCGGCCCCGCAGGCGCTCACCTTCGAAACGGCCACCGGCAATCTCACCGATGCGGCGATCGTGGCCCGGTGTCGCTCCGATCACGCTTGGAGGCTTCACCTCGATCTGAAAGATGAACAGAGGCTGATACTTCAATGTAGTCATTTCGCGGGGCAATATCGCGGCAAGGGGGTTCGTACTCATCATTACCTCCGGTAAACTCGTCGCGTGGAAGTTTACCTGATCGACGGTACGTACGAATTGTTTCGGCATTTCTTCGTGGTTCCATCCGTGAAGGATGAAAAAGGCCGCGAGATCGGTGCCGCCCGCGGCGTGGTGAATTCCGTGAAAGGTCTGTTGAATCGCGGAGTGACGCATATCGGCGTTGCGACGGACCACGTTATCGAGTCGTTCCGGAATGATCTCTATGCGGGGTACAAGACCGGCGAAGGAATCGCCCCGGAACTGTACTCGCAGTTCCCGATTCTCGAAGACGAACTGCAAAAGATCGGCGTGGTCGTCTGGCCGATGGTGGAGTTCGAAGCCGATGATGCGCTGGCCGCGGCGGCATGGAAGGCGGCGGAAGATCCGGGAGTCGATCGTGTCGTCATATGTACGCCGGACAAGGACCTCAGCCAATGCGTGGGGACGAAAATCGTTCAACTCGATCGCAGAACGAACACGTTCCGCGATGAGGCCGGCGTCGTCGCCAAGTTCGGTGTCCGGCCGGAATCGATCCCCGATTATCTTGCCCTGGTGGGCGACAGCGCCGACGGCTTTCCCGGTGTCCCGAACTGGGGAACCAAGGCGGCGGCGTCCGTCCTTTCCATTTATCCCCATCTCGAGGACATTCCGAAAGACTTCAAGGATTGGTCGCCTTCCATCCGCAATGCTCCTCGCCTCTCCAGAATTCTGTTTTCCTTCTGGAACGACGCGATGCTCTTTCGAACACTGGCAACGCTTCGAAAGGACGTCCCGGTCTTCGAAACAGTCGAGGAGCTTAAATGGAAAGGATGAAAGTTATAAGATGTGCATCCATGAAAAAGACACTCATCGTCATGCTTGCTGCCGCGTGTCTCGCGGCCTGTTCGAAGCCTTCTCCAGCGATGCAAATGATCGAAACCACGGCTGAAGCGCTCGGCGGGAAAGCGCGTATACAGCAGATCAACACTCTGACACTCGAGGGTGACGGCGAGGCGCCAAACCTCGGGCAGAACCTGACAACCGACAGCGAACTCCCCGTCTGGAAGGCGGCCCCTTACCGGCGCTCGATCGATGTCGCAGCCGGCCGCATGCGCGTCCGGCAGACGCGAACGGCGCAATTCCTTTTTGCCGGAGCAACGACTCAGCAACTGGATCAGGGTGTCGACGGGAACGTCGGATACAACATGCCGCAGGGCCAGGGCGGTATGCCTTCCCGAACGAGCGAGTCCGTCGCCAAAACGCGGCGCGTGGAGATGTTCCATCATCCGATTTCGTTAATCCGGCTGGCGCTGACTCCGGGCACGAAGGTCGACAATCTCCGCACGTTCAACAACTATGAAGCCGTCGACGTGACCACACCTCAAGGCGACGTGCTGACCTTCGAGGTCGATCGCGCCACCCGGACTCCTCTGCGCGTCCGATCGATGAGTTACAACGACAATCTCGGCGACGTCGCGATAGAAACTGCATTCGCGGAATACGAAACGGTGGAAGGCCTGAAGATGCCAAGGCGGCTGATCACCAAAATCGACAAGTACCCGCAGTTCGATTTTCGGATCTCAAAGAACACCGTCGATGGCGAAAACCCCGTCGAGCTTTCGGCTCCGGCAGAAGTTAAAGCGATGAGCGTCCCGCCAGGGGCGGCAGTCACGGTTACATCCGAAGAGGTGGGCAAAGGCATCTGGTGGCTTGCGGGTTCGGGAAACCACCGAAGCATCGTGGTTGAATTCGACGATCATCTGGTCCTCTTCGAAGTGCCTTTGAATGAATTGCGAACCAAGGCCGTAATCGACACAGCCAGAAGCCTGCGTCCGCAGAAACCGCTGACCCACGCGGTGGTGTCGCATCACCATTTCGATCACTCCGGAGGGTTGCGCGTCGCGGTGGCTGAAGGTCTCACGATCGTCACCTACAAAGGGAACGTCGAGTTCTTCAAGGATCTGGTGTCGCGCAAACATTCCATCGTCCAGGACGCGCTGGCGCGCAGTCCCAAGCCGATGAAGATCGAACCGGTCGACGACGAACTGGTCATGAAAGACAAGTCGATGGAGCTTCGCCTGTACCACGTTAAAAACAATCCACGGGAAGGCACCAATCTGTTCGGGTATGTTCCCCGGGACAAGATGCTCGTCCAGGCCGACCTGTACGATTCCGCGTGGCTCCAGCATCCATGGGGCGACAACCTTGCCTATAACATCGGATTGCGCAAACTGCAGGTCGCAAAGAGTGTGCCGGTTCACGGCACGATTGAAAGTTACTCAGACGTTCTGAAAACCATTGCGTCCAAGAAACCTGCAGCAAAGACGGAGAATTGAAAACATGATCAAAACACGGCTCGTTGCGATCCTTTTGATTGTTTTCAGCGTTACCCTCCTTGCCCAGCGCACGCGACTGCGCCCCGGACGCAACCTGTACAGTCCGCAACAGGACGTCGAATTGGGCAGAGAGGTTTCAAAGGACGCCGAACGCCAGCTCCAGTTGGTCACCAACAATGATGCGAATGCGTATATCTCCGCGCTGGGTCAGTCGCTCGTCGCGAAGTCGCCGAATGAAAACAAATTTCCGTTCTTTTTCAAGATCGTGAACGATCGCTCGATCAACGCTTTTGCTCTGCCGGGCGGGCCGATCTACATTCATCGCGGCGCGATCGAGGCCGCCGACAATGAATCGCAGCTTGCGGGCGTGATCGGTCATGAGATCGGCCACATACTCCTGCGGCATGGAACCAATCAGGCGACCAAAGCTCAGGTCGGCCAGGGCGTGCTGGGCGCGCTCGGCGCGATTCTCGGCAACGGCGCGGCCGGCCAGATCGCGACGCTTGGCGGCGGGTTCCTCGCAAATTCGGTTCTGCTGAAGTATTCACGCGACGCGGAAACCGAGTCGGACCTCATGGGCACGCAGATCCTGTACGACCTCGGCTACGATCCGAAAGGTATGTCCGAGTTTTTCGAAAAGCTGGCGAAGGAACACAAGGGATCGAAAACCGAGGAGTTCTTCAGCAACCATCCGATACCGGAAAACCGCGTCATGAAGGTCAACGCCGAAATGAGGAAGCTCGGCCCGCTCCCGGCGAGACCGCGTATCGACTCGCCCGATTTTCAGGAAGTAAAAAAGATGATGCTCGCGATGCCGGAACCCGCCAAGCGCGATCCCAAGGCCGCGCCTAATAACTCGTCCGGCAACACCAAGCCGGCAGCTCCTTCAACGCGAACGGTTGAATTGCGAGTCGCGGGAATCCGATTACAGCATCCGCAAAACTGGAAGGCGTCCGTCGAGGGAAACCATGCAACTGTCGCGCCGGAAGGCGGCGCGATCAACGGCAATCTGGCCTGGGGAATGATCGTCGATGTCTTTCAGCCTAAAAACGCACGCAACCTGGACGAAGCCACGGCACAGTTGCTGAATGAACTCAAACGGGGCAATCCGGCGATGCAGACCTCGCGATCGCGCGTCCAGTCCCGGGTGGACGGACGGCCCGCGCTGCTCGCGGAGCTTTTCAACGACAGTCCCATCGGCGGCCAGGAGACCGACATCGTGGTTTCGCTTTCGCGGTCCAACACGGAACTGCTGTATTTCATTCTGGTCGCGCCGTCAAAAGATCTCGCTCAATATCGCAACGCGTTCAACACGATCATCGAGTCGGTCCGGCTGCGCTGAACGCAAGATTGTTCGAGAAAAACGGCAGGACCTTCAGTTCGAATCGCTCCTTCACACGGTTCGTGTGATCGCCTTCATAAGTCTCGAAGACATGATTCACGCCGAACCTCGTGAGGATCTCATCCATTTGCCGGTTAGAACCTGCAAGAGTGTCCTGCGTGCCGACATCGATCATGATCGCTTTGTACTTCTTCAGGTTCGTGACGTACTGATCGATCATCACCAGCGGTGAGTTGGCAGCGTACTTCGCGATGATCAACTGTTGAGGCACGCCATCCTTGACGGGCGTATCGAAAAAGTCAGGCGGGTTATTCGGATTGGACGCCCAGGCTGCGGCCTGAGCCGATGGCGCGTTATTGAAGCCGCCTCCGCGGCCACCGCGTCCTCGACCTCCCTGCGCGGGTGCGGCTCCAGCAGGAGCAGGCGTTGCGTTCTGTGCCGGCGCCACTGTTGTCTGGGCACCTCCCCGGTTGCCCTGCCCTCCGCCACCTCCAGGGTTATTGATGAGGCAACACGAACTCATCGGATACAGACTCGAAAACACATCGGGGCGCTTCATCCCGATGCGCATCGTTCCGTAACCACCCATCGAATGCCCGCCCAGGCCGCGGCTCATCCGATTCGAGATCGTGCGGTAGTGACTGTCGATGTACGCCACGAGATCTTCCGCAATGAATGTTTCCCAGTCCCCGATCGTCGCGGACGCCGAATACATGCTGCCGTTGTACTTCGTGAATGCGTCGGGATTCACAAGGATCATCTCCTTCATCGTTCCCGCAGCAATGTTCTTGTCGGAGGTGTCCGCCAGACCGGCAAATGTCATCCAGCGCTCGGCAGTCAGCCCATAACCGTGCAGCAGGTAGACGACCGGATATCGCTGATTCGTGTTCTGCGAATAGGTCGGCGGCAGATACACGAAAACATCGCGATCCGGCGAGTCGCCTTCAAGATTTCCTTCCAGCGCTTTTCCGTGGACCTTGATGCGCTCGACGGTTCCCTTCGCCGACGGAGCCCCGGTTTGCGACTGAGCCAGACCCATTGCGAGAGCTAGAACCAAGGGAAGAAACATGTCACGACCTCCTGGATCCGATATGGCCGCGGATTATATGACAGTCATCAATGTGAGCATGCTCATTTTGAGATTGACAACTGCATCAACGGGCGGGTACTTTATGAGCACGCTCACATTATGAGAATCACCGCAGAAGCCAAAGCCGAAACACGGGATCGAATCATCGAAGCAGCCGCCAGACTCTTTACAACCGATGGCTGGGAAAACACAACGACGCGCGGCATCGCCGCTGCATCCGGCATCGCGGCCGGCACGCTGTTCAATTATTTCGAGACGAAGGAAGCGATCGTCGCGGCTCTGATGTCCGAAGCGCTCGAAGCCGCTCAGGCCGAAGTACGCAAGCGTCGGGGGGCGGATCAACTGCCCGACGAATCTCTGGAAGAAGAGTTGTTCGCGCTGATCTGGACCGAACTGAAGAGCCTCAAGGAATACCGCAAGTTTCTCCCGGCCGCCGCCGAGACCATCTTGAGTCCAATGCGTCATTCCGTTGCGGGTTCGCCGGGCGAGTCACTTCGCATGAATCATCTGAAAGCCGTGGAAGACATCGTTGGCGCGCACCGGCCGGCTGTTCCCCTGCCGCAGCTGACGCTGCAACTCTACTGGACCTTATATCTTGGCGTGTTTGCCTGGTGGGCTGCCGATCATTCGCCCAAACAGGAGGACACGCTCGCATTGCTCGACCACTCGTTGAAGCTGTTCGTCGCATCGCTGGACCAGCTTGTCCAGCTTGAAAAAGGAGACCGCCATCATGACCGCCAACCTGAAAGATCTCATCGACGCGCTTCCGCAAGAGGCAAAAGACGAGCGTCCAAACGGCGCTGAAATCCCGCGTGAAGAGCTTCAGAAGATATTCGCGGACCTGGCGCGCCGTCCGCTGCCGGTCGGTTCGTTTCACC
>Ga0137433_1001320_pt1 | contig 10560 bp, 6 predicted proteins | sample EasRivERMZT840_2_FD_102335 | JGI IMG/M metagenome (GOLD analysis project Ga0137433, IMG submission 102335) | Soil microbial communities from meander-bound floodplain in the East River, Colorado, USA - East River MetaG ERMZT840_2 | ecosystem: Environmental > Terrestrial > Soil > Floodplain ...
ACGCCTGCACCGAGACCGATGAATGCGACCGCCCGGCCCCAATTGGATTTCGATCCCAGCCAGGCGAGACGGATTGCAATCAACGCAAAAGCCAGAGGCAGCGCGAGTTCGGTTATCCATTCGGGAACACCCGCCGCCAGTTCGCGGCCGGACTCATATCGAATCCGGACATATTCCACCGAACCCATCGCAAGTAACGCCGCTACCGCAGAGCCGACGGCTGCGGAACCAGCGCGGGCGATATCGCGCCAGCGGCCTTCGGGAATGAACGCGCCTGTGGCCAGCGCAAGCAATTTGTCGTCTCGCGCAGCGATTGCTGCTCCAAGCATCGCGACCCAAAGGAGGAGATGATTCGTGAATGGACCGGCTCCGGGAACGCCCGTCGAGAACACGGTCCGTGCCACGATTTCCACCAGCGGCAGCAGGATGAGACCAAATGCGGCGACCGTTGCCAGGCCGTTCTCAGCTCGCCAGTAAATCGGGCGCATTTGCATTTATCGGTTTGCGGGACGGGAAGCGCGATATGCGGTACGCTCGCGAAGCGCGGCATCGAATACATCTTTGGGCACGATGGTTCCGCTCATCGCGGCCGTCATCTTCTCGGCTTCGGCGCGAAACTCCGCGGTGGCTTTGGCATCCAGTGTCGTGACTTTCAGATCGCGTCCCTCTTTCTGCATCTCCACGACCGACGCGTCGTCCTTCTTCGGAACTTCTCTTTCAAGTCGCGTCTGCATCGCCTTCGCGGCAGCGGTAAGAACTTTGCGGTCCTCCTCGGAGATTTTGTTCCAATCATCCGTCGTGATGATCACTGCTCCGACCAGTTGAGCCACTTTCAACTGAAGCATGTGAGGCGCATCGCGATACAACCCCAGCAGTTGAGCTGGATACGGAGGGATCGGCACGGCTTCGATGCCATTCAGCGTTTTGAGCTGTTTCATGATCTCGCTCTCCGGCATTGCAATGGCATTAAAGCCGTTGGCCTTGTACCACTGGATCATCCGGTCGAAGCCTTCCGACGAGAACAACTTCACCTTCTTCAAGTCGGCCAGCGTCCGCAATTCCTTTTTCGAGAAAAGCTGCACCCAGCCGCCTTCGGCCCAGGCCAGGAGATGAAACTTTTTGGCGGCCAGCCGTGCGGTCAGCATCGGGGTCAGGCGCTCCTGCACATGACGCATTTCCGCCTCGGACTCGAAAAAGAAAGGGACGCCGAATACGTTGAATGCGTCGTCGATCATCGCAAGGCCGTTCGCGGTCATCAAAGACGCATCGAGGCTGCCGGTCAGCATCCGATCGATGACCGCCTTTTCGGAACCCATCGCCCCGCCGGCGTAGATCCCGAGGGAAACGCGGTTGGATGTTCCACGCGTCAGTGTGTCTCGGAGTTGCAGCAGCGCGTCGTGCCATTCGGAGTTCTGCGGCGCGGCAGTCGCCATACGGATCGTGAGCTTTGTCTGCGCCGTGAATATCGAAACCAAACATAAGCAGCACAATAGCGTGAGAAGAAGATGTCGGACTCGATGCATCAGGCCTCCAGAAGAATGACTCCTATCATTTCGGAATAAGTTCGTCGATCTGATTCAGCAGAAACTGCGCGCGCCGCTGCGCGGCCAGGTTGGGAAGCCGGACACTGGGGTGCTTGTCCGGATCAATCGCGAGCGCATCCTTTAATAAGCGTTCGAATTCTTCGCGGTTCTGTTTCTTGAGGGCAATGCCGGTTGCGAGCGATACGTACGGTCCCGCCTGCGGCTCGTTCTTCTGCAACTCGATCGCGCGACGGAAATGTGCTCGAGCACGATCTTCGGATCCGCCGACGATTTCGTCGAGACTGTCGAGCGAGATCATCAACTCGTGGATGGCTCCGCTTGCATAATCGGGATCGAGCGCCAGCGCGCGCTCGGCGAGGCCTCGGACGATATGCAGGTCGCCGGCGAGGTCCGGTCTTCCGATACCGAACGAGATTGCCCCTCCCCAGGACGCCGCTGACCAGTAAAGCAAAGGCACGTCCTTCTTCGTCGCTTTAGTCAGAGCCGTTTTGGGTTCTCGCAAGAGCGCGACGCGAATCTTAGGGAATCGCTCTTCCAGCCCTCGCATGCAGTAATCTCTCGCCCGCAAATACATGCGAATGGCGCGATTCTTCTGGCGTGTGTACTCCGAATAGTCCTTGTATTCGAGTTCTTCCGCCTTCGATTGCACAAAAGCGTACGAGTACTGCGTGAAGTTGCTGCAGGTGGCGACGAGCAGAGGAACGTGATCCGGAATCGAGTCGAGCAGAGATTCGTACAACTTGAGCCCGAAAGGCGCGGCCGCCTCAACGAGTTCGAGATCTTCATCGCGTGAGAAGACGTCGCTGTCGGGGGCGGCGATAGTGTCGGCCACACTCTTGATCGCGGATTTCTTGATCGCCCCGCAACCGGTGATTATGGAAATCGCCGCTGTCATAGCAGCAACGCGCATGAATCGTCTTGAGTAAACCTCGCGCATCATTCGAACGTGCTCCTGCAGTTAAGGATGCGTCAGGCATCCTATCATTCGATAAGGCGGAAAGTGAGACCGGAACTTATAACGCCGCAGAGTTTCCGGATCAGCTTCCCTGACTCACAATGAAGGTTTGCGATGCGTTTGTTACGCGGTTGCGGGGATTTTTCGGAGCGTGACAAATCCGGCGGGTTGCTTCATTACGCCTTTATCGGCCTTATGAGCGGCGCTGATTGACAAATCAGACCATATATGACCACTATGGGTCATGAAAGAAGTGAAGATCGCGGAACTGAAGGCACATCTCAGCTCTCACCTGGCTGACGTCCGCAAGGGAGAGACGATCATTGTTTGCGATCGTTCGACGCCGATTGCACGGTTGGCTCCGATAAAACAGATTCAGGACGATGATCTGGTTCTCGAAGAGGCGATCGACCCTCCGTCAGAAGCGCGAAAAATCAAACCTCTCAAAATGCTGAAGGGTGTCGACGTGGATTCCATCCTGGCCGAGATGCGCAAGGACCGTTCGTGAATTTCTACATTGACTCGAGTGTCGTACTGCGTGTTCTGCGCGGGCAGAAAGACGCCTGGAAAGACTGGGGTCGATGGGAAAAGGCATACTGCAGCACGCTTCTTCGCGTGGAGTGCCGGCGTTTCATCGACAGGATGCGGTTAGAAAACAACTGGACAGACGACGATATCGCCGCTGCGGGCACTCAACTTCGCAAAATTGAACGAGTCTTCACTAAAGTCCGGTTGAGCATCGCGGTTATGGAGAGGGCGTCTGCCCCGATGCCGACGATCATCAAGACGCTCGACGCCATTCATATCGCTACCGCATCCCTCGTGCGAGAACGCCTTCAGCCTCACCTGATTTTTGTTACCCACGATCAACAACAAGCCAAGGCGGCGCGCGCTCTCGGTTTCGAATGTCCCGAAACATAGAGCCTGCCAGCCGAAGTGTGTACTTAAGAATCCAGTTACTTCGTGAGCTATCTCCGGTCCGGGAGTGCGAACACATACAACGCGTTGCCAGTCGTCGGCGGATGAATGTCCGGCGCGATCGTTGCAGGCACATTGCGCGGGCTGCCGCCGCCGTTACCCGTTGGGATCGCGACGTATTGTTTGCCTTCGACGGTGAATGTGATCGGGAAACCCTGGACGGATGCTCCCAGTCTTGTTTCCCACAGAATTCTTCCATTGTTCACGTCAACCGCTTTCACCATCCGGTCCAGGCCTCCCGTGAACGCAATGCCTCCCGCTGTGGACAAAGTCGAAAGCAGGAACGGCGCGCGCTGTTCGATCGACCACAACTCCCGCATCGTACGCACATCGAATGCGGCAAGTTTGCCGATGTTGCCGTTGTTTCCCGGCATTTCATAAAAGCGGCGCCCGGCTCCTCCGGCGCTGCCGCCTCCCTCTTTAAGTTCAAACTTCTGACCGTTGATCTCCAGGCAGCTCTGGCTCACCGGAATGATCAGGCGGTTGGTCGGCTGGTGATAGCTCATCGCGTGCCAGTTATGACCGCCGGAAGTGCTGGGACAACTCTGAAGCCACTGGCCCGTTTCCTGTTCGAGAATATCCTGGCGATATGTCGGTGTCCCCGTGACCGGATCGAACTTCGTCCACACGTTTTGAAAGAGCGTTTCTTTGTGGCCGAGGTATTTGCCCGTCTTTCGATCGAGCTTCCAGAGGATTCCGTCCTTGCCTGCAGTGAAGACGAGGTTTTGGCCGTTGTCGTCCACCAGAACGCGCTCGAACACGATGTCGAGATCCAGCGACTCGCCGGGCGCGTGGTTGTACCACCAGGCCATCTTTCCGCTGTCGGGATTAAGCGCGATGGTGGAGTTCGCGTAATCCGTCGCGCCCGTACCGGACTGCCGGCTGGCCTGCGTCCATGGTTTAGCCTGCGCGGTGCCCCAGTACGTCAGGTTTAGTTCCGGGTCGTAGCTGCCGGTGATCCATTGTTCGGCGCCTGCGCGGAACAGGTCCGGAAGGTTACCCCAGGTGTTGCCGCCGGCGTCGCCCTGCTTCGCGATGGTGTAGAACTTCCAGGCCAGCTTTCCCGTGGCGGCATCGTATGCGCTGATGAAGCACTTCTCTTCGCGATAGAGCGAGCATCCGTTCCCGGTGATGCCTTGAATCGCTTTGCCTTTGACGATGAGCGGACCGCTGCTTGCGGCATAGCTGACGCCGTTCGCGCGATTGCCGATCGTCGTATCCCAGATCGTTCTTCCGTTTTGCGCATTGATGGCAAACAGGCGCGCGTCGCTGGTTGCGAGAATGATCTTGTCGTCGTAGATCGTGATGCCGCGCATTGCGGCGCCGCCCGCATTCGTTCCGTAGTTGTTTTCCCAGATCAACTCGCCGGTCTTTCCATCGAGGGCCTGCAAGGTGTTTCCTGCATTGTTGAGATAGATCACACCGTTATGGGCGAGCGGCGCAGCCTGCGTCGTGCCGCCTTCGGCCATGGCCCAGACCCATTTCAACTGCAGGTCCCTGACGTTGTCGCGAGTGATTTCCTTTAGAGGGCTGTAACTGCTGGCGTGATAGTCGCGCCGGATCATCAGCCAGTCGCCCGCATCGGGGGTGCGAAGCATTGCGTCCGTCACACGGACGTAATTCCGGACTTCACCGGCGACTGTTACGCCTCGCGGTCCGGCGGGCGCGCCTCTCTGGCCACCTTGTGCCGCGGCAGGTTGAACCGGCGCCGGAGCCGCTGCTTGTGCGACCGCAACGGAATTGATCGGTGCGGCAATGTTCGCGGTGAAAGCCTGATTGCCCGCCGCGCCTCCGTTCTGTTGAAGGATGAAGGCAACGATATCGAGATATTCCTGAGGGCTAAGACCTCCGGGCCGCTGCGGCGGCATGGTCAACTGCATGAACGACAGCAGTTCCTTCGTTGATCGCGATCCCCACGCCTGCAGGAACGCGCTTCCGCGCAACGGTGCAGCGTCACCTTGTCCGTTCAGATCGGCCTGATGACACCCTGCGCAGTTTGCCTGATACGCCGTTCGTCCCGCCGCCGCTTGCTGCGCCGTGTATAGAGCGGAAGCGCCGCGTTGCTGGCCCGCCAGAACGAGGCCAACCAGGCCAAAACATGCAGCCACCAACGTCACGATCAAAAATCTTCCCGGTTTGAGCATGGTATTCCCCCGATGGCGTGCCAGCATACTACAGCGCGAATCGAGCTTAAAATGCCGCGGCCCGTGGATTTTCCGCGATTTGAAATTCGAACAGATTTGCCGTCGAACCGTCGGGAAATCCGATTTTGTATTCGTTGAAAGCCGGCCGGGAGGAATCGAGCTTGACCTCCATCACGGCGCCTGTATTGGCTGGATACAGATGAGCAAACCGGGGCAGGACAACGACTCGATCGCCGATCTGGTACCGCTGCATTTGCAATCGCTGACGTCCTGTGAGCAGAAGCCTCAACTGGAGCGCCCCCCGTGTATTAAATATTCGACGGTCTTTTTTACCCGTGTGAGTATTTTTAGAGGTTTGAGCCGTATCGTGGAACAGTTCCACCCTGCCGGCTTCCCGCCATGCGCATTCATTGAAGATATAGATTCGGTCCCCTCGCTGCACCTCCAATACTCAGGGGGTGCGATGTCCAGCCATATCGACAACCACAGACTGTTCGAAGCCGTCTCGGAGCGTACGTTACTGGACACTGCCGAGGTCGAGCATCTGAGCACTTGTGAAGAGTGCCTGGAAAAAGTTCGCGTTTTCGTCAAGCAGATATTGGCCAAATCGGCGAATCCCGAGTAAATATCAAGGGTCCGACCCCACTTTAGAGTCATAGATCAAACCCCATATCGGCGGTACAATGCAGCGCGCTTTTTGGACGAGGAGGACGTTTGAAGCACGCCTGTATCGCTGTAGTTCTTGTTCTGACCGGATTCGGTTCTGTCTCGAGCGCCTGGGTACAGGCGCCTGTCGAATCTCGCAAACGGCCACTGTCCGACTTCGATATACGCGACGCGCTTCCGCCCGCCGAACGAATGACGGCAGACCAGCGCGTGGCTGCTCGCACGATCGAAGAACGGAAGGACAAGCTGGAATCGTTCCTTGCTTCGCCCGAAGAGGCGCAGTTTGCTACACGTATCGTTCCGAATTCTTTCGGCCTGCCCAAGCTGTACCTGCGTGAGGGCCGGTCGCTCACGGCCCCTTCCTCCCGGGAGCCGCTTGAAATAGCAAAGAATTTCCTGCGATCCCGGTCCGCTGTGTTCTCACTTGCAGCCGGTGAAGTGGACGGCCTGCGACTCGTTGTCGAAGATGTTTCGGCCCGCGTGTCCTTTCTCGTGTTCAACCAGACGCTGAACGGCATCGATGTGTTCAATGGACAGATGAAGGTCACCTTGAGCGGCGCTCGCGAAGTAATCCAGGTCACGACGGGCGACGTTGTGCCTGGCCTGAGCTTATCCACTATCCCGGGCATGCCGGCGGATCAGGCCGTGAAGGCGGCATTCAGCGCGATCGGAAGCGACGCGCCTCAGGCATTGAATGCCGTTTCGGATGCCGGAGGAAAATTCGCGTTTGCCAACCCTCAAGGCGCCAGCTATCGTCCGATCACTTCCGAACTTGTGATTTTTCCGATGACAGCGTCTTCGGCGCGGCTTGCGTACCGCATCTTCCTGGAGGTCGACAACGATGCCTGGTATGAAATGCTCATCGATGCAGAAACAGGCGCCCTTCTTTTCCGCCACAACCTCTACGTGAACGCGCAGGCGAACGTGTGGACGCAGTCTCCGATGGTGGGTACGAGGACGCTGGTGACATTTCCCGAGTCGTCGGCCGGCAGTCCGGAGGGATGGTTGCCGCAAGGCGGGACCGTCACCCGCGGCAACAACGTGGATGCATATGTCGATGCCAACGGCGACGGCAGAGCGGACACGACGCCCAACGATCCCAGCATGCAGGACGGGCGCCCATTCAGCACTACGCAGGTGTTCGATTTCATCTACGGCGACGGCCTGGTTCCATTGAATCCCAGATCCCATACGCCGGCAGCCGTAACGAACCTCTTCTACTTTGTAAATACCGCGCACGACTACTATCACAGCCTCGGTTTCAATGAAGCGGCAGGAAGTTTTCAGGCGAATAACTTCGGGCGCGGTGGCGTCGGCGGTGATGCCGTTCTCGCCGAAGCGCAGTCGGCTCGCGCTTTGAACAATGCCGCATTTGCGCCGACGCCTGAAGGCATCGCTCCTCGTATGAGAATGGGACTTTTCACGCGCGGCACGAGTTCGCAGACGGACGATCTGGATTCGGACTATGACGGCGAGGTCGTCTTCCATGAATACGGCCACGGCGTGAGCACTCGACTTGTCGGGGGCGGCTCGAGCACGAGTTGTCTGATCGATATCCAGTCCGGAGCCATGGGAGAAGGCTGGTCCGATTACTTTGCGATGAGTTTCTTCAACAGCCCTGTGCACGGCGCGTACCTGACTCAGAATTCCACAAGAGGTATTCGCCGCCAGAGCTACGAGGGCTACACCTTCACCTACGAAGACATCGGCAACAGTGAAAATGGTTACGAAGTCCATGACGACGGCGAAATCTGGGCTGCAACGCTGTGGGACCTTCGAAAGTCGCTGGGGCAAACAATCACCGACCGGCTCGTCATGGATGGCCTGAAAGCCACGCCATGCGATCCCTCGATGACGAACGCGCGCGACGCCATCCTCTCAGCGGACCAGGCCACGAACCAGGGCGCCAACCGGCAGGCGATCTGGCGTGTATTCGCTCGTCATGGAATGGGCTTCTCGGCGGTCGGCGTCGATGGATCACTGATGACGGGTACACGGTATGACGCGAGCTATGACCTACCGCCGGACATGCAGACCGACCGCAATCCCGCGATTACCAGCGACCCCCTGTCAATCCGGCCAGGGAGCGGAGATACGTACAGATACAACATTGCGGCTTCCAATCCCGGAGGCGGCACCCTCAGCTACGAACTGACACGAGGCGCGAACGGAATGTCGATCGGTTCCACGACCGGCGCCGTGAACTGGATTGCCACATTTACAAGCCAGAGGATCAAAATCACCGTCACCGACGGCCGCGGCGGAAAAGTCGTGCACGGCTATGCGCTGCCTGTCCTGACGATCCTCGCGGACGACTCTCCCAAAATCATTTCTGCCGATTCGGATTCAACCGGCTACGCTTCGTTCACCGTCCCGCCCAATACATCTCTACTGCAATTCACGCTGCGCGGCGGGTCCGGCGACAGCGACCTTATCGTGACAGGCCCGGATGGGCGGTTCTTCATATCTCCGCGCGACGGCAACAATGAAACTCTGTCCATCGTGAATCCCATCGCCGGACCCTGGGATATCGAGGTTTTCGGATTTGATGCGTATGCCGGCGTCTCCCTCAAGGCCGCGCTCGTGAAACCTGGGCCGCTTGCGCCGAATACGACGTTATCCAACTTGACGGGAGTTATCAGCAGCGAGACCTTCTATCGAGTTGCCGTTCCCTCGGGCGCCACTTCTTTCTCTGTAACGACGAGCGGCGGTACGGGTGATGTCGACATCTACGTTCGAAGAAACCTCCCCGCATCGTGTCAGTCGTTTCTTGCCTTCTTCGGCTACGCTCCATGCCTGCGCGACAGCAGTTCAGCGAAAGATGGGAATGAAGAATCGATCAGTGTGACCAATCCTCAGGCAGGCGACTGGTACATCGATGTATCCGGCTTTGACGATTACGCCGGCGTCACTCTCGAAATAAGAATAACGGTACCGGCGATGCCATTGTCCAACGGGGGCGTTCTCACGACTTCGACGACGGGAGCTTCAACCAATATCGCAACCGGATACGCCACGACGTCCGTCGCCAGCGGCACCGCGCCGTATGGGACGGCCGTCTTCAGCCTGACGCAGAACGGCAACGTCGTCAGCGAGGCGGGGATTCCGGCATCGCCGCCGGTACAAAGTGCAAGGATATTCATTGACTACCGCACGGGTGTCGCCGCGGGATCGGGAACACTCGATGTGTACACGGGATTCGCGCTCGCCAACCGCGGGACGTCGACGGCTGACCTCACCTACACGCTCCGCGATCGAAACGGCCAGACGATCGCCACGGGAGTTGGAACACTTGCCGCCGGCGCGCATCGCGCAAAGTTCATTCACGAACTGAGAGACATCGCTCCGGCCTTCAATCTGCCGGCGAATTTTGCGACCGCGATTCTGTACGGTTCGCTCGAGATTTCGAGCAGCCAGCCGACATCCATGTTGTCGTTGCGGCTGACCACCAACCAGCGCGGGGAAACGCTGCTCACGAGTACTCCGGTTGCGGACCTGTCCCGCCCGCCGGCAACGTCGCCGGTTTACTTTCCGCAGTTGGTGGATGGCGGCGGTTATGCGACATCGGTCGTTCTGTTGAACACGTCCGGCAGCGCGCAACGCGGTACGATTTCGACTTTTGACGATGCGGGAACCGGTTTCACCGTCAAGGCGCTCGATGGGACGGTTGCGTCGTCTTTTTCGTACAACATCCCGGCAAACGGAACGTTTGTTTTCCAGACCGATGGATCGAATACGTCGACGAAGGTCGGTTCGATCAAGGTCACGCCGGATTCCGGGAACACAGCGCCGACAGGCGTCGGTGTGCTGTCGTACAGCCCGGCGGGAATCCTCATTACCGAGTCGGGCGTGCCTTCCGCTTCACCAACCATTCGCGCGCGTTTGTTCATAGACCGGTCGGCCGGTCACGATACCGGCCTGGCGGTTGCGAACCCCGGCACATCGGGCATCAGCGTTGCCGTACGCGCTTTCGAGAAGGATGGGACGACTCCTGCCGGCAGCGGTCAGGGCACGATCAACCTGGCCGTGAACGGGCATCGGGCGAGATTTGTCGCTGAGATGATCGAAGGACTGCCGGATGGATTTACCGGCGTAGCTGAGATCTCCTCGACGTCGCCGTTCGTTGCCCTGACGCTGCGAGGATTGACGAACAGGCGCGGTGACTTTCTGCTCACGACATTTCCAATCGCCGATCCGAACCAGCCCGCGCCCACTCCAATTGTGTTTCCGCATATCGCGGACGGCGGCGGCTACAGCACGCAGTTCATCTTTA
>Ga0137433_1001324_pt1 | contig 10551 bp, 9 predicted proteins | sample EasRivERMZT840_2_FD_102335 | JGI IMG/M metagenome (GOLD analysis project Ga0137433, IMG submission 102335) | Soil microbial communities from meander-bound floodplain in the East River, Colorado, USA - East River MetaG ERMZT840_2 | ecosystem: Environmental > Terrestrial > Soil > Floodplain ...
GGCAGGATCGTGGTGGCGGGCGGATTTAAATTCTTCAACGGCCACCGCCGCGGACGTATCGCTCTGTTGCATGGCGGCAGCGCCGCAGAACCTTTGGTCACCAGCCCGCCAACGAACGCCACGCTCGTTGCCGGCAGGAAATTGGTCCTCGCGCCGCTCATCGCTGGTTATCCGCCACCCACGTTGCAATGGGCGCGAAACGGTGCCTTGATTTCCGGCGCGACCCAGTCCGTTCTTCGACTACCCTGCGCGCGCCTCGCCGACTCGGGAGTTTACTCGCTCATTGCCAGCAATCCCTCCGGCGTCACGACCAGCATTGTTGCCAGAGTAATCGTGGAACCGCTACCGCTTCAGCCCGGGGTCGCTGATCCAGGCTTCTATCCTGGCACGGGCGCAGACGGCGAAGTGAACGCAATCGTCGTGCAGCACGACGGTCGCATCCTCATCGGCGGACAATTCATGCGCGTTCATGGGGTGCCGCGCGCAGGTATCGCACGCCTGATGGCCGATGGCGCACCCGACACTAGTTTCGATCCGGGTGCGGCGTTGTCGGAGATGCCGTCGAACAATATCTACGTGTCGCGAATCGTACTACAACCGGATGGAAAGGTTGTCCTCGGCGGCAACTTCAATCGGTTCAATGGCGTGACTCGCCGCAATGTTGTCCGGTTGAACGTGGACGGCACGGTGGACGAATCGTTGCCGGATGTCAGCGGCTGGCCGCTGCTCGCGCAGCCGGATGGGAAGTTGCTGATGGGAGGGCCCGGCATCTACTTGCGGCGCCTCCAACCAGATGGCACCGCGGACTCCACGTTTGTCGTGACCAGCAATATCAACAGCCGCGTTCACGCCGCAGCCATGCAGACGGATGGCCGGATCCTCGTCGCAGGAGATATTTCACGGAACGTGACGCGCTTGATGTCAGATGGTTCCCCAGATAGTTCGTTCGACACCGGGGAGTTGTCTTTTGACTCGGGAACCGTCAACGACATTTGTTTTCCGAACCCGGGGGGAACGAGTCTCGGACCCTTGGTTCCCGCGCTTTGTATCCAGCCGGACGGAAGAATCCTCTTGGGCGGTGTCTTTCGTAAACTCCCCTCCGGGGACCAATGGAATCTCATCCGCCTGTTGCCTACGGGTCGTTGGGACACGAACTTCAACCAGCGCGGCGGACCAAACTACGCGGTGCGATCCATCGCGGTTCAATCTGACGGGAAGATTCTCATCGGCGGTTGTTTCACCAACCTGGGCTACTTTCCGGTCCAGCCGGCCCGGCAACACCTCGCCCGGTTGAACCCGGATGGCAGCGTCGATCCATCCTTCAATCCAGGCGCGGGCTTCCGTGGAACGAGTGATGGTTACGTGCGCGCCATCGCGTTGCAACCCGACGGGCGAATCCTGCTCGGCGGTTCGTTCGACACGGTGGATGGCGTGCGGCGGAACAATTTCGCGCGGCTCACGGGCGAGGTGGTGTTGTTTGAAACCGCGAGCGACGACGCCTTCTTTACTACACGCGTGGCGACGACCGAAGGCCGCACCTATTGGCTGGAGACACGCGAATCAGCGGACGAGGGGGATTGGACAGTGATCACCAACGTGGCGGGCGATGGCACGGACCAGGTGCTCACAGATTCCGCCTCGAATGTCGGGAAGCGTTTCTATCGCGTGCGGGTAGAGTGACGCCCGCCTGCTGATCGGCCGTCCCGAAGATCAGAGCCTTCTCACGTCGGCTGCCAGGAATTTCTGGAATCGGCTTTACACCCCGACTTGCCGCTGGAGTGAATCGCAGATTTGCTTGCTCCAGTGGTCGAGCACGGAGCGGTCGCTGCCTTCCAGGAGGAGCCGGGCCTTGGGTTCGGTGCCGGAGTAACGGAGAAGAACGCGCCCCCCCTCCGGGTTCAACCTGGCTTCTGCTTCTTTCACGAGGTCGAGCACGCCGTCGAGTTTCTCAAAGGGGACTTTCTCCCGCACTTTCACGTTCGTGACCAGTTGCGGATAGCGCGTCCAACACTGGCGGAGTTTCGAGAGCGGCTGTTCCCGTGCCTTCATGATGCGCAGGACTTGCAGCGCGGCCACCAGGCCGTCTCCAGTCGTCGAGTATTCGCGGAAGATCAGGTGACCGCTCTGCTCCCCACCAAGCACAAAGCCGCCCTTCAGCATCTCGTCGATCACGTTCTTGTCGCCGACGGCGGTGCGAATAACCTTACCCCCGGCCTTCTTGAGCGCGGCATCGACGCCGGCATTGCTCATCACCGTGGCGACGAGGGTGTTGTTGGCGAGCGCGCCGTTGCCCAGCATTTCGAGGGCGGCCATCACCAAGATGTCGTCGCCATCAATCAACGCGCCCTTCTCATCGCAAAGCTGGACGCGATCCGCGTCACCATCGTGGGCGATGCCGAGATCGGCGCGGAGTTCCCGGACTTTCTGGCAGAGGAATTCCGGGTGCATCGAACCACAGTCCCTGTTGATGTTGGTGCCGTCGGGTTGATTACCGTACACGAACACCTCGGCGCCGAGTTCGCGCAGAACGCACGGCGTCGATTTGTAGGCCGCGCCGTGCCCGCAATCGACAACGATGCGCATCCCGTCCAGCGTGAGGGCGCGCGGGAAGGAGGCTTTGGCGAACTCGATGTAGCGGCCCAGCGCGTCGTCGATACGAACGGCTTTGCCGATGGCTTCGGCGGTGGGGCGGATGTTTTCGATGTCACCGCTGAAGACGAGTTGTTCAATCTCGTTTTCGATTGGATCGGCGAGCTTATAGCCGTCCGCCCCGAAGAATTTGATGCCGTTGTCCGCATACGGATTGTGTGACGCCGTGATAACAATACCGGCATCGGCGCGGAGACTGCGGGTGACGTAGGCAACGCCCGGCGTGGGGAGCGGGCCGATAAAGAAGACATCGACACCCATCGAGAGGATGCCGGACGAGAGGGCGTTCTCCAGCATGTAGCCCGAGAGGCGCGTGTCCTTGCCAATGACAATGCGGTGCCGACCGCGGCCGCGTGATTCGGCATGGAGATTCTTAAAGACGTGCGCGGCGGCGCGGCCAAGCTTAAGGGCGGTCTCGGCGGTGACAGGCTCAATGTTGGCGGTGCCGCGCACGCCGTCGGTGCCGAAGATTTTCCTGGCAGCCTGGGCCGCGGTTGATTTCGACGCTTTCATAAGAACGATGGAGTCAAGGGGCGTCCGCCGGCTTGATGGTGGCCGTGCCCGGAGTGATCAGGATGACGGAGGCGCCGGACGGGACATGCGCGTGGATTGGAAGCTCACCGCCCACCTGCCGTGGGTCGTGGAGGCGGACATACACGTGAATGTCTTGTTCAGAAACCTCATTGAGCAACGCCGCGGGACCACGGACCATCACGGTCGCCCTGGCCGGATTGGCCACGAGAGCGACATGCTCGGCCTGGTCGGTCAACACAAGGATGGGGCGATTGGGAAAGGACCTGGTGTCGGCCGAAGGGCTCCCCAGGTCGGCCCTCACGGTCAGCCAGATCAAAGTAGCGAGCACCAGCGAAATCAACTTGAGCCAGAAGTGATTGAGAATGAACGAACGCAATGGCATGATTAGTAGTCGGTGCCCGTCCGCAATTCGGCGGGTGGAACAGGCTTTTCGAGCGGTACCGGCGTCGTCACAGGCGCGGAGCCGTGAATGGGCTTTGTCCTGGACACAATGAAGGCGCGCACCCAGTCCACCAGCGTGCGCGGGCGTTCGGGCACCACGAGGATGGAACTCAGAAAGGCGCGCAAGTTTTCCAGCGTGACTCCGCGGGTCAACTGGCCCTTGTAGGCGTAGGAAACCGCGCCGGTTTCTTCGGAGACCACGACGATGACCGCATCGGACTCCTCGCTCAGGCCGAGGGCGGCGCGATGGCGGGTGCCGAGGGATTTGTTCAAGTCCTGGCGCCGGGTCAGCGGGAAGATGCAGGCTGCGTGGGCGATCCGGTCGCCCTTGAGAATCACGCCGCCATCGTGGATGGCATTGTTCGGGAAAAAGATCGTCTCCAACATTTCGGGCGTGGCCACGCAATCCACGGGCACGCCGGACTCCACCATGTCGTGCAACGGATTGGACTGCTCGATGGCGATGAGCGCCCCGATCCGGACATCGGCCAGGCGCTCGACGGTCTGGATGATCATCTCGATGTTCTCGCGTTGCTCGTGGATGTTGGTGAACAATTCGAGGTTGCCCAGTTGCGCGAGCATGCGGCGGATTTCCGGCTGGAAAATGACGAGAATGGCCACGACAAAAAACGTCGTGATGCTGCCGAGCAGCCACCGCAGCACCGTTAAATCGAGCCAGGCCGTGATGAATGAGAGGGTCAACACGATGGCCAGGAAGCCGGTCACAATGGAAGCGCCCCGGGTGCCCTTCACGAAGGTGAAGACATAATAAATCCCCACCGCCAGGAGGATAATCTCCACCACGGGCCGCCAGACCTCATTCAGAAAATTCAACATCGTTTCTCAATCGCCTCGGACGAGGCGCATCGACTCGCCAGAATAGCCTCGCTGACACGCAGCGCCTGCCGCGTGGCCGCCACGTCGTGGGTGCGCACAATGTTCACCCCGTGCTGCGCGCCCCAGCAGGCGCAGGCCAGCGAGCCACCCAGGCGCCCGGTCACATCCGCATCGCCTGAAACCTGCGCGATGAAGGATTTCCGCGAAGCCCCAAGCAACAACGGCCGCTTCCATCTTGTAAAGCTGTCCAGACGCGCGAGCAATTGCAAATTGTGTTCGGCGGTCTTGCCAAAGCCCAGTCCGACGTCGAGCGCCACCTGCTCGCGGCTCACGCCGGCTTGTCCGAGACGCTCGAGGCGGTCCTCGAAAAATGCGCCTACTTCATTCACCACGTCCCGATAGGCTGGCGCCGTCTGCATCGTTTGCGGCGTGCCCTGCATGTGCATGACCACGTAACCCGCGCCCGCTTCGGCAACCGCGCGCCACAGAGCGTCGTCCTCGCGATTGGCGGCCACGTCGTTGACGATGGAGGCTCCTGCGCGCAAGGCGGCCCGGGCCACGGATGTTTTCATGGTGTCGATGGAGATGGGAACCGTCCCCTGCCCCGCCAGCGCTTCGATCACCGGCAACACTCGCCGTAACTCTTCCCCTTCACTCACCGGTGTCGCTTTGGGCCGCGTCGATTCCCCGCCCACGTCAATCATATCGGCTCCTTCGCGGATGAGCGCGAGCGCGTGTTGCACCGCAGCGTCCGCGTTGAAAAACTTCCCGCCATCGGAAAACGAGTCCGGCGTCACGTTCACGATGCCCATGAGCAGAACCGGGCGAGGGAACGTGAAGGTGAACTGCTGCGCGCGGAGAATCATCCTGCAAAATGTTTTCCAACCACGGATGAACACGGATGGACACGGATGGAGCGCGCACGGAGCGCGGCTCTGTGAGCCGCAGCACGCTCGTAACTAAATTGACCTCGAACATGCAGAACACGCGATACAGTTTGGAACCGCTGCGAGTCGCAGACCCGCGCTCCGAATCCGTGTCTATCCGTGTTCATCCGTGGTTGATAAGGTCTTCGCCTGATTTCGATTGCCCAAGCCTGGCTCACTGGCTCGCGGATTGAGGCGGGCGGATGGCGGTCTGGACGGCTTCCACAATCCGCTTCGCGATTGCCCCAACCAGTTCGTCGGGCACGCCAAGTTGCGGGTGGGCCGACTGGCTGAGCAGATGGCACTGGTCGTTGACGTAATCAATGATGATAAACTCCCCCGACTCGGTCTGCGCGATTTCGCTGGAGAAGAAAGTCATGCCGGTCAATGAGGCAATGCTGCGGACGATTTCCTCCAGCCGTCCCAGGCCCAGTTCCTCGCGTTCGGCGGCGGTCACGAGACGGTATTGATCGTTGTAACAGTTCCACCAGCTCAACCAAACCGAGCCGAACACGAAATAGACCCGAAAGTAAACCGGCACGCCATCGCGGTCGCGCGGGACGATGCGTCGTTGCAACAGATAGTTGGCATCCGGCCAGGACGCAATCGAGCGCGCCAGGTCCTTCTCGCTGGTGGCGTCGAGAACCAGCCCCTTGCGCCCATAGCCCATGGCCGGCTTGATCACGAACGGGACACCCAGCGCGCCGCGTTCCTCGGTGCTGAGCTGCCAGCCTTCGGGACGCTCACGCGTCACCGCCAGGGTCCACGGCACGGGCAGCCCCGCGTTCACCAGCCGCGGATGAAGGCGCGCCTTGTCGAACGCCGCCCGCGCGCGCTCTGGCGGATCAATCACCTGGGTGTTCCTCTCGGCGGCCAGGTTGATCAGCCGATGAAAAATGTCGTCCGGCTGATGATGTTCGCTGTGCATGTTCAGCAGCCAGCGAGGCCAGATTCTCCCTTGCTTCAGGCCGTCAAAAAATAGCTCCACCCAAGCCGGCTCGATCAGGAAAAAATTCAGCCGGGCCTCGGCGCACAGGCGCTGGATGCAATGGATGAAGTAATCATCCGTGTCCAGCTTGTGGGTCATGGCCAGGTCGTAAATACGCGTCACGCGGATGACTTTGGAGGCAGCGAATGGAGTGTCAATGAAAGTTCGGTGGAGTGAAGCGTTGAACCGTTGAACCGTGAAAGGGATCCTGCATCAGGCAACACGCATCACGTTTCACGTTTCAACGCTTCAACGCTTCAACGCTTCAACGAATCACGAATCACGGGCCACCGCTCCCAAGTTGCTCCACCAACCGGTCCACCAGTTCCGCCTGCGCCGCCTTCAACTTCCGCTTCGCTTCGGCCACGGGAAAAAACTGCGCGCGATCGACTTCCGGGAATTCCAGCATCCGGCCTGAGCCGGGAGGCCACTCCATCGTCAGCAGATTGCTTTGAACTGGCCGCGTGTCGTCGAGGTCCTTCTCCACCGCCCAGGCGTGAACGACCTTTCCGCCCTTCTGCCGGACCGTGCCGAGCGCAATGAAATTGGAAGCCGGATCCACCTTGATACCCGTCTCCTCGGCCACTTCGCGAATCGCCGTCGCCAGCAGATCCTCGCCTGGCTCCACTTCGCCTTTCGGGATGGTCCAATGGCCGTCGTCTTTGGCGGCGAAGAACGGTCCTCCGGGATGGGCGACGAACACCTGCAACTCTTCGTCGCGAAAACGGTAGAGCATCAATCCCGCGCTGACTCTGTCGGGCATACTGGTTATTCCGAATCGAATGACAATGGCCGCTGCAGACGGACGAGAGTCAGAATGAGCACGAACGCGATGATATGCAGCGAACCGGCGATTACCAGGATCGGCGCGTAACTGAAACCATTATCCAGGAGATACCCGGCCAGTTGCCCCAGCACGACGCCCCCCAACGCGCCGCCGAGCCCGACCAGCCCGGCCACCGTGCCCACGGTGGACTTTGGAAACAGATCGGTGGGCAAAATCATGATGAGCGTGGACCACCATTGATGCCCGAAAAAGGCGAGGCTGAACAGGACGATGCACCAGGGCACGGAAACGTGCGGCACGAGCATGACCCACGGCATGGCGGCGGCGGCGATGCCGAGCGGAATCTTGCGGGCAACGTTCACCGAGCGGCCGCGGTGGAGCAACCAACTCGACAAGCCGCCGCCCAGCAGGCAGCCGATGCCCGCCGCCGCATAAGGGATCCACGCGACGTAACCGACGGCCTTGATGTCGAAGCCGCGCGCATCGAAGAGATATTTTGGAAGCCAGAAGATGTAGAAGTACCACGCAGCGTCGCTGAGGAATTTCACGGCCACAATTCCCCAGGTCTCGCGAAACCGCAGCAGGTCGATCAAAGGAATCGTCGTCCGAGGAGCTCCGGCAGGCTCCGTCGCTGATTGAATCTTCGCCCGCTCATCCGCCGTCAATTCGGGATGTTGCTCTGGCGGGAAGTATTTCTTCACCCACCACACCGTCCACAGCAACCCCGCCGCGCCGGTGATGAAGAAGACCCAGCGCCAGGAAGACAGTTGCAGCCAGTGAACTTTGAGAATCACAAACGCGATCCCGGGCGGGGCGATCACGGCCCCGATGGCAGTCCCTGCGTTGATGATGCCCATGGCCGTGGCGCGTTCCCGGGCGGGAAACCATTCCGTCACGGCGCGCGTGGCGGCGGGAAAGCCACCTCCTTCCCCGATGCCGAGCAGCAGCCGGCTTGCGGCCAGCATAATGACATTCGTGGCGAAGCCGTGACTCGCGCACGACAACGACCAAAAAACCATGATGAGTGCGAAGCCTTTGCGGGTGCCGAGGACATCCATGAGTCTCCCGCCGCCGAGATACATTAGCCCGTAAGCAAGGAGAAAGGCGGAGTCTAGAAACGCCTTTACCTGGTTGGAGATGGGAATGTCTTCGCGAATCGCGCCGATGGCGACCGGCAGCGTCTGGCGGTCCAGATAACTGATCGCGATGGCGGCACTGACCAGAATTGCGATGCGCCAGCGAAGCATGAGTCATTGCTCCCGATCCCGGAGAGCCCGGTTGCCGCCCGAATTTGTCCCGCAGGGACATCCGATAATAGCCCACCGTTTCAACGGTGGGTAAACGGATTCAATATTTCTCCAAGCCCCGGAGGGGCGAAAGAACGTATGGGATAAAGCGAACATTTTCTTTCGTCCCTGACGGGAATCATACCCCTTTCGCTCTCCAACGCACCGTTGAATCGGTGGGCTATTATCTGTCGCCTTGATGGGCTGGGGAATGGATGCGTTGGCGTTCATTCCAAATCGCGCTCCACGTATTCCATTCCGTGCTTTTTCAGGAACACTTCAATCTCCTCCCGAAACGTCATCTTTCGATGATGCTCGGCCTGGCCCTGAATGTATTTGGTCGTGTCTTCGATGCCAGAAATCCCGATGCTGAACGCACCATATCCCTCCTGCCACTCGAAATCCCAATGCTCTTTGAATGTGTCGTGAATCCATTTGGAAGAGTTGCCTTTAAGAAGCTGGATGGACTTGGCCACCGAAAGCGTCGAGGGAATCGAAAGCAGGAGATGCACATGGTCCTCAACGCCGCCCATCACCAACGCCTTCATCTTGTTCTCGCGGGCGATGCCGCCGAGATAAGGCCAGAGACGTTGTTGCAGGTCGGGTTTGATGAGCGAGCGGCGTTCTTTGGTGGCGAATACGCAATGCATCAGGCAACTGACGAATGAGTGCATAGGCTTTTCTTTCGTCCCTGACGACGGGACTCGTTTCGACTTTTGCGCATGTTACCCAGCGATGAATCGCTGGGCTATTGTCTTTCGTCCCGCACGACGACCGAGAATAGCCCACCGTTTCAACGGTGGGAAGCAATGTCCAGAAACGCTCTAAGCCCCGAGAGGGCGAAAGAAAATGCGGATCGCGGACGCCACCGAATCACAAAGCTGGAACGCGCCGGACGTTGCATGGCTTCTTTCGTCCCTGACGGGACTCATCTTGTTCTTGCTCATCTGACCCACCGATGAATCGGTGGGTTATTTTCGGGCGTCCCTCCGGGACTCGTCCTGCCTCATCCCAGGCGGTCATTCCTCCTCCCGGATGGTGGCGATTTTGGCGGAGACGGCCTTCGAGTCGAGCACGAGCGCCCGGAAACGCCATTCCTGGCGCGGCTCCAGGACGGCGCGATAGTCCTTGGCTGTGCCCGCCTTGTTGCCGCGCGCGTCGCTCAATTCCACTTCGATGTTGACGCCGAAACGCTGATGGCCGGAATCGTTCCGCAGCACGCCGACAGCGTAAACGAGGCTGCTGCCCTTGGTTTTCTCCAACGCGATAGGACCGACCTTCAGGTCATCAATCGATTTGGAAATTTTGACGGGTGCGGGCGAATTGGTTTGGAGCACGGGTGCCTCCACCGTTGCGGTGTGTCCGTTCGTGGGAGTGTCGCGTGCAACTTCATTGGAGAGGGACCGAGCGAACCGGTCTCGAAAGAGGAACGCCCCCGCCGCCATTACCGCCACCGCCAGCACGATAAATGCAATCGTGTATCGTCGGCCCTTCGATGGCTGTGGATCCGTGGTGACAAACGGCTCGACCTGCGCCTCCTCGGATGGCGGAGCCAAAAGAATCGTTTGTTGATTGCAATGCGGGCAGTTCACACACTGCCCGACGCCATCGGCTGGAAACTCGATGGTTCCGCCGCACTGTTCGCAGGGACATTTCAGATGGTTGGATTCGCTCATGTGGAACGGCGGCGGCTCCGGCAGGCCAACGCTTGCACGCTTTCACGGCAGCCAGTGAATCACATCGGGGGATCGATGACAAGAACGCGGCGATTCACAAGGTTCTCGTTATGAAACAAACCCGGCCTGCGTCGCGCGAAACCCGGGCGCACAAGAGAAACCGCGGTTTTGGAAGCAAGGCAGAGCATCGCCTCCCGCGAGAGCGGCGATGGCTGTTTGAATCGACGCCAGGATAACCGGGATAATTCTTGACCGCTCGCGCTCCACGCCTAGCATCGCGCGCGATTGCGCGATTCATGAATGCCATTCTTGCTCTCGAAGACGGTTCCGTGTTTCACGGCCCGGGTTTTGGCGCGGCGACTTCAGCCTGCGGCGAAGTCTGTTTCAACACGTCGATGACCGGCTATCAGGAAATTCTCACCGACCC
>Ga0137433_1001325_pt1 | contig 10547 bp, 5 predicted proteins | sample EasRivERMZT840_2_FD_102335 | JGI IMG/M metagenome (GOLD analysis project Ga0137433, IMG submission 102335) | Soil microbial communities from meander-bound floodplain in the East River, Colorado, USA - East River MetaG ERMZT840_2 | ecosystem: Environmental > Terrestrial > Soil > Floodplain ...
GGAGGTGACAAGAAATCGACGCTCACATTTTCAATCTGGCGCATTTTTATTTTCGGTAAGGATGATTTGAACCACTTTTTCACTTTTCAAAATGACCCATTCGGAGTTTTCACACAGGCTGTTCAGCCCGCGGACTGCGGTCCCATCAGACATGGCGTCGCGTAGTGACGCTTGAATCTGACCTATGGGCGCGTTCAAACGTCGCTCCGCGACGCAATCATTCGCTTCGACCACCGTGGGCTTCAAGCCCACGGCTACCTTCATTTCCTCGCTCCGCGAGGCGGGCGGTTGCAAGGACCTGAGATCCGCCCCGGCGCCTTCGCAGGCCAACTTTTCTTTTGCAATTCCCCGGCGCGCATTCCCACTGTTGGCCGTTCAGGCTGACTTCATGGGAAAGAGCGAAGCTTATCTAAAGACCGGAATCGTAGCGGCAGTGGCCACGGTTCTACTGGGTTGGCTCCTGCTGTTCCCGCTCCAACCGCTCCACTCACCCAATCTGCTGGTTCGTTGGAGCTATGATTTGCTTCAACTGGTTCTTCCCCCCCACGACGACACCGACCTAGTGATCATCCACATGGACGAAGAAGCAATGCAGAATTACCAACAGAAGCCCGAACAGTGGAATCGGGGGTTGCATGCCCGATTGCTCGATCGCCTAACTCAGGATCAGCCGCGAGTAGTGGTGTTCGACGTGGAGTTGATGCAGCCCGCCAATCGAACGGATGACGACAAATTGGCACGCGCCATTCGCGATAATGGCCGTGTAGTGCTTGCGGCAGGCAAGGTGCCGGTGCCCGGCTTCCCACTTAGTTACACAATCGGCCCTCCCTTGGAGCAATTCGAAACCAATGCCGCCGCTTGGGGCGCAGCGAAGATCCGCCTGGACCCTGATGGCGTGGGCCGCCGATACGACGCCGGAGATGATCAGGAACCTGGGCTGGCGTGGGCGGCCGCGGCAGTGGCTGGGGCGCCTGTGACGCAGGATCCAGAACGGCGATTGCAGGAAGTGCGTTGGCTCAACTATTACGGCTCTGCGCGCCCCTTCGAGTCCATCTCAATTACCTACACGAACGCTGAAGCCAAAGAGCGTGGCTTTTTCAAAGACAAGGCGGTGTTCATCGGAGGACGCACTGAGACTCAATCGTGGGGCAAGGACACGGATGTTTTCGCCACGCCCTTCACCAAGTGGAACAGCACCTTCATTCCGGGAGTGGAGCTCGCTGCCATCGCCTATGCCAACCTGATGAATCAGGATTGGCTCCATCGCATCGGTTTCTTCACTGAACTGGTGCTCTTACTGGTAGCCGGCGCCATTCTCGGTTTCGGCTTGCAGATAGTTCGTCCACGGACAGCCATTTGGCTTTCATTGTTGATAGCCGTTCTTCTCGTGTTAGCGGTGATCACATTGGTGCTCTCTTCCCGGATTTGGTTCTCCTGGATGGTGGTCGGTTTGGTCCAGCTTCCGTGCGCCCTGATATTCCGACTTTTTGCGGGTCGCGATGCGGTCTTCGCTGCATTGCCGCAGTCCAGTTCCACGCAAAAAACACCGCCGAGTCCCGCGGCGCCTGGGATGCCTCCACCCGGCCAGCCGCAGATTCCCGACCACACACTGATCCGCTGCATCGGCGAAGGCGCCTATGGGCAGGTGTGGATCGCGCGCAACGCCGTTGGTCTCTACCATGCCGTCAAGGTGGTGTACCGGAGTCGTTTCGGGGTCGAGGAGCCTTTCGAAAGGGCGTTGCGTGGCATCCAGAAATTCATGCCCATCTCACGGTCGCACGAGGGCTTCGTACATATCCTGCACGTCGGAAAAAACGATACGGCTGGCTTCTTCTTTTACATCATGGAGGCGGGAGACGATCAGCGCTCCACCCAGCAAATCAATCCCGACACCTACGCTCCGAAAACTCTCGCCAGCGAATTGAAGGAGCGTCAGATGATTCCGCCGCGCGAGTGCCTGGAATTCATGCTCGCCGTGACGGAAGCGGTGGAACGGCTCCATCAACACAAACTCATCCATCGCGACATCAAGCCCGCCAACCTCATCTTCGTGAATGGCCGGCCCAAGCTGGCGGACATCGACCTGGTGACAGACCTTTCGCCCCACGGTGGAGTCAGTCACATTGGCACTGAAGGCTACATGGCCCCGGAAGGTCCGGGCGCCGCGGCCGCGGACGTCTTCAGCCTGGGCCGGATCCTTTACGTTGCCCTCACCGGAAAGGCGCCCGACCAAAGTCCCGAACTTCCCACGCGCATCGCCAGCCATCCCGACAGCGCTCTCTTCCTGGAGCTCAACGACATTGTCTGCAAAGCGTGCGAGTTCGACCTCGACCGACGCTACGGCTCGGCAGCCTTGATGCGCGCAGATCTCCTCAAAGTGTTTCATTGCCTGCCCAAGTGATACAAATTCCGAAAACCGGTTGTTTCGCTGATGGACACCTCCTCTCCCGCCCTCCGGGCACCCTCTCCTCCACTCGGAGTGGAGGAGAGGGATGGGGAGAGGGGGCGCCTTTGAAGGATTTTCACCGGGTTTCATTGCGAAATGGTATGATGCGTTTCGAGGGTTGAATTGCCCAAATGGCCGCCTAAACTGCCTCGTTGGTTCACAAACAATTGGAACACCGATCGCCTGATGCCGGCAGAAGAATCCACACAGGAAGGTCAGAAGGCCCAATGGTTTCCCGCCACCCATTGGACGGACATCGTGGCCGCGCGCCGCGAAGGTTCGGCCGCGGCGGTGGAGGCGCTGAACCGCTTGTGCGCCACCTATTGGTATCCCATCTACGCCTATGTCCGCCGAAAAGGACATTCCGATGCGGACGCCCAGGACATTGTCCAGGGATTCTTTTTCCACATCCTTGAACGGAATCTGCTTGGTTCAGCCGACCGGGCCAAAGGAAAGTTTCGCTCGTTTCTGCTCGGGTCGTTGAATTACTTCCTGGCGAACCTCAGGGATTTCGAGCAAGCCAAGAAACGTGGTGGCGGCTCCATCATCATCTCCTTGGATGAGAAGATCGGCGAAGAACGCTACGCACTGGAGCCGGTGGATGATCTTTCCCCGGAGAAACTCTTCGAGCGGCGCTGGGCGCTCGACCTGCATGAACAGGCCATTCTCCATCTGCACCAGGAGTATCGCAGCCAGGGCAAGGAACCGCTCTTTGAACGTCTCAAGCCGTTTCTCAGCGACCAGACGGATTCTGGAGACTACGCCGCAGTGGCCCAGGCACTCAAGATGACGCCGGGAGCGGTGACCACCGCCGCCAATCGCCTGCGCGGTCGCTATGGGGAGTTGATCACCACGGAAGTCTCCCGCACGGTCGCTACTGCGGAGGAGATTCCCGGCGAACGACGCTATATCTTCGAAGTTCTGTGCCAGGCGAACGCTTCTTCGCCCCGAGAGTAACTCCGTCAGGGTTTTTCAAATTTGTCTGTAAGGGTGGAGGTCTGGTTTCCGGAGTGTTCATTGGGCGGCCAAACTGCTGGCTCGCCCGCGACAATACCAGTCACGTATGGAAATCGGTCGAATTCGACAGACGCTCCTCCTCTCCCGCCCTGCGGGCACCCTCTCCTCCATCGGATGGAGGAGAGGGACGGGGAGAGGAGGTACCTTCACGCATTCCACCGTTTCCCTCCAAGAGACGAAGAACCCAGAACCTGCGCACCGCATGAAGACCTTACTCCAAGTTGAATGCCCGAAGAATACAGACAGCTTCGTCGTGGTTATCCCGCATGTCCGTCAGGAGGATTTGCCCATTTCAAGCCAGTCCGTGCTGTTGCGAGGCTGTCGAAGTCCATCGGACCGACGCAACATTCCGAAACTGATGCAGACGCCTTTCGCAAAACGTGCTTTCTCCCAGGCTCCCCGCGCTTGTCTCGTTCTTTTCGTAACCTGGCTGCTCGCGGCATCTCCCGGCAACGGCTTCGCCCAGGTCTGGACGCGTCCAACTCACTCCAGCCCCATCGCCCTCTCCATTAACAACGGGTTGTTGTGGTCCGTGAATCCCGATGACGACAGCGTCAGCGTCTTCCGCACGGATTCGAATGTCCGCCTGGCGAAGATCGCCGTAGGCAAGGAACCCCAGTCAATCGCCCTCAATCCCGAAAACACGCTGGCCTTCGTCGCCAATGCCGCAGGCAACTCCGTCACCGTCATTCGCATCAACGACCCGCTCTGGGGCACATTCTCCGCCGTCGTGGACACGGCCTGGGGAACGGGCGGGCACCTCACCACCGGGGCCGAGCCGTATAACATCGTCATCTCGCCGGACGGCCGGCGCGTGTTCGTCGCGAACAGTTCGCAGGACACCATCACGGTCATCAACACCGCCACGCGCGCCATCATCGGCCATGTCGATCTGCGCAACAGCCTGGCCAACGATCCTGACCGCAGCCGCCACTTCCAGCCGCGCGGACTGGCCGTGACCGCCGACAACACCAGGCTCTACGTCACTCGCTTCCTTTCCTTCACCAGGCCCGGCGGCAAGCAGGCCGACGATTTCGGGCGCGAAGGGTTGGTCGCCGTGCTCAACATCAACACCGCCTCCACTTCGATCGCGGATTACGCCGTCGCGCGCGTCGTGCCGCTGGCGCCACAAATCACGGGCTTTCGCTTTCCCGGGTTGACGAATGACGCCGCCGCGTTTCCCAATCAGCTTCAAAGCATCGTCCTGCGCGGCGACCAGGCGTATTTGCCGAACATCGCCGCCTCGCCCACCGGCCCGTTGCGTTTCAATCTCGATACCCACGCCTTTGTCAGCGTCATCGACGGCGTCAATGGAACTTCACCCGCCGACGCCGGCACGAACAAGTTTCTCAACCTTCACCTTGGCGCGCGCACGCCGGAAGCGGGAAAGATTCGGCTGTTCTTTGCCAATCCGTGGGCCATCGGCTTCACGACGCAAAGCGGCGCGGGTAACGCCTATGTCGTTTCCGCCGCGAGCGATTTGCTGGTGAAACTCAATGTGGACGCCAATGGCAAACTCAGCTTCACCGCGAGTAACACGACCACGCGCTACATCGATCTCAACAATCCCGATGAGCCCGCGACTGCCGGCGCGAACGCGGGCAAGAACCCCATCGGAATCGCCATCCGCAGCGACGGCACACGCGCCTACGTGGCCAACTTCGTCTCGCGCAACATCAGCGTCGTCGATCTCGCCACCGATGCTGTCATCGCCACCGCCGCCTCGAGCTCGCTGCCACCGCCCGGCACGACGAACGAAACCGTGCAGGTCGGCGCGGAAATGTTCTTCTCCTCGCGCGGAAATTTTGACTCGATCCCCGGCACCAACTCCTTGCGGGAGCGGCTTTCCAGCGAAGGCTGGCAATCCTGCGCGAGTTGTCACTTCAACGGCCTGACCGACGGTGTCGTCTGGCAGTTCGCTGCCGGCCCGCGCAAGAGCGTGCCGTTGAACTCGACCTGGAATCCGCACAACCGCGACCAGCAGCGCGTGCTCAACTACTCGGCCATCTTCGATGAAGTGGAAGACTTCGAGGCTAACATCCGCAACGTCTCCGGCCCAGGCAATCTCGCCACACCAATCAACGGCAACGCGCTCAATCCGAACCAGGGCTTGCTGATTGGCGACAACGGCGACCTCAACGTCGCTCCATCCGTCGTCAATGCGCTCGCTCGCGCCAATGCCAACCGCCCGCAAGTCACCGTCACCTTGCCCGGCAGCACGAACCAAGTCCCCGCGCTCACCGCGTTGCGCGAATGGGTGCGCTTCGCCGTTCGCACGCCCAACGCACCGCTGCCGGGCACCTGGGGCGGAGGCGGGCCGTCCGCTGCGGACATCGCGGAAGGCCGCAAACACTTCCTCAATGCGGGTTGCGCCCAATGCCATCAAGGCGGCAACTGGACGATCAGCCTGAAGGATTTCACCTCACCGCCAGCCGCCTCGGAGATTTTCACCGAGCGCAACCCGACGAACTTCACCGGCAATCCCGTCGGCGCGCAATACCTCAACCGCTTCCTGCGCGACGTCGGTTCATTCAATCTCGGGGTCGCCGGCGCAGGTAATGATCTGGGCAACAACGTCGGAGGAATCGAAGTGGCCGCACCCGCTGTCGTCGCTGGCGTTCAACAAGCCGCGCAGGACGGCCTGGGCCGCGATTACAACGCCGACGGCAAAGGCATCGGATTCAATGTGCCGTCTCTCCAGGGCATCTACAATGTTCCACCCTTCATGCACAACGGCGCGGCAGAATCCATCGCGGCTGTGGTCGCCGACGTGAAGCATCGCACCGACAATGGCCGGCTGCCGGACGTTTTGAGCGATCCCACGAAACAGGCGCAACTCGTGCGGTTCGTCGAGTCCATCGCCTTTGACACCGTGCCCTTCGTGCGACTCGAAACAATCGAGCGCAACGGACAAATCGTGGTTGCGTTCGAGTCCGTGCCCGGCGTGCGCTACGCACTCCAGGGCAAAGACACCCTGGCCGCTGCGTGGTCCGCCAACCTCGCCACCGTCACCGCGACCGGCGTGCGCACGGAAGTGACCTTGCCCAACAACGCATCGACGAAGTTCCTCCGTCTCGTGCAAGCTCCCTGACGCTCTGACGTCCTTTTGACAACAAGAGTCAGTCAGAATAAATCCAGCGAATTCTGGTCAACCGGCGCCGCTGGCCACCAGCGAGAGAGACAGCGGCGGCTTCGGTTTGCCGGCCACCATCGACATCACGTCGATGGGGCATGACGCTCTATCCCGGCCTCGAGACGGGCGGCTGACTCAACACTTCAAGCGCCCGCAAGGTTGCCGCGTTGCGGCCTTCGACGCCGAGCTTTTGGAAGGCGACGCCGAGATGCTGTTTCACGGTCGGCTCACTGTTGCCGAGAATCGACGCGATTTCGGGATTGGTTTTGCCCTGTGCGACCCAGAGCAGCACTTCCGCTTCGCGCGGTGTGAGGCCGAACGCGGCGCGTAGCGGCTCAGGTGAACTGAAGTCAGGATTGAATCCACCACTGGCGCTTTCTGCCGCTTCTTGTACACGTTGCTCGACCGCTTCAGCCCGTGCAAGACGGGCTTGGACGGCGGCAAGCAAGTCGTCACGAATGACTGGCTTGGTGAGGTAGTCGTCAGCGCCAAAATTCATCCCCAGGCGGATGTCCGATTTGTCCCCTTTGGCGGTAAGGAAGATAAACGGTGTGGTGGCGGTGGCGGTCTCTGCGCGCAACGTCTGGACGACGCCGTGGCCGTCCAGTTCGGGCATCATTACGTCGCAGAGAACCAGATCGGGCAGGTGCTTGCGGGCGGCCTCGACGCCGACGCGGCCGTTCTCGGCGGTGAAGACCTGGTAGCCGGCGATTTCCAGCAGCAACGCAATGTTCCGGCGCATGGCCGCCTGATCTTCGATAATCAATATTTTCTTTTTCATGAGGTCAATTCGGCAAAGGATTGTGCGACGAGGCTGCCAGAGAGCCGGACAAAATGCCATCCTACCAATGGAGGATAGCCTCACGGCCCGGGTCGTGGTTGATTGTCAGGGCATGAATGCAAGGCAAACCCATCTGGTGCGCAAATCCTTCGCCGCCGTTGAGCGCCAGGCCGAGGTGGCGGCGTTGGTTTTTTATCGGCGGTTGTTCGAACTCGATCCCGGCCTGCGCCCGCTGTTTAAGTCGGACATCCAGGAGCAGGCGAAGAAGTTGATGGACATGCTGGCCGCCGCGCTCAACCTGCTCGAACGACCGGCTGAGTTGGCGGGCGAACTGGAGGAGCTCGGCGCGAAACACGCTGGCTATGGCACTCAACCGGAGCACTACGCAACGGTGCGCCAGGCGTTGCTCGACATGCTGGCCGAGATCCTGAGAGATGCGTTCACTGCGGAGATGCAGCAGGCGTGGAGCGAACTTTATGATTTCATGGAGGCGGCGATGTTACGCGGGGCAGCAGTGGCAGGACAACGACCAAACGACGGGTGTTCGTCGCGGGCGAATCGTTAAACGCCGCTACCGCGAGGCTAGTCTAACAGCGGAAGCCGCACAGTGAAGGTCGTCCCATCGGCGGGTATTGACTGTACTTCGATGTTCCCGCCGTGCAACTCGACGCAGCGTTTCACAATCACAAGGCCCAGGCCGGTGCCAGGAGTGTCGCCCACGTTGGTCGCGCGGTGGAACGCCTGGAAAAGCCTTGGAAGATCGGCCTCGGGAATCCCAATGCCGTGATCACGCACGGTGAAAACGGCGTTCGCGCCGTCACGCGCGATGGTCAACTCGACCTGCGCGCCGGCGGCAGAATACTTCACCGCGTTGGAAAGCAGGTTCGAGAAGATGTGCCGAAGGAGCGATTCGTCGGCCCGCGCACCGCTGAGGCCGGCTTCGGCTTTCACCTGGATGGGGCAGCGGCGGTGGGTGGCGGAAAGGGATTCGTCCACGAGCCTTTGGCACAATCCTTCCAAATCGATCGGCGCGGGGCGCAAGGCGAGTTTGTCCGCTTCGACGCGGCCGAGCACCAGCACTTGTTCCATCAGGCTGGCCATGTGGCGCGTGGAACTGAAGATGTCCTCGAGGAGTTCCTTGCTTTTGGCGGCATCGAGTAAGTCGAGATGGTTCCGCAACAACTCAACGGCGGACATGGTGATACCGAGTGGCGTGCGGAACTCGTGCGAGACCATCGAGACGAACCGGCTTTTCAACTCGTTCAACTCGCGCTCGACCGCGAGTTCGCGCGCCTGTTGTGCTGCGAGTTCAGTCGTGTGCACGAAGTCCCGCGTTAGCCGCCCGTGCCGGCGCAGGACAATCATCCCCAGCAACCCCGCCAGCCCCACCGCGCCAAGACCAATCCCGGCAAACAGAGCGGGCGTGGCGATCCATTCGCGCCGAGGAACGCGAGCAGACGGGACCGAAGGCGCACGCCCCGAGGACCAGTCCAGGCGCCATCGCGCCAGGTCGCCCCGGAGCGCGGACAAATCCCAGACGTGGATGCGCCCGTCGCCGCTCGGCGCCGCGAGCGTGCGCCCGTGCGCGGTCAGGCGCAGGCCGTCGATCGAGACGATATTCGGCCCGCTGATGGCGGCGAGGTGACCGCCGGTGGCGGGATCGGCCAGCTCGATTTCATCCACTGAACGCGCGAAGGCCATCAAGGAGCCGTCCCGCGTGAAGGCCGCTGCGCCGAAAGCGGTCAGCATCGCCCCGCGAGGCCGTTGCCATTTCCGCTGCCAGGTGGCGGCGTCCCACACGGAACAGAATCCAGTGCCCACTCCCACCAGCCAGCGACCGTCCGGACTGAACGCTACATGCACCGGCTCGGAGTCGAGGTGGCGGACGAGTTTGCCGGTCTGCGTGTCCCAGACGGCCGGCCGCCCGTCGGCCGTCTCGCGCCCGGCAACGACCCAGCGTCCATCTGCGCTCATGGCCAGGCCGCCGGAGCCAGTAGCACTGGCCGGGCCTGGAAGATCGGAACTCCGCAGCCGGCCCTCGATCAGGGTGAAGCGGCCGGGTTGATTTAAATCAAGAACCACCAGGCCGCCCTGCGCGCTCAACACGACGGCGCGCCGTCCGTCCGAGCTGAAGCTGAAGGAGCGCGGTTGAAAGCCTTGGGGCACCTGGATCGGCTCGGGTGCGCCGAGTTGCATCGCCTCCCCGGCCACTGCGGTCGGAAGCCGGAGCGAACGCAAGCCTTCCCGGCTGGCGACGATGAGCTTCGGTTCGGTCGGATGAAACCCGGCGCGCACGGTGTGGTTGTCGGGCACAAACAGGGCCGGACGGTTCGACGCGAGATCGAACAGCTCGAAGCCCTTTCGATTCATCCAATCCGGCGGTGACCACACCGCCCAGTGGCCGTCGGGCGAAAGGTCCTGGTACGAGACCGTCGCCGTATCGCCGACCACGCCTTGCAGCCGGCGGTAGCCCCTGGGTTTGCTGATGCGCCACACGCTCACCTCCCGGCCCGGAATGGCAAAGGCGATGCGCTCGCCGTCGCGTCCGAATGCGAAGGCGCGCGCCTCCCGGGTTTGCGCGAGCAGACTCGCATCGCTCACGTCCCAGAGGCGCGAGGTTCCGTCATGCCCCGCCGTGGCCAGCATCGTGCCGTCCGGGCTGAACTGCTGCACCCACGGTCCGACGACCTTGCCGCCCATCTGACGCGTTCGCCCGGACGGAAGGTCGAGAACATTCAAGGTGCCGTCCCGGCACCAAACTGAAATCCGTTCGCTCATCCAATCCCAGCGAAAGGACCTGACCTCGGCCGGGCATGTAATTGTTTTCTGAAGCGCGCCGGTGCGCGCATCGTGCAGCAGCAGGGCATTCCCGCGATACCAGGCCAGCATGTCACCGCGGTGGTTGAGGCGAACGGATTCGTTGACGCCCGGCACCACGACCTCGCGCCTCGCGCCGGACGCCAGTTGGACGAACACCACGCGGTCCGGGTGCACGGTACTCCGCGCGCAGAACGTTCGGTCATCCGCCGTGAACGTCGGACGCCAGCTCAGGCGCTCGTTCCCGCCGCCTCGACCGAACAAATGCGCGGCGCGACCGGTGTCGCGCTCCCAAAGGACGATCTCGCCCGTGGTGTATTGGACGGCAACGTAGCGTCCGGTCAGCGAGAAGA
>Ga0137433_1001326_pt1 | contig 10544 bp, 4 predicted proteins | sample EasRivERMZT840_2_FD_102335 | JGI IMG/M metagenome (GOLD analysis project Ga0137433, IMG submission 102335) | Soil microbial communities from meander-bound floodplain in the East River, Colorado, USA - East River MetaG ERMZT840_2 | ecosystem: Environmental > Terrestrial > Soil > Floodplain ...
CTCTCGAGCGCGTAATAAAGAGAGAGGTTCGAGACTCGGAGTACCTCCGTTGGATAAAGATCATCAAACCGGAGATTGAGGCATTTTCGAGCAAGGAATGGCCTGACGACAACTTTGAGAGCGAATTGAAGAAGTTTCGCAACGTACCGTGGCCACCGCCAGCATATGAATACATGGCTTACCTCCGACATCACGGTTTTCCATCGCCATTGTTGGATTGGACGGCTTCGGCGTTCGTGGCCGCTTATCTCGCTTTCCGTGAACAAAAGCCAAAAGCAAACAAGGTAGGGATATACGCTTACTTGGAATGCACAGGTGGCGGCAAGGCTAGCTGCGTGCGGGAACCTTCAATCCGTCTTTTAGGTCCGACAATTACCACTCATCGACGCCACTTTCTCCAGCAAAGTCAGTACACAATCTGTGTCAAAAAGAATGAGAACAATGAGTTGATTTACTGCTCTCACAAGACTGCTTTTGATAAGGACGTACCTGATCAAGATCGATTATGGATGTTCACCCTGCCAGCCACCGAAAGGAAAGCTGCACTGACCTACCTCCAGAAGTTTAACGTCACGGGATTCTCCCTTTTTGGTTCTGAGGAAAGCTTGATGGAGTCTTTGGCGATTCGTGAATTCGTTCTTCGAGAGTGAAATCATGATGAACATCCGCCCTCACCCTCAGGAGAGGCGGCGCGTTGGATGCGCTTGGCGGTTTTCCGATTCACGCCGTGTTCATAGCGTGATCGGATGTGGCGAGGTGCTTGGCTCCGAGAGGCCAATCCCAAAGGGATTGTGTCCTCCAGCCCAGGGTTGCGAGGCACGCGCTACCCTGGGAAACCTCGTTGAAATGAGTACCAACCCCAACGGGGTTGTGTCCTTCGTGTGGTGCGCTGGCCGCAACCCCGTTGGGGTTGAGAAATCTTCTCTCGCCACACCCAGGGTAGCTCGTGCCTCCCGCCTTCGCTGCGCTGCGGCGCGGCACGCGCAACCCTGGGCTTTGAGACGGAATCCCGTTGGGATTCAATTCCGCACGTGCTCCAATGTCCTCCGCCACCGCCCATCATAAATTCTCCTGCCCGGCCTGTGGGGCCGAGGCGCGTTGGAATCCGGTCAAGCAGGAGTTGGTCTGTCCGTACTGCGGCACGACTTCACCGGCGCAGGTCGAACTGACCGCAAGCGGCGAGGAGGTCATCAAGGAACTCGATCTCGCCACGGCGTTGCGGAGCATCCCGGACGACAAACGCGGCTGGCAGGCGAAGAAGACTTCCGTGCGCTGCCAGAGTTGCCAGGCCATCTCGGTTTTCGACGCAGAGCGTGTCGGGCAGCGTTGCGATTTCTGCGGGTCGTCGTCGCTCGTGCCGTATGAGGAAATCAAGGAAGCGTTCCGTCCCGAAAGCCTGCTGCCGATGAAACTGGCCGAGCCGCAAGTGCGCGATTCCATTCGCCAGTGGTATGGGAGCCGGTTCTGGGCGCCGAACAAGCTCAAAACAAAGGCAATGACCGACCAGGTCCACGGCCTTTATATCCCTTACTGGACATTCGACGCCCAGGTCCACGCGACGTGGACGGCCGAAAGCGGCGATTATTACTACGAGACGGAGTCTTACACCGATTCGCAAGGCAAGCGTCAGACGCGCCGTGTTCGCAAGGTGCGCTGGTATCCGAGCAGCGGCAGCCTCTCGCATTTCTTCGATGACGAACTGGTGCCCGCGTCGCGCGGGGTGAACCCGGAGTTGTTGCGCAAAGTCGAGCCGTTCCCGACCAAGGAACTCACGCCCTACAAGGCGGGCTTTCTTTCCGGCTGGGTGGTGGAGCGTTACCAAATCGATTTGCTCGCCGCCGCCAAACACGCGCGCGACCAGATGAATTCCGCCCTGCGTTCGCTGTGCGCGGCGCAGGTACCAGGAGACACCCATCGCAACCTCCAAGTGTATCCAAATTATTCCGGCCAGACCTTCAAGCACATCCTTGTGCCGCTCTGGCTGCTGACCTACGCATTCCGCCGAAAGACCTATCAGGTCGTCATCAACGGCTACACCGGCGCCATTGCAGGCAAGTATCCGTTGAGCTGGGTGAAAATCCTGATCGCGGTGCTGTTGGGGCTTCTGGTCGCCGGCGGCGTGTTATTGCTGACGCAAAAGTAAGTCCGCGCAACCCGTTTGACTGGGACCGAGACCCAATTCCTTCGTCAGGCCGGAGTGTAATTCAGCCACGGCCCAAGCCAGCGCTCCATCTCGGCGACGGTCTTGCCCTTGCGCCGCGCCAAGTCGTTGACCTGATCTTTGCCAAGCTTGCCGACGGCAAAGTATTTCGATTCCGGGTGCGCAAAGTAGAGGCCGCTCACACTCGCACCGGGCCACATGGCGAAGCTCTCCGTCAGACGGATTCCAGCGTTTTTCTCCGCGTCGAGCAATTGCCAGAGCGTGCCCTTCTCAGTGTGGTCGGGACAGGCGGGATAACCCGCCGCCGGCCGGATGCCACGATACTTCTCTTCGATGATCTCTTCATTCGTAAGTTTCTCATCCCTGCCGTAACCCCATTCTTTGCGAACGCTCTTGTGGAGGCATTCAGCGAAGGCCTCAGCGAGACGGTCGGCGAGCGCTTCGGCCATAATGGCGTTGTAATCGTCGTGTTTCGCCTTGTAACCCTCGACGACTTCTTTCAAGCCGAGGCCTGTCGTCACCGCAAAGCCACCAATGTAGTCCGGCAAATCCTTCGGAGCGATGAAGTCAGCGAGTGACCGGTGTGGCGTGCCATCACCTTTCTCCATTTGCTGGCGGAGGAAGTGCAAGGTCTGGAGCGGCTGAGCGCGAGTTTCGTCGGTGTAGAGTTCGACATCATCGCCGATGCGATTCGCCGGGAAGAAGCCATACACCGCACAGGCACGAATTAGATTTTTGCTGATGATTTCGTCGAGCAGTTGGTGCGCGTCGGCAAACAGCTTTCGTGCTTCCTCGCCGTGCTTCTCATGCTGGAAAATCTTCGGATAAACCCCGCGCAATTCCCAAGTGTGGAAGAATGGGGACCAATCAATGAACTCGCGCAAGGTGGCAAGCGAGAAATCTTTCAGCACGCGCACACCAGTAAGCTCAGGCTTCGGCAGGTCATCGTATTTGAGTTTGGGCGCGTTGGCACGAGCGGTTTCGAGCGAAAGGAGTTTTACGGTTTGCTGCCCGTGCTGTTGTCGGAGCTTTTCATATTCAGTGCGATGCTGCTGCACGAAGGCGGTTTTGCCTGCCAGGCTCAAGAGGCTTGTGGTCACTGGAACTGCACGGCTGGCGTCGAGGACGTGAACGACCGGTTCGCTGTAGTGCGGCGCGATCTTCACCGCCGTGTGTGCCCTGCTGGTAGTCGCACCGCCAATCAGCAACGGCAGCTTAAAACCCGTGCGCTCCATCTCGCGGGCGACGTGCTGCATCTCGTCCAGGCTCGGGGTGATCAATCCGCTCAGACCGATGAGGTCGGCCTTTTCCTTCTTCGCCGTTTCGAGGATTTTCTCGCACTGCACCATCACGCCGAGGTCGATGACTTCGTAGTTGTTGCAGGCGAGCACGACACCAACGATGTTCTTGCCAATGTCGTGCACGTCCCCCTTCACGGTCGCGAGGACGATCTTCCCCTGGGACTTCACCGTTTCGCCGCGCGCGACCATCTCCGCTTTCTCGGCCTCCATAAAGGGCGTGAGGTAGGCGACGGATTTTTTCATCACACGCGCCGACTTCACGACTTGCGGCAAGAACATCTTGCCTGCGCCAAACAGATCGCCGACCACGCTCATGCCGGCCATCAACGGTCCTTCAATGACGGAAAGCGGTCTGCCGTATTTCGCCCGCGCCTCTTCAGTGTCCTGCTCAATCCATGCGTCGATGCCCTTCACCAAGGCGTGCGAGAGGCGTTCCTCGACTGTGCCTTTGCGCCAGGCTTCGAGCACTTCGATGTTCGCCTTTTGATCGGTGACGGTGCCGGCGGTCTTGAGTTTCTCGCCGTGGGCGACGAGCCGTTCTGTGGAGTCAGGCCGGCGATTCAGCAAAACGTCTTCGACGAGTTCCTTCAACTCCGGCTCGATTTCTTCATACACCTCCAACATGCCGGCGTTGACGATGCCCATATCCATGCCGGCCTTGATGGCGTGAAAGAGAAACGCGCTGTGCATGGCTTCGCGCACGGGATTGTTGCCGCGAAACCCAAACGACACGTTCGACACGCCACCGCTGACCTTGGCGTGTGGCAGGTTCTGTTTGATCCAGCGCGTGGCTTCTATGAAGTCCACGGCGTAGTTGTTGTGCTCCTCAATACCGGTGCCGACGGTGAGGATGTTCGGATCGAAGATGATGTCCTCGGGTGGAAAGCAGACTTCGTCCACGAGGATGCAGTAGGCGCGTTTGCAAATGCGAATCTTGTCCGCAAGGCTTGCGGCCTGGCCCTGTTCGTCGAACGCCATGATGACGACCGCAGCGCCATACTTGAGGACTTTGGCCGCTTGTTCGCGGAACTTCGCCTCGCCTTCCTTGAGCGAGATGGAATTCACGATGCCTTTGCCTTGAAGACATTTGAGTCCTGCTTCGATGACTTCCCACTTCGACGAGTCCACCATGAACGGCACCTTCGCAACTTCCGGTTCGCTGCCGAGCAGTTGCAAGAAACGGGACATCGCGGCGACGCCATCGATCATCCCCTCGTCCATGCAGATATCGATGATGTTCGCGCCGTTCTCGACCTGTTGGCGCGCGATGGCGACGGCTTCCTCGTATTTGCCGTCCTTGATGAGCTTCGCGAACTTCGGCGAACCGGCGACGTTCGTGCGCTCGCCGATCATCATGAACTGTCCAATCTGCTGCGTGAACGGTTGCGAGCCGGAGAGGCGGAGGGGAAGGGCTGGTTCGGACGCACTGAATGGTTGGATGCCTCCTTCCCCCTCACCCTGGCCCTCTCCCTTGGGGAGAGGGGACAGCGTGAGTGCACTGGCCGAACTTCCAGCGGCCCCCGCTTCGCCCACAGACTGGCTGAGTTTCCCCCTCTCCCTTGGGGAGAGGGCCGGGGTGAGGGGGAACAGTGTGCGATGCGTCGATACCGGCGCCAGTTCCCTGGGATGCCGCCCGTCCAGCGCCTTCGCGACGGCCGCAATGTGTTCGGGCGTGTTGCCGCAGCAGCCACCGGCGATGTTGAGCAAGCCGCTTTGTGCGAACTCGCCGAGAAAACGGCCCATGTCCTCGGGACTGAGGTCAAAGCCAGTCGGTGAAAGGGGATTCGGCAAACCCGCATTCGGGTAGCACGAAATTGCGCAGCCGGCTTTCTCCGCCAACTCAGCGAGGAATGGCCTCATCAAGTCGGGGCCAAGCGAGCAGTTCAGCCCGATGGACAGCGGCTTCACATGTTTCACCGCGGTCCAAAACGCCTCGACGGTCTGCGCCGAAATCATGGTTTCGCCTCCACGACCAACGGCGGCAGAGATGGAAGCCGGCAGGCGAACCTTGTCCTGCTCGAAGACTTCCTGGATCGCCACCAGCGCCGCCTTGGCGTTGAGCGAGTCGAAGATGGTTTCCACCAGCAGGAAATCCGAGCCGCCTTTGATGAGCGCGCGAACTTGATTGATGTATGCCGCCTTCACCTGATCAAACGTCACCACGCGAAAGCCTGCGTCATCGGCGTCGGGCGAGTTCGATAGCGACACCGTCAGCGGCCCAATGGCGCCGGCAACGAAGCGCTGCTTGCCATCCGCGTTCGCGACCCGATCCGCCCACTCTCGGCACTGTCGGGCGGAAGTCTCGTTGATCTCCCACGCGAGGTCGTTGAGAAACTTGTCCTCGATGATCTTCTGGTAGAATTCGGGATTCTTGCGCCCGCCATGCTCGCGCGGGTCGTCCACGAAAAACTCGCTCTGGCCGATGCTTGTGGCTGAAAAGGTATTGGTTTCGATGATGTCCGCGCCGGCTTCGAGGAAGCGCCGGTGGATGTCGCAAATCATCGCTGGCTGCGTGATGGAAAAAAGATCGCCGTTATTAAGCAGGTCTTTCTTCGCGTCCTTGAACCGCTCGCCACGGATGTCCGTTTCCTTCATCCCATAGCTGCGAATGGTCGTGCCCATCGCGCCATCGAGGATGGCGATACGCTGGCGCAGGAGTTTCTCAAGCTGCGGACCATTGTTCTGTAAGGCGCTCATGCGGATTCTATTTGGCTGCCAGACCTTTACCTGCGGTACTGGAGCCACGCCAGACTATAGGCCTGCGGCTTCAAATCTGTCAAATCATCAAATCAAGATTTGACGATATGATATTATCACCCACTCTCCCGAGTTCACGGGGAAGTGTCCGAACATGGCAATAGGGTCAGGATCTTGAGCCGATTGCTGCAAAAGAGCAGCACGTCAGTGCCTCCGTCCTGATGATTTGCCTTTAACCAGCCTCGTTCTGCACTCATGCTCGTGTCATGTCTGGTTTGATTGCCATTGTGGGTCGCCCGAATGTCGGCAAGTCCGCCCTGTTCAACCGCATCATGCGGAAGCGCATCGCGATCGTGCATGACCAGCCCGGTGTCACGCGCGACCGCGTCACCGCCGAGGCGGAATGGCAGGGGCGCCCCTTCACGCTGGTGGATACCGGCGGCATCGGCCTCTTGCGCGGTGAAAAAGCCGCGGACGTCATCACCCAGGCAGCGTTCGACCAGGTGCAGATCGCGATTGAATCCGCAAATGTCATCCTACTCGTCGTCAACGTTCAGGAAGGCGTCGTGCCGCTGGACCGCGAAGTCGCGCAGCGGCTGCGCCAAAGCGGCAAGCCCGTGCTCGTGGTCGTTAACAAGGTGGACACCGCCAAGGCCGAACCCGGCGTGCCGGAGTTCGCGGAACTGAGTTTCGAAAAACTGTTCGCCGTCACCGCCATCCACGGCGAAGGCATTGAGCCGCTGATGAACGAGGCCGCAAAGTATCTGCCGTTGCCGGAAGCAACACCTGAAGCTGAAACTGTGGAGCCAGTCAACGATGACGCTTCCGATCACCCACCACGCACCACGCACCACGGTCCTCTGAAAATTGCCATCATCGGCCGCCCCAATGTCGGCAAGTCTTCCATCATCAACGCGCTGACCGACTCCGAGCGCGTGATTGTCAGCCCCATCCCTGGCACGACGCGAGATTCAGTCGATGTTCCGTTCGAGGTTGAGACCGATGGCGTGCGGCAGAAGTATGTTCTCATCGACACCGCAGGCTTGCGGAAAGCGCGGCGCGTGGATGATTCCATTGAATTCTTCAGCGCGAAACGTTCCCAGGATTCCATCGCCCGCTGTGATATCGCGGTGCTGGTCATCGACGCCCAGGACGGCATCGGCGAGCAGGACAAGAAGATTGCCGACATCATCGTCGAGCAACGCCGCGCCTGCATCGTGGTCATCAACAAGTGGGATCTCGTGGCGGACGGGGTCCGCGAAGCGCGTGAGGAAGAGATGGTGCGCCGCAAGAACAAGAAGCGCACCGAGGGCCAGGACAAGCTGATGACGACGCTTGGCGAATTCGGGCAGTGGGTGCAGGAGAAGCTCTTCTTCCTCGATTACGCGCCGGTTATTTTCACGTCGGCGAAGTCCGGCTTCCATCTGGATCGCCTCCTGGAAGCAGTGCGCTACGTGGCCGCCCAATTGCAGCAGAAGATTCCCACGTCGATTCTCAACCGCACACTGCATGACGCCGTGGAGCGCCGCCAGCCGGTGAGCGACCTGGGACACCGCTTGAAATTCTACTACGCGACGCAGGTGAAGGAAGCGCCGCCGACGTTCCTGCTCTTCGTCAATCGCGATGAGATTTTTTCCGAGCAGTATAAGAAATATCTCGGCGACAAGATGCGCGCGGCGTTCGGTTATGAGGGCTGCCCCATTGTGCTCGTGCCCAAGTCGCGTCCCAAGACCATTGAGCCGGTGCGGAAATTCAATCCCAGCCGCCAGCCGCGCATCCTTGGAAAGCACACGGCGAAGCGCGGCGCGAACGATAAGCCCCGACGTCGTTCCGGCAAGGGACGGGCGGCGGCCCGGGGCGGGAGGCGCTAAGGGCTTAGACCAGCGTCAGCAAGCTGATCTCGGGCCGGCAGTTCAGGCGCATCCCGTGAAGGTTTCCCACTCCCTTCGTAATGTGAATCCAACGATTGCTCCAACGGTGGAGACCTCTGACGTAACGCCTGTCCCGGACGGGTGCGAATGGCGTGCCGAAGAAAACCAGATCGCATTGCCCGCCATGAGTGTGGCCGCAGAGCATCAAGTCCCACGGGTAGGCGAGCAATTGATCCTTTGAGTCAGGATTGTGCGACAGGAGAATCGTTCCGGAACCATCGCGGGGCCTGGAAAAGGCGGACAGCGCATCCATCTCCCCCGCCCACAGGTCGCCAACGCCAACCAGGTCCAGCTTGCGGCCCTGAATCTGGACGCTCGTCGAGCGATTGTGCAGCAGTTCGATGCGCGAACGCGCCAGAAGGTCGCGCACGAGGCTCGTGTCGCTGTAGCCCGCCGTCCCCACCCAGCGTCCGCCGTCGTGGTTGCCCAGCGTCGCGAAGGCCGGTGCGGCGTCTGCCAGCGGTTTCAGGATTTCAGCGTAACGGGGAAACGCGTCGTAGCGCCAGGTGATGAAGTCGCCGGTCAGACAAATCAAATCCGGCTTGAGCTTCAACCCCTTTTCAACAGCACTTTGAATGAAATCAAGGCTGACCTGCTCTGACGCGTGGAAGTCGGAGAGTTGCAGCAGGCGGATTGGCGAACCTCCGTGTGCGCCGAGTTTCACTTCATGTCGTCCGACGCCGAGCCAGCGAGGCTCCAGCCATTTCATGTACGCGACTCCGGCCGCCGTGGCTCCCAGCGCGCCCGCCAGGAATTTCCTTCGTGACAGTTTTTTCCAAGTGGGCGGTTTCTGCATGGTCCAGCATGGAGGTTATTCCGAGTTGAACAAAGGTCAATGGGAAGCGTCGTGTCCATCGGCGGAGTGCGCCCGTCCTCGGGCGCAGAAACGCGACTGCTGCTGGGACGTCCCTGCGGCCGAGGACGGCCGCACCGAACGCTAAGGCTTCAGGCTTCCGGCCTTGGCTCAACCGTTTGAAACTTCTATTCTCTCCGGCATCCGCCTGCTACCGTCTCCGGCGCAACGAACATGAGTAGCCCGAACACCGAGAATACCGCCGCCGCCCCGGCCCCCAGCGATTTTATCCGCGACATCGTTACCAAACACGTCGCCGAGAAGAAGTATCCGCGCATCCACACGCGCTTTCCGCCGGAGCCAAACGGTTACCTGCACATTGGACACGCCAAGAGCATCTGCCTCAACTTCGGCATCGCGCGGGAGTTTGGCGGCGTCTGCAACCTGCGCATGGACGACACCAATCCTACAAAGGAAGAGGTCGAGTACGTGGAATCCATCCTGGAGGACGTGCAATGGCTCATCGCCGGTTGGGCTGATGACAAGCTCGGCTTGAAACCAAAGGGCAAGACGCCAGAAACGCAGGCGGTCAATGGTAAGCCAGACTTCCACCTCGCGCCGGTTTTCAAATCGGAAATCGGCAATCAGCAATCGGCAATAACTGAGCCTTTTTACGCCTCCGACTACTTCGACCAGATTTACGAATACGCGGTCGCCCTGATCAAGAAAGGCAAAGCCTACGTCTGTGATTTGTCTCCGGCTGACACGGAGGCTTACCGCGGCGCACCCGACCGGCCCGGCAAGGATTCCCCCTATCGCAATCGTTCCGTCGAAGAGAACCTCGCACTCTTCGCGCGCATGAAGTCCGGCGAGTTTCCCGACGGCAAGTGCTCGCTCCGCGCGAAGATTGACATGGCTTCGCCAAATATCTGGCTGCGCGATCCCGTGCTCTATCGCATCCGCCACGCGGCACACCATCACACCGGCGATAAGTGGTGCATCTACCCGATGTACGACTTCGCCCATTGCCTGAGTGATTACATTGAAGGTATCACGCACAGCATCTGCACGCTGGAGTTCGAAGTGCATCGGCCACTCTACGATTGGATTCTGGAGAACCTCGATCTGCCACGTCCCCTGCCCCACCAATACGAATTCGCGAAGCTGATCCCCAGCTACACGATCGTTTCCAAGCGAAAGCTCATCCAGCTCGTGAACGAGAACGTCGTCGCTGGCTGGGACGATCCGCGCCTGCCCACCATCAGCGGCATACGGCGCCGCGGCGTGCCCGCAAGCGCACTGCGCCAGTTCGCGATCGGAGTCGGCGTCACGAAATTCATCAGCTTGACGGACATGGCCGTTTTCGAGCATGTCATCCGCGAAGACTTGAACAAGCGCGCCTTGCGGCGGCTGGCAGTGCTGCGCCCCATCAAAGTCGTCCTCACGAACTATCCCGAGGGCAAGACTGAGGAACTCGAAGCCGTCAACAACCCTGAAGACGAAGCCGCGGGCAAACGGAAGATTCCGTTCACCCGCGAACTCTTCATCGAGCGGGACGACGTCATAGAAATACAGCCGCCGGAGTACTTCCGACGGCGGTATTTCCATTACGTCGGCACGCGCGATGAAGAGTTTGCGGGTGAACGGAATGTTCCGTTTGC
>Ga0137433_1001328_pt1 | contig 10529 bp, 10 predicted proteins | sample EasRivERMZT840_2_FD_102335 | JGI IMG/M metagenome (GOLD analysis project Ga0137433, IMG submission 102335) | Soil microbial communities from meander-bound floodplain in the East River, Colorado, USA - East River MetaG ERMZT840_2 | ecosystem: Environmental > Terrestrial > Soil > Floodplain ...
ACCTTCTCCATTTCCACGGGAATTTCTTTCTTGTCGGGCACGATTCCTCCTCTCTCGACGCGGAGGAGGACGGTATCAATTGGCCGGGGCCTCAGTCACGCAGGCTTGCCGAAAGCACACGGTGAAGTCGCGTCTTCTGTTGTTAGCGGCAGCCTTCTCAAACTTGATCCCAGCGACGAAACGAGAATAGTCGAGTCGTTGGAACGATTGGGTCACATTTGCACCAACGATGAAGTTCTGGTGAACCGTGCCTCCGGTAACATCGTTTCGGACGATTACGTCCGGCCACCTCGCGCAAGGTTAACCGATCCGCGTCAAGGCGTACTCGAGTTCTGATCGACTTGTTTCGTGCGGTCGGAGATTCATAACAAGACGACGCCCGGACCGTGTAATCGCGGGCAGCTGGATTTGATATTCGGCGCGCTCTTTTTGCAGGAAGGGCAGTTCATGTTGTGAGCCTTCGCCTCCATCTTTTCGTTAAAGAAATCTCTCTGTGGCACGCTATTCGCCTTTTGCCGCAATTCCGGGCCTGGTCATTCTCATGGGGTCCAGTATTTCCGTCAGGCGCTTTGGTGACATGATCTTTTTCGCAAGAGCGATTTCGCGTACCGTTTTGCCGGTCTGGTAAGACTCTCTTGCGATCGCCGCCGCCGCATCGTAGCCAATCACCGGCGCCAGCGCCGTGCACATCGCCAGGCTCTTTTCGACCATTTCGTTGCACCGCTCGATGTTTGCCCGGATTCCCGAAACACAACGGTCGGCCAGATTCACGGCCGAAGCCGCGAGAAGGCGGATCGACTCGGAAACGTTATACGCCATCACCGGCATCATGAGGTTCAGTTCGAATACCCCCGACTGACCGCCGAGCGTCACCGTCAAATCGTTGCCTATGACCTGACACGCAGCCATCAACGCCGATTCCGCAATCACAGGGTTGACCTTGCCGGGCATGATCGACGACCCCGGCTGCGTTTCCGGCAGGCTGATCTCGCCGATTCCGCATCGCGGGCCCGACGCGAGCCAGCGAATATCATTCGCGATCTTTGTGAGGCTCACTGCGATCGTTTTCAACACGCCGCTTGTCTCGACGACGGCGTCTTTCGCGCTCTGCGCTTCGAAGTGATCTTCCGCTTCTCGAAATTTCAATCCCGTCAGTTTCGAGAGATGTCGAATCGTCTTCGCTGGAAACCTTCGATCGGTATTGATGCCCGTTCCGACAGCTGTACCGCCCAAAGGCAATTCACCAAGCGGCTCGCGCAACTTTTCGAGTCTGCGGACGCCGAGCTGGATCTGTCGCGCATATCCGCCGAACTCCTGTCCGAGCCGGATCGGCGTTGCATCCTGCAAATGCGTTCTGCCGATCTTTACAATGCGATCGAATTCCTTCGCCTTGCCGGAGAGGGAGCGTTGAAGCTTCCGCAATGCGGGAATCAATACTTCTTCGATCGATTCCAGAGCGGCAACATGCATGGCGGTGGGGATCACGTCGTTGCTCGACTGGCCCATATTGACGTGATCGTTCGGATGAACTGGCGTCTTGGAACCCACGACGCCGCCGAGCAGTTGAATGGCACGGTTGGAAATCACCTCGTTCGCGTTCATGTTGGTCGACGTGCCGGAGCCTGTCTGAAAGATGTCGAGAACGAAGTGGTCGTCCAGTTTCCCGTCGACGACTTCCTGCGCTGCCTGCACGATGGCGTTGCCGATTCGCCGGTCCAGAAGCCCCAGTTCGATATTGGTGCGAGCGGCTGCCAGCTTGATGAGACCCATCGCCCGGATAAATTCACGGGAGACACGCAGGTTGCTGATCGGGAAGTTTTCGACGGCGCGTTGAGTCTGAGCTCCATACAGAGCGTCGGACGGCACGCGCATTTCGCCCATCGAATCGCGTTCGATTCGGCTACCTCGGGTTTTTCCAGCGGTGGACTTCATAGGAGAAATTCAGACCGCGAAACCGGATGCCTTCTGCCATCAGTCGTTCCCGCTGCATCCACGCGTATTCGCCAGGAGTACGAATCTTGCCGCCTGCGCCGACCACTCGATGCCACGGAAGACCCTCGGGGCACCCGCGCATTGCGGCTGCCACCTGCCGAGGACCTGCGCCCACGATCCGGCCTACATCTCCGTATGATAAGACACGTCCCCGAGGAATGCGGCTGACCAGGCGATAGATAGCGTTACGTGTCGCGGGCACGAGGGCGGATCTTAGCACAGCGCTATAGCTCACCAATGTCTGAAGGCCCTCGTCTAAATTGCGGAAATCGGGGATAATCGACCCTGTTTGCAGAACTCGAATCCGCTACAAATTGAAAGGACGACCAATGTTTAGCTTGAAACCCAAGGACGGCGGAAACACAACGCCACCGACACCTCCCACTCCACCGGCGAATACCACCCTTTTGAAGGTCGGGATCGCCTTGTCTCTCGTACTGATTCTGGGCCTTGCGTACAACGCCTATTCGACCCAATCCGTTCTGCAAAGCCAGATCGATATCCTCCAGCAGCAGCTCGAGGATCAGACTGCAGAAATGAGCGCCGTCAAGAAAAATGCCGGTCAGCTGGGGGCGGATATCGGCGTCGTAACAAAGCGTATCGGTGTGACCGCGCAGGAATTGGATGCTTCGCGCCGATTTGCTGAAAGGTTGAGAGTTGAGCAGGAAACTGCAAGGGAGCAACTGGTAACCGAACTTGCCACCAAGGCCAGCACCACCGAGGTCGCTGAGGTGCGTCAGGAAGCCTCGACCAAAGTGGCCGAGGTTCAGCAGGTTGCCGATGCCAAGATCGGAAACGTTTCGGGCGAGGTCCGGAAAGTGGACGCGAAGCTCGAGGCAACCAATAAGGACCTGGCCGACAGCCGGCGCGAGATCACGGACGTACGATCATCGCTGAGCGCGCAAATCGCGCACAATGCCGGTGAATTGGCGGACCTTCGGAAGAAAGGCGAGCGCGACTACTTCGAGTTCGATATCAAGAAACCCAAGAAGAGCACCGATATGACGCGTGTCGCGGACATTCAGTTGCAACTGAAGAAGACGGACGTGAAAAAGGCGAAGTACGACCTGTTGATCCAGGTGGACGACAGCAGGCTGGAGAAGAAGGAACGTACGGCCAACGAGCCGGTTCAGTTTCTCGTCGGCCGCGACAAGCTGCGCTATGAAGTCGTCGTGAACTTCGTCGATAAGGATCGGGTTCGCGGGTACGTCAGCGCCCCGAAGGACAAGGTCCTGGCTGCGGAAAGACCGCAGTTCCGCCCGGAGTAACCGTCCCGAGTAAGCTACAAACGATGACCTGTAACAGCGGTCGCCATGATCAGGGCGACCGCTGCGATTTCCAGAGCCAGCCACCAGATCTGATATTCCTTCTGTTCCCGAGCCTGGGCCGAGTACCTCGCCCCGCCAACGCCGAGTAAAACTATCGTCGAGACGATCGCAAACCCCGCATGTCCCGTGACGGCTCCTTTGTCTATTCCGGCGGATTGCGCCAGCTGCAAACCCGTCCCGGCGGCTGCAAGGGCGGCGGCAGCGGCCCATAACGTCATGCCGTAGGAAGCGCGATGCAGGATCGGTCTCTTTGCATACAGAGCCCAGGAATCATAGGCGGCAGCGACAACGGTTAAGGCGATGGGGAAATGAATGATGAACAGGTGAGGGGGAATTCCAAACATTTCAGTCGGCCGGAGGTTCAAAACAGAGCCGGCAGCGAGCCTCGTACGCATCGGTTGCGCCGACCAGCAGGCGATCGGGGTTCTGGACAAGCCGTTGCGTTCGATTGGCCGGCGCGCCGCAACGAACACAGATCGCGAGCGTCTTCGTGATGTACTCGGCGATCGCCAGCAACTGCGGCATCGGGTCGAACGGCTTTCCTCGAAAATCCTGATCCAGGCCCGCGATAATCACGCGCTTGCCGATGTCGGCCAGTCTATTGCACACATAAACCAGTTCAAGGTCGAAGAACTGGCCTTCGTCGATTCCGACGACCTGCGTTCTGCCGTCGAGCTGATCGATGATTTCTCCCGCCCGCGCGACAAGCTGCGATTTGATCTTCATATCGCTGTGGCTGACGATGTGATCCTCGCTGAATCGGCTGTCCAGCTTCGGTTTGAAAATCTGCACGCGCTGCCGCGCGATCTGCGCGCGGCGAAGTCGACGGATCAATTCCTCGCTTTTTCCGCTGAACATGCTCCCGCAGATGACTTCAATCCAGCCGAGATTTACTCGCTGATGTTGCAGTTGCTCGCTCATGAAGGGAGGTCATTATACTTATAATGGTTGCCAATGGCAGAGATTACTCGACGGCCGTCGATCCCTGTGAACGTAGGCGGTGTCTGGATCGGCGGCAATCACCCCATCGCCGTCCAGTCCATGACCAACACGGACACCGCGGATGCCGCGGCCACCGTGAAACAAGCCGAGGCGCTCGCCTTAGCCGGCTCGGAACTCGTGCGCATTACCGTCAACACGCACGAAGCCGCCCGAGCGGTGTCTGAAATTGTCGGCCGGTTGCGCGACCGTCACATCACGACGCCGATCATCGGAGACTTTCACTACAACGGTCATATTCTGCTGCGCACCTATCCGGATTGTGCGCGCGCTCTCGACAAGTACCGAATCAATCCCGGTAATGTCGGCATGGGCCGCCAGCACGACGACAATTTCAAAGCGATCATCGAAATCGCGAACGAACACAGAAAGCCTGTGCGGATCGGAGTGAATTGGGGTTCGCTGGACCAGTCGCTGGTCACTCGGCTGATGGACGAGAACGCGCGCAGTGCTGAACCAAAAGACTCGCGCGCAGTGACCATGGAAGTAATGGTCCGAAGCGCCGTCGATTCGGCAGAACTGGCCACAGCCTATGGCATGTCTGAAGATCGAATCATCCTGAGCGCCAAGGTGTCCGGTGTTCAGGATCTCATCGATGTTTATAGAGAACTGGCGCGCCGAAGCAGGTACGCTCTTCACCTCGGTCTTACCGAAGCCGGCATGGGCCGCGGCGGCATCGTCTCCAGCGCAGCCGCGCTTTCGGTCCTGTTACAGGACGGTATCGGCGACACGATTCGCGTCAGTCTTACGCCGGCGCCGGGCGGCGACCGCACCGAAGAAGTGCGCACATGCCAGGACGTGCTTCAAAGCCTCGGCATCCGGAGTTTCTCGCCGCGTGTGACCGCTTGTCCGGGCTGCGGCCGAACGACCAGCACGTTGTTCCAGGAAATGGCAGACGACATTCAGGGATATCTCGGCTCTCGCATGCCAGTGTGGAAGGAGACATATCCGGGCGTTGAGAATCTTAAGATCGCCGTCATGGGATGTGTGGTAAATGGTCCCGGAGAATCAAAGCATGCGAATATCGGGATATCCCTGCCGGGCACTGGTGAAGATCCTAAAGCCCCTGTCTATGTGGATGGACGGCTGATGACCACCTTAAAAGGTCCAACGATCGTCCCAGACTTCATCGCAATTCTTGATGACTACCTTGAAACGAGATTCAGGAGACCTTAATGCCGACGACGCTCGCTACAAAGGAAGATCTCAATTTCAACCGGATCGTATCGAAGCAATTTGACCGCGCAGCCCAGTATCTGAAAATCAACCCTGCACTTCTGGAACAGATCAAAGCCTGCAATAACGTCTACTACTTTCAGTTTCCCGTGCGGTTCGGTGGCGACAATTACGAAATATTCGAAGGCTGGCGCGCCGAGCACAGCCAGCACAAGAAACCGGTAAAAGGCGGCACTCGGTTCAGCGAACTCGTGAATCAGGACGAGATCATGGCCCTGGCGGCGCTGATGACTTACAAGTGCGCGATCGTCGACGTGCCTTTCGGCGGGTCGAAAGGCGGCGTGCGCTTCAACCCGAAGAAGTACAGCGCCGAGCAAATCGAAAAAATCACGCGGCGATTTACGGCAGAGCTGATTCGCAAGGGTTACATCGGCCCGGGCGAAAACGTTCCGGGCCCCGATGTCGGCACCGGTGAGCGGGAAATGGCCTGGATGGCCGACACCTATGACACGTTCCATCCCGGCGGTATCGACAATCTCGCCTGCGTCACCGGCAAGCCGGTGTCACAGGGCGGCATTCATGGCCGCCGCGAAGCGACAGGTCGAGGTGTGCAGTTTGGAATTCGTGAAGCCTTCAACCACGTGGAGGATCTCAAGAATCTGGACCTTACGCCAGGTCTGGAAGGCAAGACGATCGTTTTTCAGGGATTTGGGAACGTCGGGTATTACGCTGCGAAATTCCTTTCTGAAGAGGATGGATGCAGGGTCATCGGCATTGCGGAGTGGGATGGGGCCATTTTCAATCCCAAGGGTATTCCGATTGAGGAATTGAATACGTTTCGAAAGGAAACCGGCTCGATCAAGAATTTCCCGGGAGCTGAGACGCTTCCCAGCCCGGACTCGGTCTGGAGCATTCCCTGCGACATCCTGATTCCCGCGGCTCTCGAAAACCAGATCACGCTCGAAAACTGCGACCGCATCAACTGCAAAGTGCTCGCGGAGGCTGCCAATGGTCCCACGACGCCCGGCGCGGAAGAGCGGTTGCACGAACGAGGGATCTTCATCATGCCCGACATCTTTTTGAATGCCGGCGGCGTCACCGTGTCGTACTTCGAGTGGGGGAAGAACCTGTCCCACATGAGATTTGGCCGCTTGAACAAGCATCTGGAAGAAATCAAGAACCAGAAGTTCGTAAGCACGATTGAAAAGATGATCGGGAAACCGGTACCCGACGCCGACAAGAAATACCTCATGCACGGTCCCGATGAGATCGATCTGGTGAATTCCGGTCTGGAAGAGACCATGGTCAGCGCCTACCGGGAAATCCGGGAGGTACACCGTTCGCGCGTGCCCAAGGAAAGCATGCGGACTGCGGCATTCATCATAGCGATCAAGAAAGTCGCCCTGACGTACGAGCAACTCGGGATTTTCCCGTAGAGCGCGGGTTCCCCCAAAATTCCTTGCCTCCGGCGCTATCAGTTTTGATAGAGTGGCACGCATTCCGTCGTGAAGGAGTGTCTCTTAGGAGTAACCAAATGAAGACAAGAGTCTTTTTGACGTTGTTTGTTGTCTTTGTCTGGGGGCTGGTTCCCTTGGCCAATGCGCAAGTGCAGGCCGGAAGTCCCGAGGATAAGGCGTTTCAGAAGATTGATGCGGAAGGCAACCCTGATGGGAAGATCACGCTGCTTCTGGCTTTTGAAAAAGATTTTTCACAGTCCAGGGCCATCAGAGAGGCGTACCTGCAACTCGTGCAGTTGTATCAGGACAAAAACGATTCCGCGAAAATCATCGAGTACAGTGAGAAAACTCTCAAGATCGATCCGGGTAATCTCGTGGCTTTACTTACGGCCACGCGTGCGTATTCGCTCGAGGGCAAGCCCGCCAGCGTCGATCGCGCGATTCAGTACGCCACCAGGGCTGAGGCGGAGATCGGCAAACTGAGGTCGGGTGCTCCTCAGCAAGGCTATTCCGATGCGGATTGGAAGACATACATCGAACGCAATGCGGAGCTGGCGAAGAACTATCTCGCCTATGCACGAGCTCTGAAGAGGTAGAGGCTCCGGAGAAGGCGAGACAAACTCTCACAAGCCTCCCTGGTCTGGACTGACCCGTCGGCGACAATGGTCGGCTTCGACGAACAGGCCCAGAACGGATAAAATTGCTGGCTGCAGCGATCTCAGGCAACTGTACCTGTGGAAGGTGGTGGCTGGCTTTTGGGTAGCCGCCCTATACACTCCTCGACCTTAAGCAGCACCTCGGAACCGGCTTTTCGTAAAAGGTTGTAAACGACCGGGGCTCACAACATACCTTTCGGCTGCGACCCTCTTTTGCCATCCCAGATTTCTGGCGATCGCTGCCGTGAACGTCACGCCACACATAGTTTCAAATTCCAATGGGTCGTGGACGAAATCGCCCGTGTGAGGCCCATCCGTTCCCGATTCGTAAGGCGACTCATCTCTCGATACGTGCTCGACAATCAAGCTAATCGCGTATCGGTCATGCCGGGTAACTCGACCAATGAACGAACTCTTTTCGACTGTGAATCACGAGCAGTTTTCACACAATTGCACGGTTTTAATTTTGTTACAGATATTACGGTATTTTCCATCTGAGTGCGTGCCTCACCCGAGTGTAGGCCCCCTTCACGAATCAAACATCAGAGACGAGGGAACTCGAGGTATGAGGGAACTCTTTGTGATCGGTGATCGAGTGTACTGTCCGCAATGTAACAACACTGCCCAATTCCTGAGTGTATCTAAGGCTGCAAGAGCAGCGGACGTCAGTCGAAGGACAATCTACAATTACGTTGAAGACGGATCCGTCTATGCTCTGAGAGTTGCAGGTAAAACTCTTCGAGTTTGCGCAAATTGTCTACTAATCAGCGAAACGAGAATTCTTGAACGATTCCAGGAGCTGAACAATAACCCGGCACGGCATTCCGGAAGACGCCAGCGTATCTAACAATTGCATCTCTGCTGACCGGTGTTTGCGAACCTGCACCGTTGGCCTCGACTTGAATTGTGAGACGATGCAGGATCTTAGCAACGTTAGGAACGTCCGCCTGTCTGGTCTGGTTTAGTCCGTTCGCAAACAGAACGACCAGATTGTTGATCTGCTTACATGAGGCCAACTCGTCGCAACCGACTATGCAAATTTTGCCATCATTATCATGGTAAGCTTCCGGATCGAGCCCGTTCAGTTTCGGGAGCCGCTCAAACTGTACATTGCCGCCGAGCGTTCGACAGCCTTCGATCTTACAAACAAACACAAACAAACAATTCTTTCGCCCTAAGACCGCTCCTAACATAACACGTTCCGCGGCCCGCTGACCGATCTCCTGCACCGTGGCACCTTAGTCCAGTAGGGCAACGAAAACCTGTGCCCATTGGCTCGCGATCACCTCATGTGCACTTCTGTACGCGTCCGGAGCGAAAACCGAATCACTTGGCCGAACGTTCGAACGTTCTCCATATTCCAGTGCACGTTCTGGCTTGGGCCGGGAACGGCCGCGTCCGCGCCGCCCTCACTCGACAGAGTCTGCACTTTTACCTGCCACGTTCCAGTCCCCATCGGCATCGACTATGACCCAGTTCGATGAACGAACTCAGCTAAACGATGTTCACTAGGTTCACAGGTCGGTTATGGAAAAGCGTGCAAATCTGTGAAAGGTGTAGTTGATGACGACGGACGGCTGCAATACAGTCCGTTGCGCTTAGAACTTAGAACCCTACGAGAATGAAAAGGAGTTTAACGATGAAGTCAAACAAAAATATCACACCGTTCCTGGCGATGTTTGGGTTGACACTGCTGAGTTTCGCTTTGCAACTCATGACGCCCTTACCTGTCCACGCGACCGACAACTGCGGTTATGGGTACGATATCGGCCAAAACTGTTATTCATTGGCTGGGTATACGTGCGGAGGCACTTGGGGCTACTGCGTATACCTCAACTGCAACTACGAGTGGGAGTGCATGAACGGCGCCTGGTCATATTGTGGCTTTTGCTCCGACGGAACCTGCGGCACTCAAGTCTGCTAGGAGGCTTCGATCCTCCGGCGACAAGTCATCGGCAGAAGGTAGACATGATTCTTTAGAGTCACCACAAGAGCATGACGGCGTATGCCCATTACTACCTTCTGCCGAACTTTATTGCGACTCCAATTGGTTTATACCGGAGAATCCTGGCGCTCATATAACTGGATTTCTCGTGAGCCGATACTCAGTAAACGTGAACCATTTATCCAAAGAAGCAACTAACTTGGGAGGTCGATGTGAATACCAACCGTATGATTATAGCCTTAGTATTAATGACTTCCGTAATGCAGGGAATGATTCTCTTGAGGCAGTACAGGCAGCCGGAAATCGAGGCTGGCGCGGTATCGGTGCGTGAAGCACCCGAGAATACGTTCATCAGTTTGCAAGGGCTTCCAACTAAGGGCAGTGATCAGGCTAAGGTCGCACTCGTCGAGTTTACAGATTACGAATGTCCGTTCTGCGAGCGGCATGCCAAGGGGGTGGGCCAGGAAGTTCAGAAGATATTCGTAGACACTAAGCAAGTCCGGCATAGCCTAGTCAACAATCCGTTGCCGATTCATGCGAATGCCCGATTACTAGCGGCGGGGGCCATCTGCGCAGGAAAGCAGGACCGTTTCTGGCAGATGCACGAGAGTCTATTCCTGCGTAAACCGAGAACTCGGGATGAACTTGTAGTTACTGCAGAAGCATCAGTTCAGCATCTAACGCACTTCCGCGACTGTATTGACCGCCCAGCGCCAACAGAAATTGAACGGGATTTACAACTTGCGAAGACCCTCAATCTCTTGAGTACACCTTCATTTGCAGTTGGGCGTATCGAGTCGGGTGGCCGCGTCCGCGTTCAGAAATTCATAATCGGAGCGGTATCGATTGACGTATTCAAAAACGTCATCGAGGAAGTTCTGTAGAGTGAGGGCAGATTTTGAGAGTTGTTAACGGCTTCTCATTTGTGGTTGTAGAGTAATTGTCGTTGTAATTGTTTACCGGGTTGATTGGATCG
>Ga0137433_1001329_pt1 | contig 10528 bp, 8 predicted proteins | sample EasRivERMZT840_2_FD_102335 | JGI IMG/M metagenome (GOLD analysis project Ga0137433, IMG submission 102335) | Soil microbial communities from meander-bound floodplain in the East River, Colorado, USA - East River MetaG ERMZT840_2 | ecosystem: Environmental > Terrestrial > Soil > Floodplain ...
GAAGCGGCTACAGAAAGCCGAGTCGCGCTCGAAATGCCACGCGCCCTGCCCCGCCACCCGTCCAGCTTCCGCCGTTGACCCATCCTGCCTTGCTCCCTAGCCTTGGTTTCGTGCCATCGCCAGCCGCCACAACCACGGAAGATTCCGACACGACGTTTTTCCTGCGTGGCTCGTGGTCCCGGTTCTTCTTCCGCTACATTGGGGGATCCCTGGTGCGGTTCCTCCTGGCGGTTCACGGGCTGGGAGCATTTGCGTTGATTACTCTTGGCGTCATGGTCAGCCAGGCGGGCGTGGGTAGGCAAGTCATCCGTCCGCTCACGGTGATGCAAGTGGCCCGGTCCGGGTTGCGACTGCTTCCGCTGGCCAGTTTCCTGGCGCTGGCTCTCGGGTTGATGATTATTGGGCAAACCGTTTCCGTGCTCAATCGCGTCGGCGCGAACCAATATCTGGGAACGGTCATGGTCACCGCCGTGGTGCGTGAGCTCGGTCCCTTGTTGACCGCGCTGTTGGTGCTGTTGCGCACCGGGACGGCAAACGTAGTCGAACTCGGCACCGCCCGTGCCCTGGGTGAGGTCGAAGCGCTCGAAGTGCTCGGCATCGATCCCATCCATTACTTCGTCGTGCCGCGCGTCATCGGCATGGCCGTGGGGATGTTTTCGCTGACCGTCTATCTGATCCTCGGCGCGCTCCTGAGCGGTTACTTGTGGGCTTTCATTCAGGACGTGCCGCTGACCCCTGGTGATTATTTCCGCCAACTGGCCCGTTCGCTAAGCGGCCTGGATTTCGTGCTGCTCGCGGCCAAGACCATCGGCTTCGGCTGTGTCCTCGCCATCGTGACCTGCTACCACGGATTGGCCCAGCCGCTCTCGATTGGGGAAGTCTCACGGGCTACGGTCCGCGCCGTCAGTCAAAGCATCGTCGCGTGCCTCCTGCTCGAAGCGTTGTTCATCATCATCTATCTGATCTCCTGAATGGCCGTGATGCCCGCAGACACCCCTGTTCCCGCGCTGGAAATGCGTGATGTCACGGTCACGGCAGTGCGCGATGCGAACCACCCAGTGCTCGAGGGCGTGAATTGGACCGTCGCCGTCGGGGATTTTTGGGCGGTGGCCGGCTTGTTGCGTTCTGGCAAGAGCGATTTGATGGCCCTGGCGGCGGGGGTTACCCGGCCGGCGCGGGGCAGTTGCCGGCTGTTTGGCAAGGAACTGGTGGCCGGCTTCGAGCATGAACAGCTTGCCCTGCGCCTGCGCATCGGCCTGGTCTTCGATGGCGGCCAATTGCTGCATCACGTCACCATGGCCGAGAACATCGCGCTGCCATTGCGGTATCACTTTGACGACGGCGGCGAGGCCATCGACCAACGCATTCGGTCCCTGGTGGAATTCACCGGACTGGAACCGTGGGCATGGAGTTTTCCCGTCGCCGTGAACCGCAACTGGCAGCAGCGCATCGGCCTCGCCCGTGCGCTGGCGTTGAAACCAGAAGTCCTGTTGCTCGATAACCCGCTCACCGGCCTCGACCCGCGTGATGCGTCCTGGTGGCTGAACACTTTGGATTCGCTCGCCGCAGGGCATCCGATTGTGGACGGCAAGCCGCTGACGCTCGTGGTCACCGGAGACGATTTGCGTCCGTGGCGCAATCGCGCGAAACAGTTCGCCATCCTGAGGGATCGGCAGTTCCTTCCGCTCGGCGCGCGTTCCGATCTCGCCGGCCACAGTGAAGCGCTCTTGCAGGAGTTGCTGCCGGAGGTTGCGAAATCGTGAGGAGTGAGGCGTAATGCGTGAAACGTAAATCGTAATGACGACACCGACCGCCATCGTAACATCAAGCGCCCAGGACTGGATTTACGTTTTACATTTCACGTTTGGCGACCGTCTGCTTCGATCTCGAAACCCGAAACCCAACCCGTCCTCCGTAGCAGTGGCGCACCAAAGTCCACCCACTGCCTGCGACCCACTGCCACTGCGGAGGGTGGAAACCCGAAACTGATTCGTGGCCCTCCAGGATCTCACTCCGCAACTACGCACACGCCTCAGCCGGTTGGAGCGAGTGGTGGGCGTTTTTGTCGTGCTCGCTGCGTTGCTGTTGCTCGCTGGGCTGGCTTTCTACATCCATCAACGCGCCCAAAGCAAAGGGTGGTTTGATCAGAAGATGTATTACTTCACCTTTGTCCGCACCGCCGCCGGACTTAAAATCGGCGATCCTGTCATGCTGATGGGTTCTGCGGTCGGCGAGATTACGGACATAAAGCCAGAAGAACCCGGGGCATGGTATAACGTGTTTGTCGCCTTCTACGTCAAGGCTCCCAACGATGGCTACCTTTGGGAAGACTCCCGCGCCAAGGTGGGCGCCGCGGATTTTTTGGGTAAACGCTTCATTGAGGTAACCAAGGGAACCAATGGGACACCCACTTACCTTTTCTATCCAATTACAGAACTCAACCTGCAGGATGCCGGGTCATTGAGTGAATCCAACTTGTTCTTTTTCGCCGAGGACATCTACGACGGGACAGGAACCAACGTGATTGTTGGCGTCAACAGTCGCTTCAACAAGGATGCCCTCGTCGAGATTACCCGTTCTGCGAGCGTTACTTCCATCCGGCTTTACGCCAAAAGCGTGAAAACGAAGAGACCCACCGGCTTATGGGATTCCCAAGTGGCTCGCTACCGCGATCCCAATGAAAATGAGACAACCAAAAAAGGTTACTTCATGCTCCCCGTCGAACCGCCCGCCCTCAACGAGCGTCTCGAAACCGTCGCCGTTCAAGCCGAGAGAATGGTCGCCCTCGTCGAGGGCGCCCTGCCCAACGTGCTCGGGCTCACCAATCAACTCCAGCGCCTCCTCGACAATGCCGTGACTGCCACCTCCCACGCCGACGAACTGCTCGCCAACGCCCGGCCCATCGTGGCCAACCTGACGCGCATCACGGAGAACATCAGCGAGCCGGACGGTTCGCTCGGCACCTGGCTCATCCCGCCGAACCTGAGCCTGCAACTCACCCAGGCGCTCGCGAGCGCCAACACCATTCTCACCAATTCCGACGCGCAAATCACCACGCTCGCCGGCGGACTCGATCTCACCATCGAGAACCTCGCCAACATCACCAGCAATCTCCACGCGCAGGTCCGGGCGAACACCAACCTCGTGAGTGAAGTTTCAAAGCTCATCATCGACACCGACGACATGGTTCAGGGTTTGAAACGCCATTGGCTCCTGCGCTCCGCGTTCAAGGGCAAATCTTCTCCTTCGCCCCAGCCTACCCGTGCTCCCGCCCGATCGCCGAAGGACGCCGGGCGATAACCCCGAGGACAGGCTGGAAGCCTGTCCTACTTGGCCGTCCGGCGATTCACTTTGTGGATCGCCGCCTGGTCGGTGCATTTGATGACCAGTTCGTCGATGCACACATGGGGCGGACGGCTGGCGACCCACACCAGGGTTTCCGCGACGTCCTCAGCCGTCAGCGGCTCGACGCCTTCATACACTTTTTTCGCCTTTGCCTCGTCGCCCTTGAAACGCACGACTGAGAACTCCGTTTCGGCCATGCCGGGATCGACGGTGCAGACGCGCACGCCGGTGCCGCAAAGTTCCAGGCGCAGCGCCTTGGTGATCTGCAACTCGCCCGCCTTCGCCGCGCAGTAGGCTGCGCCGCCTTCGTAGGCCACCCGGCCGGCGATCGAGCCGACGTTGATGATGGCGCCGCCCGGATTGCCGACGAGCAATGGCAGGCAAGCCCGCGTGACGCGGAGCACGCCAAGCACATTCGTCTGCATCATGAACTCCCAGTCCTCGTCCCTGCCCTCGGCCACGGTTTCAAGTCCCTTGGCGCCACCGGCGTTGTTGATGAGCACGTCGAGCTTGCTGGCAAAGCCGCGGGACCATTTCACAAAATCATTCACACTGGCCGTCGAAGCCACGTCGAGAGCATGGGCCTGCGCTTCAGGCGCGCCGGCCTTGCGGCACTCGGCGGCGACTTGTTCGATGCGATCCACGCGGCGTGCGCCGAGCAGAAGCCTCGCGCCCTCGCGGGCAAAGGCGCGCGCGGCGGCAGCGCCGAATCCACTGGAAGCACCGGTGACCAAGACCCATTTGTTGGCGAGTGATGATGGCATAGCGGGCAAAGAATAGCGTTCCGCACGGCGGGCTTGGCAATAACGAACTCAGCGTGACAGCGCGAATTGCCACAAACAGAAGTTTGATTTGCTGCGCCGGTTGCCGCAGAATGGAGGGCAATATCATGATGGGCGCAACAACCGCCTGAGTGATCAACCAAACGCTGTGCTTGCCGAAGACGCGACGGCAGGCGCTGAAAGAATCGACGCTTTGCCCAAATATTTTTCCGAAACAACGCCGCCGACCGCAGGTGCCGACGGGCTGCCGCCCGGCTCCCGATCACGAGCCGAGGAGAGTGCCATCACTCCCCGGCTCAAGACCCGGTTTCCGCTGTTTGAAGTTTCGTTGCTCCTGGTCGCGCTGGCGCTCGGCTGGGCGACCTACCGTACCTATTTCGCCCTGAACGAATTCAACCGCCGGACGGCCCCCACACCGGAGGTCCGGGTGGTGGAGGAATTTCCGGCAATCCCGGACCCGCCGGAAACGCAGCGTCAGCCGCCTCAGGACATCCTGGAAGTCTTGAAGTTGTCCGGGCTCATCGAGACGAAAGATCGTTACACAGACCTGGCGGATCTTCTGGAGCCGGGATTGGCGGAGATGCGCGATGCGTTGCAGAGCTACCTCCGGGACAGGGACCGCGCGGAAATTGCCCGTTACCGGCAGAAGAGCAGGACGCTCGAAACATGGCTACGCCAGCAGCAGGCCAACGTGGACCAGCGCAAGTTGCAATCGCTGCGGGACTGGCTGGCGAGTTTGCCGCCGACCAACGCGCCTGCCATCGCCGTCAACCTCGACCAGCTTTTGAACACGGCGCAGATCGCTTTTTCCAACTATCTTGCCGCTGTTCCTCTGGCCGAAGGCCAGCCTCTAACCCCCGACGTCGTGCAACAAAAGCTGGCCAAATCCGCGGAGCCGGAGCAGGAACTTCGCGCCTTGTCGCGGAAACTGCGCGAACAGGCTGCGGCGATTGAAACATTCGTCAAGCAGCGGCAGCAAGCAGCGGCGGCAGCGGCGGTTCCGAAAGTCGTCCGCCCTCCCCCGCGACAAATCCGCCTGGCTGGCGACGGCGGAGCCGCCGCCATCGCCGCGTTCAAGATCCTCCTCGCGGATATCCGCATTGCGTTCCAGCCGTTGCTGTACGTCCTCATCACGACATTGATTGTGCAATGCGTGGTCCTCATCGTCGCGCTCTATACCCGCATGATCGTGATCCCGCTGCGGCAAAAGCTCATCGAGAACAACACCGCCATCGAGCATCAGAGCAAGCTGTCCCACTTTGCCCGCCTGGCTACCGGTCTGGCGCATGAAATTCGCAATCCGCTCACGGCAATCAACGTCCGGCTCTTCACGCTGCAAAAGAGCCTGAGCAAGGGCACCAGCGAACACACTGATGCGTCACTCATTCGCAACGAAATCGATCGGCTGGAACAAATCCTGAAAAATTTCCTCAAACTGGCGCGCCCCACCGAGCCCAAGTTTACGCCGATGACCGCCGAGCCGGCATTGCGGGAAGTCCGTGACCTCTTTGCGCCCCAGTTCAAGCGCCTGTCCATCGAAATGAAAGTGGATGCAATGGCGACTGTCCATTTTCTGGCCGATCCGCTCCAGCTCAAACAGGTCCTCATCAACCTCGTGCAAAACGCGGCCGACAGCATTGGCGGCCGTGGAACCATCACGCTGCGCGCCCGCAGTGGCGAAACCCGCCTCAGCGGCCGCCTTGTGAATGCCGCTGTCCTGGAAATTGAGGACACTGGCGCCGGCATCTCTCCCGAAGTCCAGGAAAGACTATTTGACCCGTTCTTCAGCACGAAGGAGAATGGTACGGGTCTTGGATTGCCGATTGCGGCCAAGATTATCGACCAGCACAAAGGCACGCTGGACTTCGAGACCCGGCTTGGACACGGAACCGTTTTCCGCATCGTCCTGCCCGCTGCGGACCAATGAACACCTGAAAGTCATGGCAAGAATCCTGATCATCGAAGACGACGAATCGGTTGCCTCGGCGTTGCACGATCTTGTCCAGGCCGAGGGCCTCACGGGGGACATGGTCACCGAACCCAGGGAAGGGCTCGTAAAGGCACAATCCAACGATTACGATGTGGTGGTCACCGACCTCCAAATGCCGGGCCTGGACGGACTGGAGATCATCGAGCAGTTGCAAGCCGCCAAGCCACACCTGCCGGTGATTCTGATCACCGCGTTCCACACCACAGAAGTGGCGATCCGCGCCATCAAGCTCGGCGCCTACGATTACGTTCTCAAGCCAATTGACCCGCCCGAGTTCCTACGCATCCTCAAACGCGCTCTCGACAGCACCCGTCTCCTGGCCAAACCCCTGGCCATGGGAGAGGCCGCCACGGCCACCTCCTCCGAAGCCATCATTGGCAAGAGCCGGGTGATGCAAACGGTGTACAAGGAGATCGGGCGCACCGCCGCAATGCCCGTCACCGTGCTCATTCAGGGCGAGACGGGCACCGGCAAGGAACTCGTCGCCCGGGCCGTCCATCAGCACAGCGACCGCGCGGCCAAGCCGTTCGTTACCGTCAACTGCGCGGCGATTCCGGAGAATCTGCTGGAGAGCGAACTGTTCGGTCACGAAGCCGGCGCGTTCACCGGCGCCAAAAACCGCCACATTGGCCGTTTTGAGCAGGCCAATGCAGGCACCATCTTCCTCGATGAAATCGGTGACATGAGCGTCAGCACGCAGGTCAAACTCCTCCGTGTGCTCCAGGAAAAAACCATTCAACGGGTCGGTGGCAAGGAAACCATCCCGGTGGACGTCCGCATCCTCGCTGCCACTCATCGCAACCTCGAAGAGGCCATCGACAGCAAGGAATTCCGGCTCGACTTGTTCCATCGGCTCAACGTGGCCGTCATTTATCTGCCCCCGCTCTCGCAACGACGCGAGGACATTCCGGAACTGGTGAACTACTTCCTCACCCGTTATAGCGCTGAATTCAATCTGGAACGGCCGTCGATTGCAACCGAGGCGGTGGAATTCCTTCAGCAACATTCCTGGCCAGGCAACGTGCGCGAACTGGAAAACATCGTGCGCAAGACCCTGATTGCCTCCCGTGGCTACCCCATCAGTCTCGAACACATCCGGGGCGCGCTCACCAAGCCCACACCACCTCGTCCCGCAGGCGATCAAAAGCTGGCCGACTACGTGGCTGAACTCCTGACCCAGGCTCAATTGGGCGACACTGGCAATGCCTCTGAAGTATTGACCGAAGCCGTCGAGCGGGAACTGTATGGTCAGGCCATCCGGCTGGCGAACGGCGACCAGACCAAAGCCGCACGCTGGCTCGGGGTCTCTCGCCCTACGATGCGAGAGAAACTCACGCGCTATGGATTGTTTCCCACTCGCGCAGCCTCTGATACTTCGCTGGCCGCCAAGACTTCCCCCAAGCCCCAGCGACGTGAACACCGCGTCGGAGAATTCGACCTCTAGCAGCCCAGGTTTTCTGGAAGCATCCTCAATGATTGAGCTACCATCCCGGATCGGGCCGCACGTTTACTTTTAACCCTTTCGGTCCAACGATGTAGATCGGACTTTCGCCGAAAGGAAACGGGTTCGCGCCGGTGCGCTGCTTGTTGTAGGTCACCACGCGCTTCGTGCCGAACACGTCGTATTGGGTCAGTCCGCGCTCGGTGTTGTTGATGCGCGCGTAGGCATACGGCTTGTTCGCCCAGGCTACAATGGTGTCCTCGCCCTTCGCATCGTCAGTGAACACGCACGCAAACACATCCGGGCCGAACGAGTCATTGCGCACCCAGCGTTTGCCTTCGAGCATCCGCGTCAAAACGGCGTGCGCGTAGAAACTGTATTTCGGCGTGAGGTCGGCGCGCATCAGGCCAACCATTTCTGCTGCGTCGAACTGCTGGCCGCCGCCATCCCTGAGCGTCCACCAGAAAACCTTCTCTATCTTTCGTGACGCGATGGCCTGCACATAGAAGCGCACCAACAAATCCGCCGAACGCAACTCCGGCACGCCGTAGGGATGGATGTGCGTGTTGAAACAGATCTCCGTGATCCACAGCGGCTTGGGCGCGCCAAACCTTTTCATCGCGCCGAGCAATTCGTCGGTCTGTTCGAGGAAGCTCATGTGCGCGAGTGGATAGTTCGTCGTATAACCGGGATGAAAACGCTTCACGTATTGGTCGGTCACCCACCAGTCGAACTTGTCCTCGGGCGCGTTCGGATTGCGGTAGGGATGAAAGCACACGATGTCGAACGCGTCGTGAGCTACACGCTGCATCACGTTGCTCGCCCAGAGCACATCGCAGAAGGCCATGTTCATCGCGAGCACTTTGGCTTTGGGATTCGCCTCGTGAATCGCCTGGCCGGCGGCGGTGAGCAGCTTCGCGTAAACGTCCACATCGCCCTTGAGCAGGCCGAGATTCGGCTCGTTCCAGATTTGCCAGTGATCCACCTTCCCCGCGTAACGCTTCACCGCCGCCTGCGCGAACGTGGCATACGCACGGACACCTTCGTCGGTACGCAGGTCGTGGAATTCGGGATTATAGGTCAGGTTGCCAAAGAGCAGCAGACCGCGCTCGCGGCACTTCGCCACCAACGCGTCGTAGCCGCTCCAATCGTATTCGCCTTTCGTCTTCTCGATGCGCCGCCAGGTGAAGTCCTGCCGGCCCCACTTCAGCCCGGCCTGCTGCATCGCCGCCAACCGCGCATCGAGATCCGGCCCGTCCGGACGGAATGCGGTGTTGATGCCGAATGGCGAGTCCGGCAGCAGCGCTTCCGGCGCGACCGGCGGTGAAAGCGTGATCGAGAAACTATTGCTGGCAGTGGAAGCTGAAGCGGCGCGGAGCACATGGCAGGCAAGAAGGAGAACGAAGGCGATCCGGTGCATGATGCGCATTGTGCATGGCACGCCTCTCCGTGCAAGCGGCGGCATTGTCCCTTTCGCGACCCACGGTGGAAGATCAACTGTGCCGCCTTCGACTGCCGGCCCGCGAGGCACAGCAGACGGTCCATCGCCTCTCGTTCCGCATTGCGTATCCGCCGATGCGGCTGGGTTTCGTCGGCACGGCGGAACTCACATTGCCCGAGGTTTTCCAGACGGCCGGCACCCTGGATTGGGTCGTGGCTGTGCCGGGAGGTTTCGAGACGCAGGTCGTCTCCAGCGGATTGGAAACGCAGAAGACCACGCCAGACCTCAGCCGCTTCGGCGACTACGGGCGCATTCTGAAATCCCAATCGCACACCTACCTGGCAAAGACCCTGGCACCGCCTGGCCCGGTAAGATTGAGCCTGAAGTATCGCCAATTGATACCTTGAAGGTAATTCTCATCTTCGGCGGAAAGACCGCGAGAACGTTCACGGTTTTCTCTTCACGGCGTTTGCTTGATCGTTCTGCTGCCAGAACGCGAACACATCCTTCCACCACTCCGGCGACTGCTCGGCGATGTCATTGTGGCGGGCGCCTTCGATAACCTGGAGACGCTTCGGTCCACCGTATCCGTCGTGCAGTTTGCGCCCGAGGTCCGATGGAATCACTTCGTCGGCGCCGGCGAGCAGGATGCTCACGGGACCGTTATAATCCTTGAGCCATTCAGCCGGATTGAAACGGTCACGAAGAATAAGTCGAACCGGCAGGATTGGCATCTGCCGCTGACCGACCGAGGCAAGATTGTTGTAAGGCGCAAACATCATCAGACCCGACACGCGAGTTCCATGAACCTTCGCCAGGTGACTGACAACGCCTGCGCCCAAAGACTCGCTGATGAGATGAATCGGCGATTGGGTCGGCAGTGATTCGAACGCCTCTTCGCCTGAGGCGAGAAAGCTCTTCATGCTGGGCGAGCCGCCACGTGCGCCATAACCTGGATATTCGAGCACATACACGTCACGCGAAGCGGCTTCGTGAATTGGCCTGGCAAGATAGCTGCGATTCAACGCGCAGCCCGCATTGCCGTGAACGACGAGCACGCTCCCAGTGGGCGAGCCGCTCGCGGGCAGTTTCCAACCGATAATTTCGCCCGCCTTGTTGCGCCACGCCTGGAAGCCCTCCTTGGCAGCCATTTGCTCAACCACGCGGGCGTCGAACTTCGTAGGAAAATAGATCAGGCGCCGCTGCCAGGCGCAGCCTGCGACGCAGAGCAGCAAGTAAGCGACAACCAGACCCGTCAACACGCGAACGATTCCTGTTCCCAACCTTGAATTTAACTTGAGCAACGGCACGATGATGCATCGGTAGTTCCGATGCACAAACCACATTGTGCATGGCGATACTTTGCGGGCAAGCGACGATGTTGGGTTTGCAGCCGATGCAGCAAAAGAGTAAAAGAACCGCTATGGAACTGAACGACCTGCTCGCTCAAATCGACTCCCTGAAGAGCGAGATCGACAAGCTTCGTCCTTTGAAGCCTGAAGTGGAGCATAAGATTATACAAAAGTTCC
>Ga0137433_1001330_pt1 | contig 10523 bp, 6 predicted proteins | sample EasRivERMZT840_2_FD_102335 | JGI IMG/M metagenome (GOLD analysis project Ga0137433, IMG submission 102335) | Soil microbial communities from meander-bound floodplain in the East River, Colorado, USA - East River MetaG ERMZT840_2 | ecosystem: Environmental > Terrestrial > Soil > Floodplain ...
TGGACAAATCTCAAACGTCGTGCATCCAAACTCATCCAGCGCATCAAAGTCGGGATACCCGCAAACCGGGCAACCCCTGGATGAGACGTGAATAGTCATCGTGGCCCAACACGCTACTGTGCGCTGGCAGACTGTTTCGCCGCAGCCCGGCGCACTTTGAGGAGCACCGGCAGCGAAGATTGTTTCCCCGCCTGCTGTTCGACCATGTAGAAAAGCCGGTCCTGCTCGGCGACCCATCGGTCGGCGCTGAAGAAAATCTTCCGCTCGCTCTCGCCCTTCGGGATTAACACTCCGTTCAGCCCGATATCCGCCACGATGACTCCATGTGGCAGGTTTTCGGCGAAGAACGTCACCAGGTCTTCATGGCCGTTGCGCTTGAGCTTCAGCCACGCCGGAATCAACTGCCCGGGGGCGATGGTCAACTCCAGCGGTTGCGACGGCATCATCGCTGGATCGAAATGGTTTGTCGCGCTTTCGCTGTAGGGTTCGAGCGCAACGTAGAGCTTGGGTTTGTCGCCAAGCTTGATCTTGCCGAGGTTATTCACGTCCTTCGTCACCGTCTTTCCATTAACCGTTGCCGTGGCTGTAACCTTCGTCGTCGCGGCATTGGTCTCGTTCGGCTTTATTGCATCGATGTCGGCGTGAATGGAACCCTTCGCTTCCGTGTGGCCGGATTCGATGACAATGGGCGTCGAGACACTGAAGCCGGGGGGCAGTTCTGAAATGTCCACGCGAATCTCGCTGTCGAACCCGTCCCGACGTTCCGCGTTCACTGTGAAGCTTTGTCCGCTGCCGGGGCTGACCGTCGGGTTTGCGCCGCTAAGATTGACGGTGAAATCCGGTTTGGCCTCCCGTGCAATCAGACGGTACGCAAACGTGTCGCCGCTGTGTCCGCGCGTGTCCGTCACCCGCACCAGATAGCTGCCGTTCGTCGGCGCGGCGAAATGAACTTTCGAGTCGCTGCCGAGCTTGCGCTCGCCGTCATCGTCGTTTTCGTAATGCACCCTGAACACGGGCAGCCCGGTGGCGGACAGTTTCTCGCCGGGCAGCCGCGGTTCCACAATGAAACCCTGCTCGTCGAGCGCGTGCGCCACGGCGGTGGTGTCGAAATAGGCGCGGCGTTTGCCGGCGGAAGTGTACATGAGCATGTCGGAGTCAGGCCCCTGCGGCATCCGGAACAGGCGCATCACGTCGCCGTTCATGTAGAGGTACTGGGTGAGTTCCATCTCCTCGTAGTTGTCCAGCCGGATGTTGTTTCCGTTGGAATCCACGCCGCGGAAGTTGATCGCCGTGTTACGCACCGCCTGCAGCATTGTCCGCACAACGGGTTGTCCGTCCGTGTGCAGCACTTCAATCTTCGTGTCCACGGGCGACCCTCGGCGCGCGGCGTCGGTTTCAATGATCCAGGCCTGACCTGACTCGGCCTCAATGCGGAATAGATCGACATCAGTGGAACCCTGTTTCGTCGGCCGAATGCGTCCGTTAACCGCACCAGGCACAGGCAGTGCCGTGGCCTGGGCGGGTTTGTCATTCGGCTCGGTTTCGAGCAGTTGGAGGCCGTCGGCCACAACTGCTTTGAAAGCACGTTGCGGGCGGAACTGTTCCGTGTCGATGGTCACGTCCATTTCTCCGGCCCCACCGGATTTGAGACGGACTCTGGCGTTGGCGGGCAGGTTGAACCCAATCAACTCAACGTCCGTCTCCGCGTTTGTGCCAACGCTCACCGGAAACACTCCAGTCACGCACGGCAACGCGCCGATGGAGAGCCGGTAGAAATGGTCCTTCGACGCGCCGAGCATCTGGTCGGCAACGCGCGCGGTGTAGCGTCCGTCGGCGGGGATGGTGTGGGCCAGGAAGCGGTCGCCGCTGTCGAAGCCGTTGTCTGCCGCGAGCGCCGTGCCGCGTTCGTCGATCAACGTGAGTGCGCCGTTGGCCAGCTTTGAGCCGATGGTCTTCACCGCCAGTTCGAGCGCAATTGTCTGGCCGGCTTTCGCCTCAAACTGAACCTCGTCGCGATCCCCTGGCGTCTCGATCACGCCCCAGAAGCCGAAAGGAATCTTAAAAGGCTCGCCCTCACCCCGGCCCTCTCCCCCAGGAGAGGGAGAAGCGTTCGTCGCGTTCGGACGGATGGAAGTGCCTGTGTTATTCGAGCGCGGCCCTTCGCTGCTCCCTCTCCCCGGGGGAGAGGGCCGGGGTGAGGGCGAGCCTGTTCTCTCGTACACTTGCGGCAGATTGTCCACAAACACCTTTAACTTACCGCTCTCACCGCTGGGGCCGCGCGCGGAGATTTCGTAAGCGCCGCGCGGCAACTTCAAGCCGGCCTCCACCATCACTCGCGCTTCGTGGGCATTGGTGGCCGTGACGCCGAAAAAATGCAGTTCGGCATTCGATCCGATCACGTTCGTGATCCCTGCGAGGTTTGTGCCCGTGAGTTTCAGCAACACCGGCTTGCCCCGCTCCAGTCCTCGCGGTTCCACGCCGCTTAATCCCGGCGCGGGCAACGGAAGGCGCTTGCCCTTATCGCCATCATAGAACTCGACTGTTCCATCCAGCCGTCCGACTGCGAATGCTTTTCCGTCGCCGAGAAAAGCCAGGCCGGGCGCCACGTCTGGCTGCGCTTCCACCGAGGTCTTCTCCGTGACTTCCGCCGCGTCCCAAAGCTTCACCGTGCGATCGTCCGCAGATGAAAGCAGCTTCTTGCCATCGGGCGAGTAGAGGACGTTCAGAATGGCGCCCTCATGGGCGAACTTCGCGAAGAGCAGCGGGTTCGTCGTCTCGGCGGCGCTCTCGCTCACTTCCCACACCCGGATGCGGTTATCGACCCCGGCGGCGGCGAGGCGTTTGCCGTCAGGACTCCACGCCAATGCCTGCTGCTCTTTGAGCGGCTGCGAGAGCGTCTCGACGCGCCTGCCGGTGGCGACGTTCCAGAGCTTCACCGTGCGATCGGCGCTGGCGCTGGCCAGGATTTTTCCATCAGGCCGGAACGCGAGATCGAAGATGGCGCCGTTGTGCGCGGAGAGCGTGTGGCCTTCCTTCCCGGTTTCGAGTTCCCAAAGCTTGACCTTCTGATCGTAGCTGCCGGTCGCCAACGTTTTGCCATCCGGCGAAATGGCGACGGCATAGAGCGCGTCCTTGTGGCCTTCGAAGGTGCGCACGAGCGTGCCGTCGGCGGTGTTCCACAGCCGGACTTCGCCAAACAGCGCCGGTTCGCCTGCTGCCGCCGCCAGCAGCTTCCCATCTGCCGAAAACGTCACGGCATTCACGGAACCCCGATGCCCTTTGAGCATGCGGACCACGGCGCGAGTTTCGGAGGAAATCAGTTCCACTTCGCCGTAGCGCGCCACAGCGATGAGCTTCGGCCCCGGCGCGAAGGCGAGGGCTTGAATCGAACGGCGCGGCGGAACGGTCGGCGTGATCTTCGGTAGCACCAGTTCGCGAACCACCTGCACTGGCTGGCTGGGCGGGAGCGCGCCGCCATCAATCCACCCCTTGATCACTGCGATTTCCTCCGGCTCAAGTTTCTTCCGTTTGCCCGGCGGCATGATGCGCTTCTTGCCGTCCTTCTCGATGCGGCCTTCGATCATCTTGACGAGCAAGCTGTCGGCGCTCTTGCCAGGCACGAGTGCCGCGCCGGATTCGCCGCCCTTCATCAGCGACTCGAAAGTCTCCATCACCAGCCCTGCTTCCGGCTCCTGCACCGCGTGGCAGTCCAGGCAGTGCTGCGCGAAGAGGGCGTGGACGGCGGCGTAGTCGTTCGTTTTTTCCGCGCCGCGGACGGACGCCAGCGCGAGCGCGAACAGCGAAAGCGCCAGAGCGCGAAGCCATGAACCGCGGGGCGCCGTTCGGTATGCACGCTTTAGCGTGTTCCGGCGGCTCTGGCACCCTGAAGGGTGGACACCGAACGAGCGGTTCATGGAAGAATCTAAGCACGGTAGTCAGCAAGGTCGAAGGACAAAATTGCGTTCTGTTGAGCCTCGGAGAAATGCGCATTCGAGCGCGGAAGTATTTGGACCCTCCATGCGTGTGGACCAACGTGAGATGAAGCGGCCTAAAGTCCGCGCTCCTGACTATAACCCCGGCTCGCGCTTCGCGGAGAAAAGCGCCGCGCGTTTTTGCGCCTCGGCGATTTGCTCCTTCGTCATCTCGGCGGCGAGCAGGTCGCGGTTCTTGATGGCGTTGGCGTGGCCCCTCCCCGCCGCGAGATTGAACCACTTGTAGGCCTCGACGTAATCCTGCGGCATGCCCTGGCCTTTCGCGAGCAGCAGCCCGTAATTCGTCTGCGCGCCAGGCACACCCTGTTCCGCGGCCCGACGAAACCATTTTGCCGCCTCGCCCGGATTCTTCGACACGCCCTGGCCGGCCGCGAACATCGTCGCCAGATTATTTTGCGCCACGGCGTCACCGCGCTCGGCGGCCTTGCGATACCATTTCAGGGCCTGCGCGTTGTCCTTCACCGTGCCGCGGCCGTGCTCGATCATGAAGGCCAGCGAACACTGCGCGACCGCATGATCCTGTTCCGCAGCCTTCTGAAACCATTTCACAGCCTCGCCGTCGTCCTGCGGTGCGCCCTGGCCGTTGGCGAGCTTGCGGCCCAGGAGGAATTGGGCTTCGCCATGCCCCAAGCCGGCCGCGGCATGGAGCCATTGCAACGCCTCCGCGTCGTTCACCAGCACTCCCCAGCCCGCCGCCAGTGCAAGACTAAGTTGGAACTGCGCGCCGGCATGACGTTGTTCGGCTGCCTTCCGCAGCCACTTCGCCGCTTCAACATGATTGAGTGGAACGCCCTCGCCCTTCTCGTACATCAGTGCCAGCCTGAACTGAGCCTGGGCCTCGCCCCGTTCGGCGGCCTCTTTTGTCTCCTCGAACAACGACCTGGCTTTGGGCGCTGGCACCGCAGCGGACGTTTCGAACGCCTTCAGCAAATCGCCCGCGGGGATCCAGTCCGCCAGACCCTCGCGCCAGACCAAATCGGAACGGAGAATTTTTCTGTCCGCAACGTGCTGGCGGAACTCCACCTCCGGGTATGGCCCGAATGGTTCGCCATTGATCAGGACATGAATGCGTTTCGACATCGCGCGCTGGGCGCAAGCCTAGAACAAACTTTTGTCGCCTGAAAGGGTGAACTGCTGGTGCCGACCGGTCATTGAGGATCGAGCATCGAGCATTTCCTATTGGCTATCGCGGCGGATTGGCCATTCACCCAATGACAAATGCTCAATACTCAATGATCAATGCTCAATGAGCTGGTCAACCCGGGTGAGGTCGTTGCGACCCCTACTGCAATGCCGCGGTGCTGATCTCCACCAAGGCCGCGTCCTTCTCCGGGCCTTTGATGAAGTCGAGCGACCGCATGAAGCGGTCTTTGTCCTTCGCGCTGGTGTTCTTGTCGGTGATGATCTTCGCGAGCAACGCCGGAACCTTGCTGGCGCGCGAACGCCAGACGATGTCGCGGCCCGCCGGCGTGTTCCAGTTGTCACCCACGGACGCGAGCCACGCGTCGAAGAACTTGTTCTCCTGCTTGTCCATCGCGATGCCGAGCGCCTCGACGTACCAACGGTCTTTGCCATCATGCTGTGTGGCGAGTGTCACCCAGAGCTTCGCCGCTTCTGGCGACTGGTTATGTCGCAGCGCAATCAGACATTCCCGGCGGACTTGCGCGGAGGGATCGTTCGCGAGCTGTTTCACGTACGGAAACGTATCCATCTTGAGCGAACGGGCGATGCGCAGGCCGGTGATGCGGATGTCGGAGTCTTTGTCCGCGAGTGCCGCCTCGACGTATTTCTTCTCGCTGCCTTTGATGCGCGCGAGGAGTTGGAGGGCTCGGGCGCGCTGCCGGGCGTCGTCGCCATTCCAGAGCTTGAGCAATTCCTTCTCGGCCTTGCCCTGCATCGTGTTCAACGCGGTCCAGGCAAGATAGCGCGTGGCCTGGTTCGGCGATTGCAACGCGGCCACGGCGTTTTTCGCCGAGTTGACCTTGAAGTTCGGCTTGGGCGCCTTGTGACCCTTGGGCGCGACGCGATAGACGCGGCCGGTCATCGTCTCGACTTTGCGGTCGGCCATGTTGTGGCCGCCCACGCCCGCATCGTGCCAGTCGGCGATGAAGAGCGCGCCGTCGGGGCCGACGCAGACATCGGACGGCCGATACCACGAGTCGCTGCTCGTGAGAATGTTCTCTATCGTCGCAGAATAACCTGCACCCTTGTTCTTCACCGGATACGCCCGCACCACGCGCGGGCCGGAGTCGCAATGCACGATCTGGTTGCGGAACACTTCGGGCAGCAGCTTGCCCTCATAAATCGCGATACCCGTCGGCGAGCCATTGCCTGTCTGTAACAGGTTCGGCACCACACCGGGATCGTATTGGTGGAAGTGATAGAGTGGCCGTTCGTCCTCGCCTGCACCTTTGGCCTGGGCCTTCTTCCAACCGGTTTGCCAGCCGGCGCCAGTCATCTCGTCGGTGAAGCCGTAGTTGCCGAACTCCATCACGAAATTGATGCGCACCCCGCGATTGCCATCGTCGTCATTGTCCGACTGCCAGATGCTGCCGAAAGAATCCACCGCGAGTTCGTAGTTGTTGCGGAAGTTCCAGCCGAGCGACTCGACCTCGATACCGTCGAGGTTGCAACGAAAGGCCATGCCCTGGCGATATGGCTTGCCAGTGGTTTTGATTTCGTTGCCGGCGAGATCAACCACCGTTTCCCAGGCGTGCTCCGGAACCGGACCGTTCAGCGGCACGGAGAGGATGCCGCCCTTGGGCCGGCGCAGTTCCTTAATCTCGTTGCCAAAGTTGAAGTAAAGTTTGCCGTCCGGCCCGAAGACAAAGGCGTGCGTGGAATGATCGTGGTCGCGCATGCACGTGTCCTCAAACAACACCTCGCGCTTGTCGGCTTTGCTGTCGCCATTGGTATCGGTGAGGACAAAAACGTAGGGCGACGCCGACACAATCGCCTTGTTGCCGAGCACGCAGATGCCGAGCGCGGTGTTGACCGTCATGTCCTGGTAAAAAACCGTGTGCTTGTCCGCTTTGCCGTCGCGGTTCGAGTCTTCGAGAATGACGATACGATCGCCGCCGGGGCGGATCAGTCCCCAATCCTTGTGCATGGCCAGGCGGTAATTCGCACCCTCGGTAATCCACACGCGTCCGCGTTCATCCACGTCCATGTCGGCTGCGTTCACGACCATTGGCTCGGAGGCGAACAACAGCGCTTCGAGGCCGCTGGCAGTAGTCATCTTCGCCATGTCCGCGACCGCCGCGGCGGGGCCATTGGGATGAGTGGGTGGCGCCGGCTTGGGCTTATCGGCCTGGTCGGCGGCGAATGTGGCAAGGGCTGCGAAAGTGGCGGCAACGGCCAATACGCCGCGCACGAGTGAAAGGAGACGTGGTGTCATAGTCAGGTCAGCTTAGTCAGAGCTTTCCAGACGAACCAAGCGGAAAGTCTATTCGGAGCACGGGGCCTGTCCTGCGTCCGCCTTTTGTCTCGACCATTCCCTCACCCGCTGCTAAGAAGTTCGTCGTTCACGGACGCACCGGCGCGACTCCCCGCATGAAGAAGGAACTCGATATACTGATCATCGAAGACGTCATTCACGACGCCGAGCTGATCGAAGCGGAACTGCGCGCCGGAGGCATCGCCTTTCGCACCCGCCGCATCCAGACTCGCGGCGCTTTCCTCGCCGAACTGGCCAAGTCGCGGCCCGATCTCGTCTTGTCGGATTTCACGCTGCCCGAGTTCGATGCTCTCGAAGCGCTCAGTCTCCTGCGCAAGCTCAAGTTCGACGTGCCCTTCATCCTGGTCACCGGCACCCGATCGGAGGAAGTCGCCGTCGAGTGCATTCGCGAAGGCGCGGACGACTACATCCTGAAGGCCAGCCTCAAGCGCCTCCCGACCTCCATCACCAGCACCCTGCACAAGCGCTCCATCGAACAGGCACGCCTCCGCACCGAGTCCGCCCTGCGGCGCAGCGAGGAGCAATACCGCCTCATTGCCGAGAACACGCGCGATCTCATCAGCCTCGTGGACGTGGATGGCCGTTACCTCTACGCCAGCCCTTCGCACAAGACCAGTCTCGGCTACGTGCCCGAGGAACTCACCGGCACCGAACTCCTGGGACTTGTCCACCTGGAAGACCAGGCCGCCGCTCGCGCCGCCTGGGAACAGGCCCGCGAGCATCGCGAAAGCCGCATCGCCGAAGTCCGCCTGCGCCACCGCAATGGGGCCTATCGGATCTTCGAGTCCATCAGCAATTGGATCTTCGACGACAAGGGCCACCCCCAGCGCGCCGTCCTCATCTCGCGCGACATCACGCGCCGGAAGGAAACCGAGGAAGCACTGCGCAGCCTGCCGAAGCTCATTCGCGAAGCCCAAGAGGTCGAGCGCCGCCGCGTCGCCCGCGAACTCCACGACAGCGTCATCCAGATCCTGTCCGCCGTGAAATTTCGCCTTCAGGCCGTCGAGGAACAACTGGCCGAGAAACATCCATCCGCCTGGCGCAACACGCTCAAGACCAAAGCCAACCTGGAGAAAGCCATCCAGGAAGTGCGCCGCATCTCGCGCAACCTCCGCCCCAGCGAACTCGACGACCTCGGCCTGGCCCCCGCCCTGCGCAGCCTGTGCGCCGAATTCGGCGAGCGCACCGGCGTCTCCGTCGATCTTTCCATCACCCGGCTGCCGCAGACCGTGCCTGACGACATCGAGTTGAATTTGTACCGAATCATCCAGGAAGCCCTTGGCAACATCGAAAAACATTCCCGCGCCACGCGCGTCTCGCTGCGGCTGGCCCGCGAGGCCTCCCAGTTGCGCGCGGCCATCCGCGACAACGGACGCGGCTTCGATCCTCTCGCGCCCCGCGGCCGCAAAACCAAACCGCCCGGCATGGGACTCGTGGACATGCGCGAACGCGCCGCGCTGCTCGGCGGCCACTGCCGGCTTCACTCTGCGCCCGGCGAAGGCACGGAGATTCTAGTTGAGATGCCCCTGAAAAACGCGGATAACCCGAAAGCAAAACCCGGTGAAAAAGGACAAACCTAAAAAAATCAAACTGCTCCTCGTGGACGATCACCCCATCGTTCTCGACGGCATCAAGTCCCACCTCTGCGCCCAGCCCGAGTTCGAAGTCGTGGGCGACGCTCCCAACGGCCAGGAAGCCTTGCGCAAAGCCAAGCTCTTGCTGCCCGACGTTGTCCTGATGGACATCAGCATGCCGCACATGAACGGACTCGAGGCGATGACCAGCCTCCGCAAGCTGGTGCCCAACGCGAAAATCCTCGTGCTCACGATGCACGACAGCCGCGAATACATCGCGCAAGTCGTGCGCTCCGGCGCGCGCGGCTATTTGCTCAAGGACAGCGCACCCGCCGAACTGGTCGGCGCCATCAAGGCCGTGCATGGCGGCGAAGTGTATTTCAGCCCGTCCGTCTCGAAGGTGCTCATCGAGGAAATGGCCGACGGCCGCAAGCCTTCCGGCCCCGAGCAACAGCCGCTCACCGACCGTGAGCGCGAAGTCCTCTCGCTCATCGCCGAAGGATTACTCAACAAACAAATCGCCGACCGTCTCGGCATTGGCGTCCGCACCATTGAGACGCACCGTGAGCGCATCATGCGCAAGCTCGACATCCACACCGTCGCCGGCCTCACCAAATACGCCATCGCCCGCGGCATGACGACGATGCCGTAAGTGGCCGGCCTGGTCGGGGGCCGAACGGTTCCACGCCATGTTCCGACGAAGGCCAGCAGCAGCCATTGGCGTTCTACTCGTGCTCCTCGCGAGCGCGTTCGTAGTTTGGTTGTCAACTGGAAGCTCCACTTCGCGCGACGTAACTGTGTTGTTTGTGAGGCACGGGACTAACGATGCTGGCGTACGCTTCGCGGTGTTCAGAGTATCGAATCACAGCCGGGTCAAAATTGTCTGCCCGGGTTCGTGCATCACGGTAACCAAAGACACGGAAGCGATGTCCAAACCCGATTTTCGCGGAGATCGTCTGCACCTCGAGCCCGGAGAAGCGGATACGTTCTCGACGGTGCCACCGACAGTTAAAGAGCCTTGGAGAGTGGGGGTCTGTCACTACCGCGAGGATCTCAGAAACAGACTGAAGACTCGCCTCCAGAAGTCGCGGGTCGGCGATTTCGTTCCATTTGCCTGGAGTGGCATCCGCAACGACTACGCATGGAGTGAATGGATTGAGGAATAAACGCGTTCTTTCTCGGTTCCCCTCTCTGCGTCTCAGCGTCTCTGTGTTAAACAGCCGTTGACTTCGCTGCCTTCGCCTCCGTCGCGAGACATTCTGTTGCCTTACGAACTCGCGCTCGTGTAACGCCGCATCGACGCCCGCCAGCACCATTCCGACACCGCGAAGCACACCACGCTCATCGCCAGGAGCAACAGCATGTCAGGCGGTGACGACAGCTTGCCCGCGATCAACCTGGCCGGCACGTTCGCGACCAGGATCATCGGGATGGCGAAGGTGAAGAACGCCTTGAAGAACCCGTGAAACGCCGCGTCCGGCAGCCGCGCGATATTGAACA
>Ga0137433_1001331_pt1 | contig 10522 bp, 9 predicted proteins | sample EasRivERMZT840_2_FD_102335 | JGI IMG/M metagenome (GOLD analysis project Ga0137433, IMG submission 102335) | Soil microbial communities from meander-bound floodplain in the East River, Colorado, USA - East River MetaG ERMZT840_2 | ecosystem: Environmental > Terrestrial > Soil > Floodplain ...
ACTCCTCGGCTGAGGCAAACGCCTTCGCGGGGAAGCCGGTGGCTCTCAACAGGCCGAGCAGGGCCGTCCGGACCGACTCATCATCATCCACGATCGCGACGATTCTCGGATCTGCCGGGTTCAACATGCAGCCAACTTACGCTTCGGGTGGCGGGAGCGCAATGATACCTTGGTATAGGTTGCTGGCTGAATCAGGGATCATGTCGCAGCGGCAGCCCGAGCCTGTCCGCCATCCGGACCAGATCGGCCAGGGATTCCGCCTGCATCTTGCGCATGACGTGTCCCCGATGGACTTTCACTGTGACCTCGCTGGTCCCCAGTTCCCAGGCGATCTGCTTGTTCAGCATGCCGGCCGCCACCAGCTGCATCACCTCGCGCTCTCGCGGGGTCAGCCCTTCGTAGAGGCTTCGCAGGTGCGCACCTTCCTTTTCCTTCAGACGCCGCGCGCGATCGCGTTGGAATGCCTGCTCGACGGCCTGCAGCAGGTCCTGATCGTGAAAGGGTTTCGGGAGAAACTCCACGGCGCCTGATTTCATCGCCTTCACCGACATCGGGATATCCCCATGACCCGTGATGAAGATGATGGGGATGCGCACCCCCTGGTTCGCCAACTGCTGCTGCAAGTCAAGACCGCTCACACCCGGGAGGCGCACGTCGAGGATGAGGCAGCTCGGACCATCCTCGGATCTCCTGTCCAGGAATTCCTGCGCGCTGCCGAAGACCTCCGAACGCAGGCCTGCGGACTTCAGGAGTCCCTGGATAGAAACGCGCACGGAGGGATCGTCGTCGATGACGAAGACGATCGGTTGATGCTCCGCCTTCGCGCTGGAAGATCCATGGCTGCGGTAAGAACCCATGCGCGTCCCGTCAGGCCTCCTGGTGACGAACGTCCGCGGACTGTGCGCGGGACTCTGCCGGCAGCGTGAAGTGGAACGTGGCGCCCGCTCCCTCGTTGTTGCGCGCCCACAGCTTTCCTCCGTGGGCCTCGACGATCGAGCGGCTGATCGAGAGTCCCATCCCAGTCCCCGAGGCCTTGGTTGTGAAGAAGGACTGGAAGATCCGAACCGGTCCGTCAGCGGGCAGTCCCACGCCGTTGTCGCTCACCGACACGAGCACGTGCCCGTCCTGCCCTTCCGTCTTGATCGTCAAGACGCCGTCCTGGTCCTGCATCGCCTCGATCCCGTTGAGCATGAGGTTCATCAGGACTTGCTGAAGCTGCACGCGATCGGCCCGGACAACGAGACGCCCCGGTGCGCATGCGGTCCGCATCACAACGGAGCGCCGTTTCGCCTCGACACGCAGCAGCTCGAGCATCTCGCTGACGACCTGGTTCACTTCGACGGCCTCGCGCTGGGGAGGGGCGCCCTTCTTGTAGAAGGACCTCAGGCGGGCGATGATCTCCGCGGTGCGCCGTCCCTGTTCCTCGATCCGTTTGATGGCCGTGCGCGCCTCTTCCAGATCCGGTTCGTCGCGCGCAAGCCAGCGCAGGCCGGCGCTGGCGTTCGTGATGGTCGCGGTGATCGGTTGATTGATTTCATGGGCAAGAGAAGCCATCAGCTCGCCCAGCATGCTCACACGGTTCGTGTGCGCCAGATCGAGCTGCAGCTGCCGCAGGCGCTCGACCTCCTCTTCGGCACGCTTGCGCTCTTCGATGTCGGTCAGGATGCCATACCACTTGAGGATCTTCCCGTGCCCGTCCCGCAAGGGCACAGCGCGCGACAGGAACCAGCGATAGTCCCCCTCGGCACCACGACGAAAGCGCGCCTCGCATTCGAAGGGCCTGCCGGTCGCCAGCGACGCTCTCCACCTTTCCATACACGGCCCCACGTCATCGGGATGAATGGCGGCCTGCCAACCCAGGCCTTTGGTCTCCCCGGCAGGCACACCCGTATAGCCAGGCCACTGGTTGCTGATGAAATCCACGGAGCCGTCGGGCAGCGCGGTCCACGTGATGGCGGGAATCGTCTGGACCACGTCGTGGAGCTTTCTTTCCTGCTGCCGAAGCCGATGCACGCGTCCCTGATAAGCGACCACGGCGATACCCGCCAGTGCGACAACGCTGAGGGAGATGAACCAGGTCGTTTCGTAGAACGGTGGAAGAACCTTGATTGCGACTGATGCGCCACCGGTGTTCCACACTCCATCCCGATTGGCGGCGATCACGCGGAATTCATAGGCGCCGGGCGGCAGGTGAGAATAATAGGCCGTCCGCCGGGTGCCCACGTCGACCCAATCCTGGTCCTGGCCTTCAAGCTTGTACTTGAACTTCACCTGCCCGGAGTTGATGTAACTGATCCCACTGTACTCGATCTCCAGATTGACCTGGCCCGGGGCGAGAAGAACCTCTGATTCACCAGAGATCGCCGGACGCAGCGCGTCTTCAACCACCGGCTCGCCATCCAGCACGATGCGTTCGATCAGCACCTGCGGCGGGAGTTGATTGGTTGTCACCCTCTCAGGATCCACGACGGCGATGCCTTGCGCGGTGGGGAACCAGAGTTTTCCGTCACGTGACTTGATGCCGGCGGGCTGTCGGCCCCCGTTGCCTTCGACCGTGAGCAGGCCATCCTGCTTGTTATATGCAATGGACGTCACGGCCGTGAGCGTACCGTCCGCCACCTCATTCAGTTGCTGCTTTCTCACGCGGAAGATCCCCTGGTTCGAGTTTATCCAGAACCAGCCTCGATGGTCCTCCAGGATGCAGAAGGCGCCGTTGCTGTAAAGCCCGTTCTTCATCGTGATACGGGAGAATTGTCCGTTCTTGAGCCTGGTCAGGCCGCCGTCGTAGCTCCCTATCCAGAGAACATGATCCGAATCCTCATAGAGACTCCGGATGTGGACGCCTGCCAGCTCGTCGGCAGCGGTGAAAGCTCGGCCGTTCTCCATCGCCGCCAGACCTTGGCGGGTGCCCACCCAGATCGTCCCGTCAGTCGTCTGCAGGAAGGCAATGACGTAATCATGCGGCAGGCCATCCTTCCTGGTGAAACGCGTGACATGGCCTCCCGAATAGCGGCTCAGGCCCTGATCCGTGCCGAACCATAGATTTCCATCACGATCCTGCCCGATCACCGAGAACTCCGCGATCGCTCCAAAGCCCGCCTGTTCGGTGAATCTCACCAGCGTATTCTCACGGAGATAATAGAGATGACTCGCCGTGCCGACCCAGAAACGACCGCTTCGATCTTCGAACAATGAGCTGACGTAGGCGGTGTCTTCACTTCTGACGAAGGTCTCGAAACGTCCGTCTTCATACCTGACCAGACTCTTCTCCCAGATGCCTGCCCAGATACGCCCCGCGCCGTCTTCGTATATCGGATAGACATTCTCCTCGGGCAGACCGTCATGTCTGGAGTAGACTCGGATGACCTGTGGCCTGAGGTGCACCAGGCCTTGATTCGTTCCGATCCAGAGTCCCCCCTCCGGGTCGGCGCACAGGTGACCGTCGCTGAAGGCGGGAAGCGTATCGACGAGCGCGACCGGCTCGAGCTGCGGGGCCAGCGGTTCATTGCCAGGGACAGCCTTGTGATCGACGCGATACACTCCGGTGTTGAGCAGCGAGATCCAGAGGTGGCCCTGAGTATCCTCGGTGAAGTCGGTGAAGGACGCCGACGGCGTGTCAAAGCGCTCGATGCTGTCTTTCTGAATCCTGAATAGAAGCTGACTCCGGCCATCCTGGCTGGAATAGCCCAGCCAGATGCTCCCCCGACGATCTTCATACGCGATCCTGTTGATCTCGCCGGTGGCGGGCACATTCAGGTCAAAGTCGGTCGGCTTTCCGTCCTTGTACCGCCGAAGCCGTCCCTCGCCGGCAAACCACAGCCCATCGTCCTTGTCCGTGAGGATGAGATAACTGTCCTCCGAAAGTCCCTCGAGTCTCAGGGGAACGAACGCCCCGTCCTGATAGCGGAGATGCAGATATCGCTTCTTGTCGGAGTGCGTCTTGTAGCTGACATAGAAGATGATGCCTCCGGACGGATCGTCGAAGAAGCGCGAAGGTGTGCTGTCGGGAAGGTCATCGGGAGTTCTGGCGACGTGGAAGCGGCCCCCGTCGTAGAACAGGATCTCCCCTTCTTCCGTGGTCATCCAGATTCTGCCGCTTCTATCCGTGAAGGCTCCCCGCATGCGATTGCTCGTGATCTCGGGCGTGTTGCTTCGATTGAAGACCGTGAACCGGACTCCGTCGAAACGCACGAGTCCTTCATTGGTCGTGAACCAGATGTAGCCATCGCGCGTCCGGGTCAGACCCGTGATGGAGTTCTGGGGTAGCCCGTTGTCGGTGGTCCAGAACTCCATCCGGACTTGCTCGGAGCCTGGAAGCGGCGTCAGGACAAGCAGGGTCATGACGAGGAACAGAGGTATGGAGGATTTTCGCGCGCGGAGGATGGCGGCCCTCTCGACCACGTCTTGTTCTTCGTGCGGGAAGCGACGCACTCGGCAGGAACTCCTGGCGATTATACTCCTTTCCCTCAGCAGCACGACGTAAGGTTCAAGGACTACTCCTCGATGGCTCTGAAGGGGCGCCTCGAGGGACGGGAGGCCCGGAGTCTCACCGAGGGCCGATGCGGCCAAGGTCGAAATAGAGCCCCAGGGAGAGATGCCGCTGGTCCTCCAGGTAGAACTCCCCGAGCGGCACGCGGCCGTCGTAGTACTCGAGCCCGAGGCGCCATCGCCGTTCCCCGGCGTGAAAAGCGAGGCCCACCTGCATTGCCAGATCCGGATCCCAGTCGCGCTCTTCCCACGCCTGCAAATCAACCGCCGCGTAGGGGGCCCAGCGCGTGCCGCGTTCCCACTCCAGACCGGCTTGGGCCCGCCCCGGCTCGCCCGGGTCGCCGGAGTCGTACCCGGTGCCGTGGCCGTACTCGCCGTAGACGCGCCATTCAGGGGCCGGCCACCAGGTCGCGCCGAGCGCGAACTCCTGGCGCGTGTAGTCGATTCGAGTCCGGCCCGTGCGCTCCATGTATTCATCACCAACGTGCGACGAGTCATGCAGCCAGGCGAAACGCGCGGCGGCGTGGCGGCCGAGAGGGTGCGCGATGACGAGCCCATAGTTCCCGTCCCAGCCAAGATCGTCGTAGTTCCGGTCGATGTCGAACAGGCCGATGAACCCGGCGTCCAAGCTCAACCGCCATTCGCCGATCCGGACCAGAGGAAACATCGAGCCGAGCTTCAGGGCCCAGAGTGCATCCCCGGTGTCGTCGGTCGTGATCTCGTCGATCGCCATACGGGAAAACCCGAACCCGCGGCTCGCCGGTCCCGCGATGGGAGAGGGGAAGCCGGGATCCACGGGGAAAGGCTCCACGTCGGCCGCGCCGAGAAGCAGGGGAAGAGAGGCGAGCGTCACTAAATGAATCGTGCGCATGGTCACACCGTGGCGAGGCCTGGCCATTTTCCACCTGCTACGAGCGAGTCTCTGGAAACCTGATCCGGATGAGCCGTTGCATCACCGCAAAGATCAGCGCGGTACTGACGCCGAACATGAGAAGTCCATCGATTGCCTCGATCGGGCCCAGCATCTTCCAGGCCGGCGACATGAGAAGATCGCCATAGCCGAGCGTCGTGTAGTTCACCGATGAATGATAAAAGGCCGTCCCGAACGCCTCGTATTCCCCGATCAGGAGGAACAGCGACGCCCATAAGCAGATCCCGCTCATATGCGATGCCAGAGCGACCATCATGGTCGCTCCGACGATCCACAGATCGGTTCGGAACGCCACCCCCGCGCGCCCGAGCGAATGTTGCCGGCGCACGAAGTGGAGTGTGATGGACACCGCTAGCCCCTGAACGACGATCGTGCATGCGGTCGTCATGGCGCCGATGATGAGTGGAGCCACGATCGCAATGCGGGTCATCGCCTCTTCTCCGACCGGTGACGCAGTCTCTCTGCGGAGCCGGTGCCGGTCCTGGTCCTGCTTCCGACTCGTGATGGACAGGATGCAAGACGTGCGCCATGGCCTCGCTTCAGGGGCAGGCCCGGGGAAGGTCGGGCCATGGTGAGTTCGACGCGAATTCGCGACGATCCACTCAGGGGTCTGCGCTGCACGTGAGTGGTCACGCATCACTCATGGAGGGAACTGACCTCCGGGGGTATCTCCAGCGAGAGCGCCTTGAGGGAGAGGTTGATGTCCGCGATGAAGTAGAGCAGGCAGACGATGATGCAGACCATGCAGAGGACGAAGAGGCAGACAATCAGTACGGCGATTCCCAGTTGAAGGAGCGCGCCAACGAACAGACTGCAGATGAGGAGGGCAGCGAGGAGAACGCTCAAGACGCCACACGCGATGCCGGCCCGGATCAGGCGTGAACGCGTGGAGAGGATCCGGAGCTGTTGAATGATGGAGGTTCGCTCGGACTCGGTCGCGTCGTGGAGGGCCCGGGAGAGTTGCCTCGAACGGTCGATGACGCGACCAAAGCGGTTGGTCATCGAGAGGAGGATCATGCCCACACCCGAGATGAGAATGACGGGACCGATGGCGAGTTGAATGCTGGGAATCAGGGCCGATAGAGACATGAGCGCCATGGCTCCTGATCAGCACGACCGTTTACGGTAGAGTGCCGCCCGGTCTCGGGACGGTGCGCCAGCGCGGCGGCTCACTGCCGCCCCGGGACAATCGAAGTGAGGGTGAGGATCCGGCCGCCGCGCAGGACGACGACCTCCACCTTCTGGCCCGGCAGAGCGGCGGCCGCCTTCTCGCGAATGGCCGCCATGTAGTCCGGTCGATCCACCGGAATCCCCATGATGCTGAGAACGATGTCCCCGCCGACGATCAGCTCGTCATCGCCGACCCGGGCCTGTATGGTGCCCGCTTTCAAGCCCGCCAGCTCGGCTGGAGATCCGGACGCGACTTTCTGCACCAGTAATCCGATGCCGGGCGGCGGCACGTTGAAGACCCTCGCGAGATCGCCGGAAAGAACCTGGCTGCCGAGGCCGGACCAGAACGACTTCTCCTCGAGAAAGCGGCGCGCCACGTTCGAGGTGATGACGAAGCCCAGTCCGTCCGAACCGCCGGAGAGGGACAGTATCCGGCTGACGATGCCGATCACCTCGCCCTCCATGTTGAACATTGGCCCGCCGGAGTTCCCTTCGTTGATGGCCGTGTCGGTCTGGAACAGATCGCCCCCCGCGATACCCCCTACGGCGTCGAGGTTGTGATGGCCGCTGATGTGCCCGACGGTGAGCGTGTGACTGACGCCGAGCGGCGCCCCGATCACGAACACCGATGCGCCCACCTCGACGCGATCCGAGTCGGCCAGGCTGGCCACGTACGCCATGCGGGGCATCGTCTCGAGCTGCAGGTACGCGAGGTCCACCTCCGGCTCCGAGGAAACGACCCTGGCCGGGACCTTCTCGCCCGTCAGGAACTCGACTTCGATCGCGTCCGCCGTCTGCACCACGTGCGCCGCCGTCAGGACCCTGCCATCTCGACTGATCAGTACACCCGACCCCAGACCGGTCACTCTGACTGGCGTTCCCTTGCTTACGAGGTAGGTCTCCAGCGTATGAATCTCCACGACGGCGGGGTTCACCCGCTTGAAGACATCCACCAGCGACGGCGTCTCGGTCTCGGCCGAGGCGACGGACAGGCTCAGGACCATGATGGAGAACCACAAGGGCAGGCGTCGCATGCTGCCACTCCATGCCCTGCCGGGCACGCGGCAGTCCGTGCAGATCCCTGAGGTCGAAATCCCGCCCGGCACGCCGACGGCAGTCATGGTTCTCTCCTTACTCCAGGTGCGCCGGGCGGCGTCTGCGGCCGCCGTTCCTGTTCGATCCAAAGGGCGAGCCATCTCGGAGAGTTGACCAGCCTGCAGCGCGCCGGCAGTCGCGCGAGCATGTCCACGGCAGAATCGTCCGCCTCCCGCACCTCGGAGAGATCGAGCATCACCTGTCCTTCGCTCAGAGTCTCGAGCAGGTTCCTGAGGAGCGCCCCCTTGAGCGAGCCGATGATGCGCACGCCTCGCTGGGCCCCTTCAATCCTGAACATGCTCCACCTCCAGAAACCTCGAACCCGGTCGCCGGGTTCACCCCGCTCGGTGACAGGCGCCATGACACTGGTGCTTCCGGAGGCCCCGTGGCGACCGGCTCGATTCTTCCTCTCGCAACCACCGTGCCATTCGACACACTGGCGGAAAGACGCCGCGAAGCCTGCCGGCAGAGCGCGGGGGGGGCCTCTCAAACGCGCATTTCGTCGCGAATCCACGACCGTACTCGTGAACGCGATCTCCAGGGTCACGAACTGGAGACCGCGGCCCGCCAGCGTCTGATCTGCCCCGTTGGAGTCGAAGGGGGATGTCTCGGGCACTACCTGGACGTGGTAAAGTGCCCGACAACCGCAATCCGGGGAATGGTATGGGCTCATGGTCCGGTGAGGCGAAGTACCGCGCCATCCTCGCGGTTTCCGAAGCCGTCAACGAGCACCTCGATCTCTCCCGCCTCCTTGAGGCCGTCGTCGTCGCGCTCGAGGATCTCGTGTCGATCGACAACATCGGCGTCGTCGGCCCCGAGGGTGGGCCTTTGAAGTCCATCTCCGGACACATCGGCTCCAAGCCGCGTCACGGTGGCGAGGCCGAAAAAGCCTACCTGGATCGCGTGCTCAACAGTGCGGAGCGGCAGCTGGTGACGCGGGAGATGCTCCAGGCGCTTGAAGTCCTGGAGCGCGATCGCACACCCGTGGTCGTCGAAGACGTGCTCAAGGAAACCCGGGTCCCGGTCCATGGTGCGATCGGCCTTGGCTTGCGTAGCATGGTCCTGCTGCCCCTCTCCACGCGCGCCAAGTTCGTGGGCATGATGTCCATCGCGCGCAGGGATCTCAGGCCATTCAGCGCCGACGAGGTGCGCGTTCTGGAGGACATCGCACGTCCCGTCGGGATCGCGGTGGCGAACGCGTTCGCCTACGAGGAGATCCGCCGCCTGCGCGCTCTTGTCGAGGAGCAGAACGTCGCGCTGCAGGAAGAGATCCATACGGCGACCGGCGGTATCATCGGCAGTTCCCCGGCGCTGAGGGGCGCGCTGGAGCGCGTCGCTCGCGTGGCGGCCACCGACGCCACCGTGCTCATCACCGGCGAGACCGGCACCGGAAAAGAGCTGATCGCCCGCGCGATCCACGCGGCATCGCCGCAGGCCAAGCAGCCGCTGATCAAGGTCAACTGCGCGGTGCTACCGGACGGACTGGTGGCGTCCGAGCTGTTCGGGCACGAACGTGGTGCCTTCACTGGAGCGGTCGAGCGGCGTCGCGGTCGGTTCGAGCTGGCGTCCAAGGGCACGATCTTCCTGGACGAGATCGGCGAACTCCCCCCGGCCACGCAGGTGGCGCTTCTGCGCGTTCTGCAGGAAGGCGAGTTCGAGCGCGTCGGGGGGAACGAGACGCTGCGGACCGATGCGCGGGTGGTGGCCGCCACGAACCGCGACCTGGATGACGCGGTCCACGCCGGGAAGTTCCGCAGCGACCTCCTCTACCGACTGAACGTCTTTCCGATCATGGTGCCACCACTGAGGGACCGGACGGAGGACATCCCCATCATTGCCGAGTACTACGTGAGCCACTACGCCCGCAAGCTGGGAAAGCGGATCCGCGGCATCGACCCGGGCGCCGTGGCCATGCTGACGGCCTACCCGTGGCCAGGCAACGTCCGCGAGCTCCAGAACATCGTGGAGCGCGCCGTCATACTGGCCAGGGGTGAGGTGCTCGGCGAGACCGAGCTCGAGCTGCCGGGCCAGCAGACTTCGAGCGCGCCCATTCCTGAGCCCGCGGAGCGCCAGCGGATCGAAGACGCGCTGCGTGCGTCGCACGGGCGGATCTCCGGAATCGACGGGGCCGCGCAGGCGCTGGGAGTGGCGCCCAGCACGCTCGAATCGCGCATTCAGCGTCTCGGAATCGACAAGCACGCCTTCCGCCGGCGCACCTCCAGCTAGTCCTTCACCCGGAAACGAACACCAGGGCACGCCGTGCCCCTGGGCGGTCTCGTCAGATACGGAGTCCCATCGCGAATTCACGACGAATGGCCTGCCACCCACCGGGTGTCGGGGGCTCATTCTCAGTGGTTTTCAGGCGAGCGCGATGAGCGGGCTCGGCGGGCACAGCCGTTGCAAAAGCGAGCGGGCAGCAACGGTCGTGAGGAGGACGCGATGACGGGTCGGACGGACGAGGTGACCCCCGCCCGCCTGCGCGTCCCGGCCATCGTGCAGGGAGGAATCGACTCCGTCGCTCACCACCTTCGAAACGGACATGAACGATGGGGAGGTCACTTTGCGGTTCGTGGTCACCGATGTCGTCGCCGCGCACATCGGGCGACCGCTTGGCTTCCGCATCGATTTGGGACCATCGCGGCAGGGGGTGTCCTCCGATTCGTCTGGATCAGCTCTCCGGCTCGTGAACGTCTGTTTCGCCACGACCTGGAAACAGGGGTGATGTCCCGCTTTCCGTTGAACGGTGACGACGGTCCGGGTTCATGTTCTACGCGATCTTCGCCTTGCTGTCCAGCGTCTCGTTCTTGATCGTTGCCTCCAGAGCCGCGATCATCTGAG
>Ga0137433_1001332_pt1 | contig 10508 bp, 5 predicted proteins | sample EasRivERMZT840_2_FD_102335 | JGI IMG/M metagenome (GOLD analysis project Ga0137433, IMG submission 102335) | Soil microbial communities from meander-bound floodplain in the East River, Colorado, USA - East River MetaG ERMZT840_2 | ecosystem: Environmental > Terrestrial > Soil > Floodplain ...
CTCGCGGATTTCCCGATCCGCGGTTACGAGTACTACGATTACCGTCATGACATAGTGAATACCACCTTCCGGAATTACGAGGACAACGCCACTCGCAAGTCGGGAGCGATCTCTAACCTGATGTTTAGCAGCTTCGGGGTCAGCACCAATAACGCCTTTGAGCGCTTGAAATTCGTCAACGCCAAGCCGGTGTATTTCGCGCCGATGGAGAACAACCGCAAGTGGGCCAGCGATAATGGAGGCAGTACGTCCTATAAGACCGCGGCGTTCCGCGACAAGGACGGTTCGCTCGGCTTCGGTCCCAACTCCTTCGTTATCATCCACGACGGCGTCAACGACAGTATCGCAACCGACGCAGAAGCCTGTGAGATCAAGCCCACCTGGAACGCTGCCGTGTGCAAGGGCGATGTCGGGCGCATGAATATTGGCGGCGGAGCTGGCGGCGGTCGTGGCGGAGCTGGTGGCGGTGCCCCCGCTGCCGGTCGTGGTGCAGCTCCCGCTCAGGGCGCAGCCGCAGGTCCTGGTGCTGCTGGCGGAAGAGGTGGTCGCGGCGCGGCTGCCGGTGCAGCTCCTGCTCAGCCGCCGATCGTTCTCAGCCGCAATGGCAAGGAGTACACCGTAACCTCGGGCAACGTACGAGCCGGTACCGAGATCAAGGTGGCCACCGAAAGGCCGAACGTGAACCTCTCCGTGACGGAACTGGATCGCGGCTCGTGGGTGATCTTTGAGCTGCCGGGATTCACCACCGCAGCCTCTGGTACGCCTCAGGACAGCCTGGATGCGCTGCGCAAGGCCAGCGACACCTCGTACTTCAAGGGCAAGGATTCGCTCTGGGTCAAGGTTGTCTCCAGCGGTGACAGTGGCACCGGCGCCCCTGGTGGTGGAACCAGCCTCCAGGTCAGCCGGTAAGCTGAACCCTGCTGTTTGAGCATGAGCCCCCGGCGCAGGCCGGGGGCTTTTCAGGGTGCCGGGTCGCGCGCGATCAATTCCCGGAACCAGCCCTCCAAGTACCATGGATCGCTGACGGCCCCATGGCACAGCGCCAGCAGTTGCTGCGCGCTGTCACTTCCCGCAACAAAGACATCGCCTTCTGGCTTCAGTGATATCTGGGAGTTGGTGGGAAGGTGGCGTTGTTTCCTCAATTTTGGGCGAGAGGAAACCGCTCAGTGGCCCTGTAGTCGGTATACCGGACTTATGAAATCCATCAACCGTTCTTCGGCGAAGTAATGGGATCGCGGTTGCTAGATCGGCAAGGCGTGACATCAAGCCCGTGTTGCGGCTCGTTTACCGGCGGCGGCGACGCCGGGAACGGTCGGATTGCTGCCTGGGCTGCTGTGATGATTCCGCAGGTTGTGCGATGTCGGCCGGTTGCACCACAGGTGCGTGAAGTGTCTGCTGGTAGTAATCGTCCAGGAGCATTGCGACGATCGCGGATTCGTCTTCACTCTCGGCCAGACTGCGGCCCAGAGGTACGAAGCGTGTGCTGCGTTCTTTCTGTAAGTTGTCGCGCTGGCGCAGCCGGGCCTCGAGCAGGGCGGTGACGCGCTCGGTAACGATCTGCTCCACATCGGCGTCGGTCGGCAGAGGCCGTTCCTGCATTTCAATCGAGTACTGCTTCGCGATCTGCTTGAGAGCCAGCTTTTCAAGTTCAGTCACCAGCGAAATCGCGATACCGACCGCTCCGGCACGCCCGGTCCGTCCCGCGCGATGAACGTAGCCTTCGGGATCCTCGGGCGGTTCAAATTGAATAACGTGCGACAGTTCAGGAATGTCAAGGCCGCGTGCAGCGACATCCGTCGCCACCAGAAACCGAAGCGTGCCTTTACGCACGCGGTCCAGCACTTTTTCACGATGCTTCTGAGCGAGATCTGCCGTCAATTCGTCCGCGTCGTATCCAAACCGCTGCAGCACGACGGACAAATAGTGAACCCGCTGCTTCGTGTTGCAAAAAATGATGGCGGAAGCGGGATTTTCTATTTCGATGATGCGAATCAGAGCGCGGTCCTTCTCCATCCCCGGCGATGTATAGGAAACATGCTCGGTATTCGTGGCATGCACCTGATCGCTGCTGAGCGAAATGAACTCCGGGTCGCGAATAAACTCGTGCGCTAAATGGAGCACGTAAGTCGGGAATGTCGCGGAAAACATGCAGACATTGATGGAGCGGCGCGGCAGATAGCGCTGGATCTCTTTCATGTCCGGATAAAAACCCATCGACAGCATGCGATCGGCTTCATCGAAAATCAGCAGCCGGATCTGATCCAGAACTAACGTGCCTTTGAGCAGATGATCCAGCACCCGGCCGGGCGTACCGATCAACACGTGCGCGCCCTTACGCAACGCATCGATTTGCGGCCCATAGCCCACGCCGCCATATACAGCGACAGTGTCGATGCCGGAGCCGCCAAACAGGGTGTTGGCGTGCTGCCAAACCTGTCGCGCCAACTCGCGAGTCGGGACAAGAACTACCGCCTGGAGATGGCGCACTGCAGGGTCGAGCCGCTGGAGCATCGGCAGAACAAACGCGCCGGTTTTCCCGCTGCCGGTGCGCGCTTGAATCATCATGTCGCGGCTGGCCAGCAGGTACGGAATCGACCGCGCTTGAACCGGCGTGAGCGTCTTCCATCCCGCCAGCCCGGCGGCCGCGCGCAAGCGTTCCGGCAATTGTTCGAGCGTAACGTCGGCTAATAAATTGTTCGGCTGAGTGATAAGCGCATCCCCATTCTGTGTCGCTGCGGAAATCATCTTACAACGATTTGTAAAACTCACAATTCGCGGTGTATAAAGACCGGTAAGAAAATCCAAAACACAAACCGTCCTGGGAGGGCTCTGTGAAAAACTGCGCCGCTCTTTTGACTATATGCATTTTCTCCGCGAGCTTCGCTTACGGCCAGACCGTTGGCGCCAGCATTCAGGGATGAGAATGCGCGTCGAGGTATCTTACCGGGCCGCCCGCAGGTAACGTTGCATTCCGCGATTCCCGCGTATATCGACCTTTTCCTGCCCATGCCGAATGGCCGCAACCTCGGCGGTGGCGCGGCAGAGCACCTGTTCTCACGATCTCAGCCGACGGATGAACATTTCGCGCAAGGCCGTATCGACCATCATTTTTCAACGCGCGACCACTTCTTCACGCGCTACACGATCGATGACGGCCAGGTCACACGAACGCCCGTGAACAAACCGCCCGTGACTGTGACGCAGGAAAGTTCGCGCAATCAATATGTGACGATCGAATACCAGCATGCGTTCACCCCCGCTTTCGTCAATGAATTGCGATTCGGCCTGAATCGATCGACGTCGCTCGCTGACAACGTGCGATTGGTGAACATCCCGTCATCGATGTCATGGATTCCCGGCGAACCATTTGGCTTTTTCACTATTCAAGGGCTGGTCAACGAAGCAGTCGGCGACTATCGGTTGCCGCGCAACGACCGCTTGAATAACTTTTCGCTGATGGACAACGTGCTGTTGACGCGCGGACGCCACGCCATGAAATTTGGATTCCAGGGCCAGCGCATTCATTTCAATCAGCAGACCACGAGCCAGCGCGGCGGTATCGTGACATTCCCGAATCTGGAAAGCTTCCTGACAGGTACACCTTCCGGAGTGGACTTTGCAGTCGCCGGCCTGATCGATCCCAATCGAGGATACCGCCAGTCGCTCTTTGCGTTCTTCGCGCAGGACGATGTCCGCGTGAAAAACAACCTCACGCTCAACATGGGATTGCGATACGAGTTCGTGACCGTACCGACGGAAGTGAACGGCAAGATCTCGAATCTTCGGAACGTGACGGACACTGCCATCACGATCGGTTCTCCATGGCACAACAATCCCTCGCTGAAAAATTTCGCGCCTCGCGTCGGGTTGGCGTGGGATCCGTTCGGCAGCGGTAAGACATCGGTGAGGGCCGGCTTCGGATTGTTTTTCGATCAGATTCTTCCGAAGTACTACTTCTTCTCCGGCAGTCTGAACCCTCCTTTTACAACGAGAACGTCCATTCAGAATCCGCCGTTCCCGAACGTGGTTGCAAATTTTGATCCTAACGCATACATCCGCGCGCAACTGCAGACGGTGAACGCCAATCTCCAGACGCCATACGTGATTCAGTACAACTTCAGCGTCCAACGCGAGCTGCCTGGCAGCGTTGCTCTGACGCTGGGATACGCAGGCTCCCATGGCGTTCATTTATTCCGGCTGGGTGATGCGAACCTCGCTCCGGAAACTATCGTGAACGGCCGGAAGGTTTATCAGGGCGCCGCGAGACGCAATCCGTTGTTTACCGGCATCTGGCAGCGTGTCACGGATGCGCACTCCTTCTACAACTCTCTGCAGGTCAGCGCGGTTCGACGTTTCGGCAATGGAGTCCGAGCCCAGACTTCGTACACGTTTTCACGCACGATCGACGATGCCAGCGGTATCAACTCACAGGATTTTTCGAACGTCATTCAATACAACCTGGATTGGTACGACCGTACGATCGATCGAGGCCTGTCTGCATTTCACGCAAAGCACAACCTGACGTTCAATTGGACTTACGACCTCCCTTTCGGGAGCTCGCTGAGAGGCGTTGCGGGGCAGATCTTAAAAGGGTGGCAACTGAACAACATTACCTCTGTTACTTCGGGTCATCCGTTTACGGTTCGTCTCGGCTTCAATCGTTCGGGCAATCTGAACACGACGAGTTTCTCGATGCACGAGCGGCCGAACGTGAAAGCCGGTTATTCGAACAATCCGGTCCTGGGTGGGCCCGACCGTTACTGGGACATCAACGCATTTGAACTGCAGCCCGCAGGAGAACGTGGAAATCTCGGACGAAACACACTGATCGGACCCGGGCTGGTCAATTTCGATTTCTCACTGGCGAAATCCTTCAACATCGACGAAAAGCGCACGCTGCAGTTCCGCACCGAAGTATTCAATGCGCCGAATCATCCGAATTTTGCGGTGCCCTCTGGTGTGATTGCTTTCACGAACGCTGCCGGCGCTGTGAATCCGACCTGGGGAAGAATTACTTCGACGGTAACAACCTCGCGGCAGATCCAATTTGGATTGAAGCTGACGTATTGATCCTGATGGGAATTAACGATATCTATTAGAATCTCGGCCCATGCGAATTGCGAGCACCGTCGTCATGCTATTTCTGCTGTCCGGAACAGCGACAGCACAAACATCAACCCCTGCGTCTGCTTGTGCCGGCTTGACGCAGCTGCAGGTACCGGGTGTGGCTTTGACCGTTACGAAATCGGAATGGTTTGCAGCCGGTACGACGCCTCCCGGGCGGGGCGGCGGCGCAGCCGCAATCAAATTGCCGGCATACTGCCGGCTCGACGGTGTGATCGATCGACGGACCGGCGCTGCAGGAGTCGCGTACGGGATCGGCTTCGCCTTAGCGCTGCCCGAAAACTGGAACGGACGATTCCTGTTTCAAGGCGGCGGCGGCTTGAACGGCTCCGTCCGATTGCCGCTCGGTGATTCGGCTGCGGGAAGTCAGCCCGGTCTCGTGCGCGGTTTCGCCGTGGTCAGCACTGACACTGGACACCAGGGACAAGGCGCATTCGACGGCAGTTTCACGCAGGACCAGCAGGCAAACCTCGATTTTGCATACGCCGCCGTCGGCCGTGTCGCGGAAGTTGCCAAGCGGATCATCGCGCAGCATTACGGTAAACCGGCGGATCGATCCTACTTCGCCGGATGCTCCACCGGCGGACGCGAAGCGATGCTGATGGCACAGCGCTACCCGATGTACTTCGATGGCATCGTCGCGGGCGCTCCGGCGATGCGCACCAGTTTCTCGGGCATCGGCGATCGATGGGTCGCCTCCACCTTGAATGAGATCGCGCCCAAAGATGACAAGGGCGTGCCGATCACGCGCAATGCCCTGTCGGAGAGCGACAAGAAAACGTTCATCGACGGTTTGCTTAACACCTGCGACGCGGCCGACGGCTTGAAGGATGGGATGATTTTCAACACTTCCTGTCGATTCGATCCGAAAACGCTGGTCTGTAAAGGCGCGAAGGCAGAGGGTTGTCTGTCGATGACGCAGGCAACGACCATCGAGAAAGCATTCGCCGGACCGAAGGACTCCAAAGAGCGCCAGGTGTATCTCGGATTCCTGTTTGATACCGGCCTTGTCTCCACGCAAGGCATTCTTGGTTTGCTGCACGGTGGGGCGGCGCCGGGTGGAGGCGGATTCACCACGATCGGAATGGATGTGGATGCCGCCGTCGAACGCGCGCTGGCGGATCCGGCGCAGAATGTGAGCGAGACGTCGCGGTGGACGAATTTAAACAGCTTCTCAGGCCACGGTGGAAAACTGATTTTCTGGCACGGCGTCAGTGATCCGTGGTTCTCGGCGCTGGACACCATCGACTATTACGAGCGCATGACGAAAGCAAACGGCGGTCCCGATCAGGTCCGCAACTGGAGCCGCTTATTCCTCTCACCGGGAATGGGACACTGCAACGGAGGTCCGGCAACATTGGATAGTTTCGACGCGCTGACTGCGATCATACGGTGGGTTGAACAAGGCGTCGCGCCTGAAAATCTCACTGCGACGGGCCGCGTATTCCCGGGCCGAAGCCGGCCGCTCTGCGCTTATCCGATGCGCGCGCATTACAAAGGACAAGGCAATCCCGAGGACGCAGCCAGCTTCGAGTGCCGTCAGTAATGAACATCGCCGTTGTGCCGTCGGCAATCACCGATTTAGGAATAGACGATTGGCAATCGTCACTAGAGATTTATCTGACGATCGCTGGCTACATTGCCAATTTTCATTTACGTATTTACGTAGTAGTGAATGCTGATCGCTGCCGAACAAGCACAATCCCCTCCTCGTGAGGAGGGGTGGCTGCGGCGAAGCCGCAGACGGGGTGGTCAGTCACGAGTCATGTTGAAGCATTGCAGACGCATTCTTCGGTAATGGCTTGTGACTGACCAACTTAATCGCTGCGCCCTGTCGGGCTTGCGGGCTTCGCCCGCCCGTCCTTCGCATGGCTTTTGCGGATCGCCTGGATTCTGGAACCATGCGAACCACCGGCCACGACGTTGGGTGAGAGGTCGGTATCGGCATCCCTCGCTCCTCCGCTGTAGCCTCCGCGACCATTCCTGCGTGGTCATTTTTCCACTCCATATTTCCTGCTGAATCCGTTGCGGCTGTTGGTGACGGTAAACGATCCGTCCTGCTCTGCAGATACCTTGATCCAATACGCGGGGCCGTTGTGCACGGGCGGCGGAGCGGCCGCGGCGCCAGGCTGCGGAGGGATCATCGGCGCGATCGGCATTGTCGCTGGTTGTTCGTCGACGATGTTTGCGATGAATATTCCAGGGACGGTGTACTCCTGTCCGCTCAATTGCGAAAAGTGTATCTGCCAGAGATTTTCAAGACCGGGAGAGGTGTTGAAGACTTTCATCACTGCCGGGTCGCCGCCTTTGCGAATGCCGTTGTTCATGATTGCAACTCGCGGACGGAGCGCGTGCACGATCACTTCTGAATTCGATGTCGGCTGCCCATGATGCAATCCAAGAAGCACATCGATCGTTCCAAGTTTGTTATTTGGGCACATCAACTCGAATTCCTTGTTCATCGTCAGATCGCCTAAGTGAAGCGTCCGAAATTTTCCAAACGTGATGTGAGTTCCAACCGATTGCGGATCCTCCGCATTGTTTGTTCCGGGCTTGAATTGAGCGCAGTACGGGTTGGGCTTCCCGGCGCCGGGAAGCGCGTTCTTGATGACTTCACCAGCAGATGTCACCAAGCGCACGTCGAGTCCGACAACGGCGATCTTGTCGCCGGGTTTTGCGACCGTGTGTTTCGCTTTGCTGTATAGCTGCGGATAAACGTCCTTCAGGAAAGCGTCCGTAGCTCCTCCTGGCTGCACGTTCGGCCCATGGTCGATGAATTCCCGGATCGCAATTCGCTTCGCCAGTTCCGCCATTCCTCCGAAGTGATCGGCATGCCAGTGTGTTGTGATCAAGTGATCAATCTGCTGAAGCCCGGCATCTTTCGCCGCAGCCATGATGCGCTCGGCGTCACGGACGGCCCCTGCTCCGGCATTGCCGGTATCGATGAGAATGGATTCGCCTTGAGGCGAAACGAGGAGAGTCGCGTTTCCGCCTTCGACGTCCACGACATAAATGTCCAACGTTTTCGATGCGCGCGTCTGGGCGTTGGAAGATGTGACCGCGTACACGGAAAGAGAAAAAAGAACCAGAAACGCGACGCTTCGTCGACGCATGCAAGCACCTCTTATCGATGGAGAATTTGAACGGCGTGAAGTCTATTTTAGGTAATCTGCGAAGACAACCAACTGTTCGCTTTACACGCCACTTGTGGTGTAATCCGGATCAACTTCTAATGAAAACACTACTCATATTCACTCTGGGATTGTTCGTTACTTCCGGCGTTGCGCAAGCGCAGACGCCGGGACTCGTCGTGGGCTCGGGGAATTATTTCAGTCCGATCGTCGCGGACCTCGACAAGGCGGTCGCGTTCTACCGCGATGGCCTGGGCTTCGAGATGCAGGGCGCGCCCGCGAACGCCGACGGGAACGCGCCATTGCGCGCCATGTTCGGGCTGCCGGATGCGCGACTGCGCTGGCTGATCGGACGCGCGGCGCCGATTCCCGGCGGAGTCGAGATCGTCGAAGTTTCGGGGGCTAACGGCAAGCCCGTGACGCGTCGCGTACAGGATTCCGGCGCCATCACGCTCGTCGCGACGGTTCGCGATCTCGATGCGACGTTCGCGCGTTTGAAGAAGCTCGGTGCGCCGGTCGTCACGCGCAGCGGCGCGCCGGTGAAGTTGTCGGTCGGCCGGATGGTCGTCGTGCAGGACCCGGCCGGTCACTTCGTCGAGATCGTCCAGCCCGACACGCTGACCGACGCGCAGAAGGCAGCGGCCACCAACGTCGTCGGCGTGCGCGTTCGCTTCACCGTCGCCGACGTCGAGAGCTCGTTGCGGCTTTATCGCGACACGCTCGGCTTCAAAGCGACCGGCACCGCGGCCGAGTATCGCAACGAGCCGGCGGTTCTCGACGTTCTGGGCTTAAGCGGTGGGCAGTACCGCGTCGGCGCTCTCGAAGTGCCGGGGTCGGGCTTGCAGTTCACGCTCATCGACTTCAAAGGCGTCGACCGGCAGACGATACGCGCGGGGATCGCGGATCCGGGCTCGACGAGGATTCAGCTGCGCGTCGCAGACATCGACGCGGCCATCGCGGCGGTTTCGAAAGCGGGCGGCGCGTTTGTCTCGACCGGCGGCAAGCCGGTCGATCTGCCTGCAGGCCAGGGCACGCTTAAAGCCGGCATCGTCCGCGATCCGGACAACCTTTTCATCGTGCTGATCCAGGCCCCGCCGGCGGCTCCGCGATAACCACTTGATCAAGCCGGATAACCAGTGAAGGACGTTTAACGCGAACTGTCGATCGTCGTGACCCGGCACATTCATGCCGAATTTCAACTCGAGCTTCTTATTGCCATCGACAAGAGTGGCGATCTGAGCGGAAAACATGCCGGCCTCTCCCAGGATCACGACTCGCCCTTTGCCGAACGGCATCGCCACTCCCTGAGAACGACCGGCGGCCGGCGACAAACGAGCGGCGTCCGGGGCATTCACGGCTTCCGGCGTCGGAGCCTCGCCGGAGGTCGCGCTCATCTTGAGCAGGACTGTCGCGCCATCAGGAACGGTCAATGACTGGCCGGTGAAACTCCGGACCAGTTTTATTTCCTCGGAAGCATCCCGTCCGCGCAGAATCGGGTGGGTGCCGAGCAGCCCGTTCTCGCGCGAGAAAACAAGCTGTGTGGTCGTGCCGCCTGTCGGAGCCCGATCGAAAGCCCAGCCTTTTCCCATCGAGACGCCGAAACGTTTGCCCAGGTTCTCCGCAGCGCCTCCGAACGGCGCATGATCCGCGATGAACAGGAGCGAGCCGCCTTGCCGGACCCAGTCGCGCACCGCGTCGCATTCCTGTTCGGTGAAAGCCGGCATGCCGGGATTCTCGCGTGTCGCGTCGCGCTGAGCGCGTTCGCGATGACGAGCACATCGATGCCCGCGAAAGCTCCCTTCTCGAACTTCAGCTTTGAGGCTTTCACCGTGTATCCGTCATTCGCGAGCAGATCCGCAAAAGGTTTGTACTGGCCCGAAGCGGTGTGAAAGTTCGCGTGAGCTTCGTCAATTGCCACGACCGGACCATTCCGCCGGTAAGCCGGCTTTTCAACGACAGGCTTGAAATCCGGATCCACGATCTGTTGCTGCGCGCCGGCCCGGAGGACGACTGCGCAATTCAGAAGAAGGGCGAATACGACTCGTTTTTGCATACCGCCGCCCAACTGCTTTAGAAGCTGTACCGCATACCGAAGCTGAAGAAGCGCATCGCTCCGGCAGCCGCGACGGCGGTTGTCACCTTGCCGAAATTCGTGTTCGTAGGATCGGTGTTCGGGTTGCCGAAAGCGGCATAATTCAGCACGTTTTGAACGTCGAACCGGGCCTGCAGCGCGCTTCGTTCTCCGAGATTGAA
>Ga0137433_1001336_pt1 | contig 10501 bp, 6 predicted proteins | sample EasRivERMZT840_2_FD_102335 | JGI IMG/M metagenome (GOLD analysis project Ga0137433, IMG submission 102335) | Soil microbial communities from meander-bound floodplain in the East River, Colorado, USA - East River MetaG ERMZT840_2 | ecosystem: Environmental > Terrestrial > Soil > Floodplain ...
ACCGTGCTGATCCTGTCCGGTGACTTCAGCGATCTTGCGGCCTGCACGTTCTGGCTCCCGGCGGGCATGCCCCTCTCGCCGTATCAGATGAAAGCGCGCGCGACGAAAGCGTGGGCTGCGGGCGCGTCAACCGGCGCGGCGCTGTACTTCTACGCGGCGACCATCGGGTCCGACAGATGGATTCGTCTGGACAACGCCGTGCTCAAACGCACGCCGGGCGCGGCCATCGCGGGGACCGAATGTCTGGAGCCGGTGGATGTGCAGAATCCGCCATTCCTTGCGCCGACCGGCGGGGCCGCGCAGGATGCGGCCGTCCCGATACCCACGCGGCCGCGGCTTGATGAAGTGGCCGTCTTCGAGTGGCGGGGCGCGATCGATCTCAACGGCGCCGGCGAACGGCGCCTGAGGTTCCTGACCTCTGTCGGACGCCTCATCGACGACCGCTGGCTGTCGGTCCAGGTAAGTCTCGACGGGGTGACCTGGGAGACTTTGGCGGAGGTCCCGCCCGGCGAGGCCTGGACGGAGATCGACATCGACCTCAGCGAGTATTCCGGTCGGACCATCTACCTGCGGCTCGTGCGCTGAAGGACCTCGGGAGTCGTTTTCGAGCAAACCGGAAACCCCGGTTACCAATCTCGAAAAGGTAACCCCCGGTTTCCAATTAGCTCGAAAACGACTCCCGAGGTCCTTTTTCAGTAGTATTGCCTCCTGACTTCAGTGCCCGGAGGCCCCATGTCACGCCTGATTAAGCGTTCGTTCATGTTCTTTGCCGTCGCCCTGTTCGCTGGAGTTGGCGGCACGGGCGTTCTCAACAGTCAGGGCCGTGGCGGGGGCGGGCCCGCGGGCCCGCAAGCCGCACAATCGGTCGGCGTGCCGCGGTTCGAGTACGTCGGGCCGCAGAGCGCGGGCCGCATCTCGGCCGCCGCGGCCGTGGCAGGGAAGCCGGGCGTCTACTACGCCGGCGCCGCATCCGGCGGCGTGTGGAAATCCTCGGACGGCGGCACCACCTGGAAGCCGACGTTCGACAACGAGACCTCGCAGGCGATCGGCGCCCTCGCCGTCGCCGAATCCAATCCCAACCTCGTCTGGGCCGGCACCGGCGAAGGCTGGGCCGTGCGCGACATGGACATGATGGGCGACGGCATCTACAAGTCCACCGACGCCGGCGAGACGTGGACGAACATGGGCCTCAAGGAGACCGGCCGCATCGGCACGGTCGTGATCCATCCGACGAACGAGAACATCGTGCTGGTGTGCGCGCTTGGCCGCGCGACCGGCCCGCAGAAGGAACGCGGCGTCTTCATGACCGAAGACGGCGGCAAGACCTGGCGCCAGACGCTGTTCGTCGACGAGAAGACGGGATGCTCGGGTCTGCAGATTTCGCACAAGGATCCGAACACCGTCATCGCGGCCACCTGGGAGATCTACCTGCAAACGCACGTGCTCGAGAGCGGCGGGCCGGGTAGTGGCATTCATCTCTCGAAAGACGGCGGCCGCACCTTCACGAAGATCACGCATCCCGGCCTGCCGAAGTCGCCGTACGGCAAGCCGGACGTCGCGATTGCGCCGTCCGATCCCAACCGCATGTACGCGCTCATCCAGACCGGCTCGAGCGGCGTGATGCCCTGGGGCGGCTCGAAGCGGATTCCGTCCGAAGCGCAAGGCTCACTCTGGCGCTCGGACGACGGCGGAAAAGTCTGGCAGAACGTGAGCTGGGACCGCCGGCTGATCGGGCGCGCGGGCTACTACATCCGGATCCGCGTGTCGCCCGACAACCCCGATCACCTGATGATCGCGAACAGCACGCTCTGGCGCTCGCGCGACGGCGGCAAGATCTGGGTGAGCGGCGGCGGCGGGTGCGGCGACTGCCATGACATCTGGTGGGATACGACCGCGTCGATGCCCGGCCACTACATCGTGACGGGCGACGGCGGCATGGGCATCTACGGATCGCCCAACAACCCGACCGGCAACACCGGCGTCTCGCTGCCCATCGGGCAGATGTATCGCGTGACGATCGATCAGCGCTCGCCGTACTGGGTCTACGGCAGCCGCCAGGACGACGGCAGCATGCGCATCAGCAGCGCGCGGCCGATCGTGCCGGCGAATGTTCCTTCGTACGCGCCGCCGGTGTCAGCGGCGCCGCCGGCTCCGGCGGGCGGCCGCGGCGGCGGGCGCGGAGGCGGCGGTGCGGCTGGCGGCGGACGCGGCGGCGGTGCGGGTGCCGCCGGTGCAGCTGCAGCGGGCGTCGAGGAAGGCGCACCTCCGCCGCAGGCGGGCCGCGGCGGTGGACGCGGCGGTGGCGCACAGCAGAATCTGCCGGCGCAGGAAGGCATGCCGTCGTGTGAGTCGGGCTACACGTACCCGGAACCCAACAACCATCGCATGGTGTGGGGCACGTGCTACGCCGCGCACGTCGCGGTCTTCGATGAAATCAACAATGCGCGCCGATCCGTGAGTCCCTGGTGGCACACGCTCGACAGCGATCCGGTGGGCCTCAAGTACCGCTGCCAGTGGTCGCCGCCGCTCGCCATCGACTGGTTCGACAACTCCGCGTACTTCGGCTGCCAGGTGATGTTCCGAACGACTGATCGCGGGCAGAACTGGGAAGTGATCAGCCCGGATCTCTCCACCGGCGACCCCGAGCGCATTCGCTTTTCGGGCGGCGTTGTCGGCGACAACCTCGGCCAGTTCTATGGCGCCGTCCTCTCCGCGATTGCGCCGTCCCGGACGACGCCGGGCGTGGTCTGGGCCGGGACGAACGACGGCAAGGTGCAGATCACGCGCGACCGTGGCAAGACGTGGACCGATCTGACCGCCAACGTGAAGATGCCGCCGTACGGGATCGTGCGCCGCATCGACGCGTCGCATCACGATCCGGCGACGGCCTACATCGCGGTGGACTACCACCTCGTCGACCAGCGCGACCCGCACTTCTACAAGACGGCCGACTACGGCAAGACGTGGACGCCGCTCCACGCGGGCCTGCCGAAAGGCCACCCGCTCGACTACGCGCTGTCGATCGCCGAGAATCCGCGCCGCCGCGGCATGATCTTCGCCGGCACCGGCCACGCCTTCTACTACTCGGTGGACGACGGCAAGACGTGGACGCGGTTCAAGGACAAGCTGCCGGCGGCGCCGGTGACGTGGATCGAAGTCCCGAAGAACGCGCCGGAAGTCGCGGTCGCGACGTACGGCCGCGGCCTCTGGATCCTCCGCGACATCTGGACGCTCGAGCAGCCGGAAGCCGGTGGATCCGCGGCGCAGGCGGGCGACATCTCGGTCTACAAGCCCGTGCCCGGATTGCGCAGCGGCGGCGGCGGCGAAGCGTCCTTCGTGTTCTCGATGCGCGCCGCGCCCACCGGGCCGATCACGATGGACATCCTCGGTCCGACGGGCACGGTCATCAGCTCGAGCCAGGTGACGGCGCGCGCCGGCCTGAACGAGGCATCGTGGGATCTGCGCTACGCCGGTCAGGACCGGCCCGTGCTGCGATCGATTCCGCCCGACAACCCGCAGATCTGGGAAGCGGGCCGGTGGCAGGGACGCGAGCGGCCGGTCTCGCACTGGGGACTCGCGGCGGGCTTCCGCCCGGTGGCCGCGCCCGGCAAGTACACCGTGCGGTTCACGTACAACGGAAAGCCTTACACGCAGCCGTTCGAAATCTGGAAGGACGCGACGCTGACGTCCACCGACGCCGATCTCGTCGCCGGGACCGACCTTCAGGTGAAGGTCGTCGACGCGATCAACACCACGGTGAACCGGATCAACCGCATCGAAATCATGCGCATGAAGGTGGAGGATCTCCGCAAGCAGCATGCCGCGGCGAAGGACCTCGACCAGGCGCTGGCGGCGATCTACCAGCGGATGTACGAGGCCGAGCTGCACTACCTCTCGCGCACCGAGATGCACAGCGACGACAAGTGGTACGTCGAGAAGTACAAGATCTACATGAACCTGACGTGGCTGGCCGCGGAGATCGGATCCGGCGGCGGCGACGTCATGGGCGGGCTGGCGTACCGGCCGACGAACGCCGCGCAGGCGCAGTACCAGGAGCACCTGAAGCTGATGGCCGCGGCGCAGGCCGACTTCGACAAGCTGATGTCCGAGGTGGCCGCGTTCAACAAGAAGTACGCGGGACAGATTGCGGCGATTACGGACCAGCTGAAGTAGGGAGGGCCCATGACGCGGATCGCGATGGTTCTTTGCGCGAGCGCGGCCAGTCTGAGCATTGCCGCGCAGGACTGGAAGGCCCCGCCGGGCGAGACCTTCACGAACACCTTTGCGGTCGATCGGGGCGACTTCGCCTCGACCGGCCGCAATCCGTACTTCGTCCTCGAGCCTGGCTACGCCCTCACGCTCGAGGGCGGCAAGACCCGCCTCGTGATCACCGTGCTGCCCGAGACGAAGCGAGTGGACGGCGTCGAGACGCGCGTCGTCGAGGAGCGGGAGACCGAAGGCGGCCGGCTCATCGAGGTGTCCCGCAACTTCTTCGCAATTCACACGAAGACGAACGGCGTCTTCTACTTCGGCGAAGACGTGGACATGTACAAGGACGGCAAGGTCACGAGCCACGAGGGCGCGTGGCAGTCGGGCGCCGGCGGCGCGCGATTCGGCCTGATGATGCCGGGCCTGCCGCTCCTCAAAGCCCGCTACTACCAGGAGATCGCGCCGAAGGTCGCCATGGATCGCGCGGAGATCACCGGACTCGACGAGACGCTCACGACGCCGGCCGGCAAGTTCACGAACGTGCTTCGGACGCTCGAGACGACGCCGCTCGAACCGCTGGCGCGGGAATCGAAGCTCTACGCGCCTGGTGTCGGGCTCATTCAGGATGGATCGTTGAAGCTGGTGCGATACGGAACTTCGCCGCCGCGCTGACTACAGGACCTTCCATTCGCCACGCACGACGAGGCCTTTCACGTTGCCCGTCACGCTCTCCGACCGCCACACGTCGGGGCTGACGCGGTAGGCGATGACCGCCTTCGAGTCGCGCGACCAGTGGATGGACGTCTGGTCGTACGGCTGGGCAGCGGTGCCGTCGGTTGAGAGGATTCTCGTCACTTCCGCGCTGCCGGCGGGCCGGAGGGCGACGTTGTTGTTCTGGACCAGCGCCTCCCATCGGCCATCGGGTGAACGGACGGCACCCCAACCAGCAGGCAACAATATCCGCGTAGTCTGTGGCGGGTCACCTTTCTGGCATTCGTAGTCGGTCGGCGGTTCCTTGCCCCAGTCCCATTCGGCCTGCAGGTCACAGCGCCACGAATGGCCATCGAGCACGAAATCGATCGCCATCGAGCCTTCGATCGGAGCGGTCGATCCGTCGTACAGCACGACGAACTGCGCGCCAGGATCCGCGAAGGGCAGCGTCAGCGGCGTGAACGTGAATCCGCCTTTGAGGTTCAGCTCGATCGCCAGCCGCCGGTGATCGAAGAGCGGCTCCCTGACGCCGTGGAGTGCGTCCACTTGCAGCCACTGATTGCCGCCCGCGACGGGCTTTCGGTACCAGAAGTGGTCGGGCTTGTCCCAGACCGGACGGATGTCGTTCGAGCTCGGCGACACTTGCAGGAAGGCCAGCGCTCCTATTGCGGCTAGTAGCCGAACAGCCACCATGGGCTGATTCTACGCGCGCGTCAGTAATCTGCCCAGTGCGCGACCACCTGCCATTTGCCGCCGACGTCGCGCAGCACGAACAGGATCACGTCGTCCAGACCGGAGCCCGGGAACCTGAGCTCCAGCATGTATTCGCCCGTCTTGATGAAGGCGGGCGGCAGGAGGCCTGTCGTGTCCTCGGCATGCGTGCCGTCCTTTGCGGCACGGGTGAGGCTCGGCTTCGCCTGTTTCGTCAGCTCGCGCCATTTGTCGCGCCCCATGGCGTCGAAGAGCTTCGTGTAGGCGTCCGTCAGCTGATCGCGCGAGAGGTCGCGCTGCACCTGCTGACGCCCGTCTTCACCGAGGAACCTGGGGTCGCCGATGAACACGATCTTGTCGGCGAAGTGCGCCTTCATCGCCGTCGCGTCGCCGGAGAGGAAGGCCTGTTGCAGGGCCTTGGCGGCGGCGTCGGGCTGCGGTGCGTTTGGTTGTGGCGAGAGGCCCAGGGACAGAGCGAGGAGAACCAGGAATGAAGGCATGCGGTCAGGCTCCTTCAAGCGATCACGCAGGAGCCCGGCGCGGGTTAACAGGCGTTACCAGAAGTACCCGCGTCTTGCCGTGATCGTCGCCTTCGGCTTGCCCTTCACCGAGACCTTCAGCGTGTGAAAGCCGGTGCGCTCGACGCCGGTCGGGGTGAAGTGCAGGACGTAGCTGGATCGGAACTGGTCGACGGCCCGGCGGAACGCCGCAGTCAGGTCGGGGTTGGCTGGGCCAATCGCGAACACGCCGCCGCCTGTCTCGACGGCCAGCCGCTGCAGCACCGAGGAAGACGGTTGCAGGAAGAACGATCCGCCGCGGCCGGTGCCGAACTGCGCGACGACGGCGCTGAGTGACGCCGTCGTGCGCTGCGCGACGGAGATAAGCGTCTCCGAGTCCAGCGTGCTGCTCGTGTCGGCCGCGTCGCTGAACAGCACGACGAGCTGGCGCCGGTTCGGCTCGGAGGCCGACACCAGCGCGACGGCCACCGCGTCCCACACGGACGAGCCCCCGCCGCCGAGGGCCACCTTGAGCGCGCGCTCGACCTCCGCCGGATCCGGCGTGAAGTCCACGATGCGGCTCACCCGCATGTTGAACGTCATGAGCTTGAGCCGGTCTTCCTTGTTCAGGTCGCGCATCAACTGCAGCACGCCGCGCCGCAGCCGCTCCAGCGTCTGCCCTGTGACGCTCTGGCTGACATCCAACACGATCGTCACGTCGATCGGCACCTTGCCGAAGCTGACGTCATGCACCTGCTGCGGCACGTCGTTGTCGAGGACCTCGAAGTCGGCGGCGGTGAGGTTCGCGATGACGCGCGTGCCTTCGCGGACCGACACGTCCACAGCGACCGCGTCCGCCCGCGAGCGGAACGTCGGCTGCTGTACGTAGGCCCGTTCGCGTTGTGAACGGGCAGAACCGAAAACCGCCGCCGCGACGACTGCCAGCGCCAGAATTCGCATCATCGCCCCTGCTCCCGCAGCCGCGTGAACACCGTTGCGACCAACCGGTAATCGCCTTGCCAGTACCGCCACCACGGATCGATGGCATCGGTCCTGGGCGCCTGTATGAGCTCGGCCTGTTCGAGCGCGGCCGGGCTGTTCCCCTGCCGCTGGAGCACGGTCATGAGCCCGACGCGCGCGGACTGCGCGTTCGGAAAGAGGAGGACCGCCGAGCGGAACGCGTTCGCGGCGTCGTCCGACCGGCCGAGCCCGTCGAGGACGCGCCCCCGAATCAGGTGCCGCAAGTAGTCGAGCAGGGCCTCTGGCGGTGTGCCGATGCTGTCGAGCACGGCAAGCGCCTCCTCGCCTCGCGCCGCGCGATGGAGCAGCCAGCTCTTGCGGACGCGCGCCTCGACCGCGGTTTCCGGATCGTCCATGGCGGCGTCGTAGGCCGTCGTCACGGCATAGATGTGAGTGGCGCCGGCCGGGGAGGTCTTGCCGCCCCGGGCGAGCGTGTCGAGCGCGCGGCTCTGGTCCATCACGAACGCGCGCGCCAGCCGGAAGCGAGGCTCGTCCGGGAATTGCTTCAGGCCGTCCGTGATGAACTGCTGGGCCAGGTCCGGCTGGTTGGCGCCCTCGAGCACGACGATCGCCGCCCACAGCCAGTACCGCTCGTAGGCCTCGGGACCGAACGGCCCTCGAACCAGCGGCCGATGCGCCATGAGCAGCCGGCGCCCTTCCTCGCGATCCTCGCGGCGGGGCGACTGCAGCGCGAAGTCCGCGAGCTCCAGGACGAATGCCGACTCCCGGTTCGGGTGATCCGGCCACGGATTACCGGAGGCGCGCAATTCGCGGACGAGCTCCGCGCGGTTCACGACCTGCTGGAGACCCCCGATGAATCCGGAGAAATCGCCGGCGCCGTACGCGCGTGCGAGATCGGCGAGGCCGATACGTCCAGGTGCGGTGGCGGCGAGGCGCTCGGCAGGTGAGGACGTCGAGGCCGGTGCGCCGCCGCTCCTGCCTGGTCCTTCGACGAAGTAGCCGCGCCTCGACTGCACGTCGAACGACGGCTGCCCGGGAATCGTGACCTTGACCTCGTGCCATCCCGTCGTCGGCACGCCCTTCGGCACGTAGCGCAGCACATAACTCGCGCGGTAGTCCTCGAACACCTTCTTGAAGATCGCAGCCGCCGTGCGGTCGGTGAAGATGCCGGGCAGGTAGAGCTTGCCGCCGGTCATCTCCGCCGCTTCGGCGAGCGTCTCGAACTCGTAGTCGCCGAAGGGCTGCCAGAAGTACGTAGTCGGCGAGCAGACGGCCGCGGCCATGCACCGGGCTGAATCCAGACGCTGTCGTCCGCTCTGGTAACTCGGCGGTGATGTCGCTGTTCCCGGCAGAACGACGATGTCCACCTGCGCGATATACAGCGTCGCGCTCGAGTGTCGCGCGATCTCGCGGACCGTTGGTGCGTCGAGCGCGCTGACCGCGTCGATGCCGTTCGTCAGCGCGACCACCAGATGCCGGCGATTCGGATCAACCTGACGCAGAAGTGTCGCGGCCAGTCCGTCGTGCGCCGATGACAGCCCGCTCGGCACGAGGCGGCCGATCGGCGAAACGGTCGCCGCCTTCTGGGCCTGGATGAGATCCGTGACTTGGGAGTTAATGGCCGTGACCCGGATACGGTCATCCGGGCGAAGCAGCGTGACGATGCGCGGTATTTGGGCGGCCATGCCCTTGAGGTCGTCGGCAAGATCGACGTTCATGTCCACCAGGATCGAGACATCCACGGGAACGGCTTCCATCTCGATCTGCTCGATGGCCTGGGCCACGCCGTTGTCGAGCAGCACGAAATCCTTCGCTGTAAGCCCTTGAACGGGCGTGCCTTGCGAGCGCACCGAAACGTCGATGGTGACGACGTCCGTGCGCGACCGGAACACCGGCTGCTGAGGTGGCGGTGGCGGCGGCTGCTGAACCTCGTCATCTTCGCCATCTTCTTCGTAGGGCCGTTCGGGCTGTGGAGGGCCAGAACCAATCGTCCTTATCTCCGCATGCAGCCTCGTAATCAACACCGGCCAGAAGCGATCGTCAGCCGCACCATACGCGCGCCAGGGATCGACAGGCGGCGGGCTGGCGGTGAGCGCCGCTTCTACCAGGCTCGACGCTTCGCTGGTCCGTCCGTCGCGCGCCAGTAACGCGGCCAGCGCCATCGTCGCTGAGATCGCTTTCGGGATCGTGGCGAGCGCACCGCGATACGCCTTCTCGGCGTCGGCCGGGCGTTTCTGCCGCTCCTGCGCCTGACCTCTGAAATACCGTGCGAGATAGATGAGGTATCGATCGCGCGTCATCGTCTCCGCGCGATCGAACAGCTCGATGGCGCCGGTCAGATTGCGGCCGCGCAGGCGCAGCGACCCGAGGCGCACGGTGGCTTCGGCGCCGATGATCGGATCGCGAGTGAGACGTTCGAACGCGGACATGGCCTGGGGGAGTCCGATGACGGAGGTTCGGGAATGCCTGGCGGTATTCGGCCACGTACGCCATTCGATGGCGATGGCCTGAGCCAGGACCAGGCGCGGCTCCTCGGCGAACCGAAAGGTGGCGTGCGAGAGGTGTTCGATCTCCTGCTTGGGGTCGCCGCGCTCTTCCCAGGGGCTGCCGATCAGGAACTCGTAATCGGATCGGCGTTGCGCGACGGCCACCGAGGCCAGATGCCAGACCCGTTCAACCGCGGGAGGCACCTGTCCGGTGCGGATGAGCTCGCATCCCCACTCGATCAGTCGCGGCGGCGCCTTCCACCAGAGTGCGGGAGGCTGCGGAGGAGTCACGCCGCGAATCTGCTGCACCCATTTCCACTCCTCGTGTTCCGCGGCGCGTGCGGCTTCGAGCGCGAAGGTCGCGGCCGCGAGGTGCCGCCTCGGCCATTCGCTTGCGCCGGCCGCATTGATCCAGGCAGGCGCGTGACGCTCGAGATCTTCCCGGAGATCGTCGAAATCGCGCACGGCCGCAAGCTCGGCGGCGACCGCTTCGAACTCGCCGCGCAGGTATCGATCAAGTTGCGCGTGCAGCGCGGGCGTCTGCTGCGAGCGGGCAGAACCTGCCAGCCCGGCAGCAAGCACGAGCACTGCGACACACCAATAGCGCACGGAAGTCATTCAGGGCTGGCGCTGGCGGCGCGTCACGCAGTATAGGGCAGCGATGACCGGCGATAGTATGCTGTCCGCGCCCGTGCCAATCCGCCATCGAGTAGCGGCTCGGTTGTCGCCCTGGTTAGGCGCGACTCTCTGCACAGCCTCCATTCTGTTCGTCCAGGCGGCGCCGCAGGCGTCGCAGCAGGCCTCGGCGCGCCCCGCCGCGCCAGTCAAAACTGGACCGGCGCTCTACAAGGACGCCTGCGCCGCGTGCCATGGCGCGGACGGCAAGGGCCAGGAACGATCCGTCGT
>Ga0137433_1001338_pt1 | contig 10499 bp, 4 predicted proteins | sample EasRivERMZT840_2_FD_102335 | JGI IMG/M metagenome (GOLD analysis project Ga0137433, IMG submission 102335) | Soil microbial communities from meander-bound floodplain in the East River, Colorado, USA - East River MetaG ERMZT840_2 | ecosystem: Environmental > Terrestrial > Soil > Floodplain ...
AAACACGAACGTCCCGCGCCGATGTCCTCAAACTGGCCGCGCTCGGCAGCGCTGGCTTTGGATTGGTCTGCGGCGCGAAGGCCGACAGCATCATCACGTTCCAGGGTTTCACGGCGAACAATTCCTCCATCGCCACCATCCCCGGCTTTGCCGATAATATTTCGCTCACGACTCCTGATTATATCGCGACGCCCGGCTTGGGCGGCATCCTGGGCACACCCGACATTTCCCTGGATTGGGTCGGTCAATGGGACACTTATATCGATTGGGACGGACGCGGCTCGGTTGCGCAGACGGACTTCAACGGCGGCCCAAACGTCTCCATCCTTTTTATGCCGTCAGCGTCTGCCGCTGTCCGGTTGTTGTCGTTCGATCTGGATGAGTGGGCTGGAGGCGGTGACGGCTCGATTGCATGGTCAATCGGCGGTTTAAGCAGTGGTATCCTGGCGAGCGGGAATTGGACCATGGGCAACTCCGGGGGTCGCACCACGATCGCTCCGGGAGTCAGCGGACAGCTTGGAGAAGCGTTGACGTTGAGCCTGCAACTCAACAGCGGCGGTCCTTCATATTTCGCTTTGGACAATCTCACGTTCGCCCAGGTGCCCGAGCCGTCCGCGATTGGTCTGGGAGTCCTGGCCGCCGCCGGGGCGCTGGGTGCCGCGGCGATGCGACGGCGCAAACGCGCCTGAGTTCGGTTGCTTGCCGCTACGGCCCATGCTGGATCGGCAGACTCTGTGTCCACGTCGCCGGAAACGTTGCTCGCCCAAGCCAGAGGGGCATGGCAGTCAGACGACGTTGAGGAAGCCATCAAGCTCTTTCGTTCAGCCGCCGACGCGCCAAACGCTTCAGCGGCTGTTTTCTTTGAACTGGCCGACGCGCTCTGGGCCAACTTCGAGTTTGAGGAGGCGCTCCGGGCGCTGGAGGATCTCATGCGGCGCGAGCCTACGAATCCGACTCCTGCCGTCGTGGCCGCCAAGCGCATGTTCACCTTGGGCCGCTTTGCCGATTCGGCGCGATTTCTGACTACGGCGTTGGAGAGGCAGTCCGACAACGCAGCAGGGCGAAGCCCTCGCCGAATGCCCGCCAGCCTTAACGCAGAGGCGCGGAGGACGCAGGGCAGCGCGGAGAAGTTCCCACCCTGCGAATCTCCGCGTTCTTCGCGCCTCCGCGTTGAAAGATCAGTGCAGGCTGCGGCAACTTTCGCGGATAGAACTACAGTACGCCGGATGCTCGCGGAAGTGCGCGACCGTGAAGGCAAGCTGGCGGAAGCAGAAGCGCTCGCCCGTGAAACGCTGGCTGAGAACCCGAGTGACGCCTTGGCCGCCCGGTCGTTGGCGCACACGCTTCGACGATTAGGCCGCGTGGAGGAAGCGCAGGAAGTTTTGTCCCGACAGCTTCGCGAGCATCCCGGACCGGACGACTGGCGATTGAATTATGAATTGGCCGCCTGTCTGGATCGGCAGGCCGACTACGCGGGCGCGATGGGCGCACTCCAGCGGGCCAAGGCCCAGTTGCGTCCGGCTGCGGAGCCATTGCTGCACCAGTGGCGCGCGCGCGCAACGCGGCGCGAGGAGTTTGCGACAGCGCTGGATCGAACCACGTTGGAACGGTGGCAAGCCACGGCTCGCGATTTGAAGCAGGTGGCACCTGTGGCCATCCTCGCCGGGCACCCGCGCTCAGGCACTACTCTCCTGGAGCAAATGCTCGCCGTCCATTCCGGCGTCGTGACGACGGATGAAACCGGCGTACTGCGGCAACAATTCATTGAACCCATTGTGCTCGGCGCAGGATCGCCGGAAGCCGCGCTGTGCGAAGTAAACGAGTTCGACACGGCACAACTCGAAGCGGGCCGCACGGTTTACTTCCGGGCGACCGCGGCGCATTTGGGCGAATCGTTCGGAACGCGACTGCTCGTCGAGAAGGATCCGCTGGCCACGCAAGACCTGGGCTTCATCCTTCGGCTGCTCCCGGAGAGCCGCGTCATCTTTCCGCTGCGCGACCCGCGGGATGTATGCGTGAGCTTTTTCTTCACGCTACTGCCGCTCAACGCCGACAGTGCATCCGCGCTCGATCTGGCCGAGACCTGCGCATCGATGGCTTTGAGCCTGCGTTTGTGGCGTCATTGGAGGAAGGTGATTCCCCAACGATGGGTGGAGGTGCGTTACGAGCAACTCGTGCGCGAGCCGGAACAGCAACTGCGTCCCCTCGCCGACGCGCTTGGATTGTCGTGGCAGGAAGCGATGCTGGCACCGGTAGGCCAGAAGGAGCGCGGCGTGCGCTCGCCGACTTACGCCGACGTGGCCCAGCCCCTCCACTCGCGTTCCATCGGCCGCTGGAGACACTACGCCGCCTGGCTGGAACCGCACCTCGGGCCACTGCGGGAGTTGTTGAAGGAATTCGGTTACGAGTGAACATTGGCTCTGTTCCGTTGGATCATGAAAACAAACGACTCAAGGCGCGCCGTGCCGATTTTCCAAATAGCTCTCCCTGCTGATCTCACTCCCACTCTTACTCTTAACCATAATTCACTCCTCACCTCCGAGAGTGAGAGTAAGAGTAGGATTACGAGTAAGAGTGACTATTCGCGGCCTTTGCGCTGGTTCGACCTCAGCGGGTCCAGGCTGTCTTTGGCCCCTTGCTTCGTGCTGCTGGTGGCGTTGCTCACCGGCGACGCCAGCGCCACCATCCTTACGTTCGAGGACTTCCCTGCAAACAATGCGGAGATCAGCACAGTTACCAATCCATTCGGCGCCGGCCAATACGGCTCGCGCGCCGCTTCGGCAATAAATCCCGGATTCCAAATTGGCGATGGTTGGACGCCAAATGTCGTGCTGGCGTGGAGCGCGGGCTGGCAGACTTACACCGGCTGGCCTTTCGGCAACGATGCGCAGAGCGCCGCCGGCAAAGTAGCGCAAGCCGACTTCTCCGCTTCGGGCGGCAATCCCCTCACGCTTACTTTCACACCCGACGCCGGCTTCGGCGCGAGCGTGAAGTCGTTCGCGTTCACAGTGTGGAACGGCTCGCCGCAAGTGCCCGTGCAAATTCAGTGGACGCTCTTCGCCGGCTCCATGACGCCGGGCAACGAAGTAGCCAGCGGAGTAAGCGATGCCATTGGGGCGAACGGTGGCGCGCAGACCATCATCACGGGTATGACCAACGTGTTGAGCAGCGCGCGTCCGGCAATCCTGCGATGGCATCTCATTTCGGGTGATGCCACCTACATCGCGATTAACAACGTTCACTTCGCGCAAGCACCGGCGCGCCAAACGCCAGACGTGCTGTGGGTTCGGCCCGATACTATCCTCGTCGGCACACCGCTCTCGGCCATTCAGCTCGATGCAATGGCGGACCTTCCGGGTGAGTTCGTTTACACGCCCCCGTCCGGAACGGTGTTGCCGCCGGGGACGCACACGCTGACTGTCGATTTCACGCCCACTGACACGAACACTTACGAAGCCGCGCGCGAAACGACCCTGCTTCTGGTTAAGGCGGACAACGTCCCGATCATCAGAGTTCATCCGCCATTGAAAATCGGAACGAATGATCCGCTGTCCACAACCATGTTCATTCCGATGAGCGATGTGCGCGGCAGCTTCTCGATTTCGCCACCCGCCGGGACGTTGCTGCCGCCGGGCACGCACGATGTCAGCCTCACCTTCACGCCCGATAACGCGGTGTTCGCGAGCGTTGCAACAAACATTCCACTGACCGTTGTGGAGTCCCTCCCGGAAGGAACGATCTGGACGTTTACCAATCCAGCCAATCGCCTTCGTCCCTTGTGCGGCGATGATGTGCTGGTATTCCACGACCCGAATGGGACTGGTTGGCCGGCGACGAACATCGCTTTTGGCAGCGCGTCATCGTTCGGTCTGCCTCTTCCTGCAGGTGGCGATCCGCAGGTGATGCGCTTCAGCCATACGAATGCCACGGAGGGATTCAAACTGGGATTCAATGATCCGCCCAACGGCGTCTATCAACCCAACGGATGGCTCGCCAATTACACACTCGTCTTCGACCTGCTTTATTCCGCCCCCAGTGGGAATACGCGTCGTCCGCTTTACAACGCCAGCCCACTTAATGCCAACGCCGCCGAGGCCTCAATCACCGTCGGTTCGCCGGCCGCCGTTGTGGCTGTGGGCATGAGCTACGGCGAAATCCGCTCAAACACCTGGCACCGGGTCACGCTTGTCGTGCGTTCGGCGCCGGCGGAAGGGCAGCTTCACATTTACGTGGATGGCACGTTCATCGGCGCCATCGGTTCGAATGACAGCCTCATCAGCACGGCGTTTGCGTTGGAAGGTTTCTTTTTCCTCCTCACCGACAACATCGGCAATCGTGGCACCGGCTACCTCAGCGGCCTGCGCTTCATCGGGCGCAACCTGGATTACGCCGAAGTGAAGGCGCTAGGCGGCGTTCACGCGGATGGCCCACACGTCGCCGGCCCACCCGCGCCGCGTCCGCCCTTCCAACCGTTCCGTGACGTGGTGATCATCGGCCATCGCGGCAATGGCGGGCTTGCGCCCGAAGACACGCTGCCATCGTTCCTCAGTTGTTTCGCGCTCGGCGGCGACGTCGTGGAAGTGGACATCCGCCGCACCGCCGACAACCGCGTGGTGGTGATGCACGACGGCACCGTGGACCGCACGACCGATGGCACTGGCAGCGTGTCAGCGATGACGCTGGCTCAGTTGCAACAGTTCGACGCCGGTTCGTGGTTCGGCCCGCAATTTGCCGGGACGCCTCCACCAGCCCTGCGAGACGTCATGGCGGCAGTAAAGGACGCCTACCCCGATGCCATTCTTTATCTCGATTGCAAGGTCAACGGCCTGGCCCCACTCATCCGCGCTGACTGCGACGCAACGGGTTTTCCAGCCGAGCGGCTGTGGTTCTGGGTTTACGATCAGACGGCGGAGGCGGCCGCGTTTCGTTCCGTGTTCCCGAATGGAAAGATGATTTGGGGCGAAGGCAATTGGGCCAACGGCGCCAGTATCAGCACATGGCCGGGGCTAAACGCCTCCCAGCGTGCCGCGGTCGTCAGCGGCATGGTGGCACGCGGCGTGTATGGCTTTGACTTCGGCGACAATGAGGCCGTGAGTCTGAACCCGACGACCATCCAGGAATTGCGCGCCGCCGGATTCTTCGTGTCGCTTTACTCCACCTTGCACCCCGCCTCCATGACGCGCGCAATTAACAACATCGGCATCGACGGCATGGAGACGGATTTCCCCGGCGTGCTGCGGGAGTTGATGCCGAACTATGCAGCAACGGCCGGTGCCGCTGGTGTTTCCTCCGCTTCCGCCAACGTGACATGGACCGCATTTTCCGGCGCGTCGCCGTTCACCGAAATTCGCGTCCGCGCCAAGAGAAAGTCCGCGCCGACGTGGACAACCGTGGCAACGAACCTGCCGGCCCGGGCCCGCGCATCGCTGGCCAGCGGACTGGCGGCGAGCACCGTTCATGAATTCCAACCCATCGGCTACGCAGGTGGACAACCGGTCGCTTTCGGAAGCGTGACCGAAGCGCCAACGCTGGGGTCCAGCGCCAATTTCAACACAGCTTACATCACCTGGCGGCAGGCACACTTGCCCGCCAGCACTTACACCGTGGACGACGACAACGATGGCCTGGTGAATCTCGTCGAATACGCGCTGGACCTCGACCCACTCGTGGCCACTCCGCTGCCGCCGGCTGCCACCGTTGCTTTGCAGGCCAACCAGTTCAGCTTCCGCTACCAGCGCCGCGCCAACGCTTACGTTCGCTGGACCTACGAAAGTTCAACCGACCTCGCCCAATGGACGTCACTGCTCGAACTGGCCGACTACACTGAGAGCCTCCTTCCCGGCGCGCCCGGAATGGAAATCGTCGAGGTCACCATTTTCACGCCATTGAGCGCATCCGATTGGTTTGTCCGCCTCCGAGCCCAACCCATGCCGTGAGACCGTTTCGACTCGTCTCAGGCTTCCTTCCACGTCGCGACAGACACTCCGCTTGAACGAATTTTCATGAATCGTTTCTGTCTCGAAGTTTTGGACTGCACGAGTCGCTGTAGGGTGGTTTTGGCGCATCCGGCGTGTCTGAACCACGGCAAGATCGAGCTTTCGGAAAGGTTGTTTTCTGTCAGCCTGTCTCCCAGTGGATAGCCCACCGCCAAACGCAGTAGCGCCCGACCGCGTGGCCGCGTCGGACTCCGATTCGTCCGGCACTGCTAAACCCTTCGCTGCATCAACCTCTCAACCCTCAACCCTCCACTCTCAACCTCCTCCTCCCATCCCCGACTACGAACTGCTCCGGCGCATCGGCAGCGGGAGTTACGGCGAGGTCTGGCTCGCGCGCAATGTCCTCGGCCAGTGCCGCGCGGTGAAGATCATTTACCGCAGCCGGTTCGTGGACCCCCGGCCCTTCGAGCGCGAGTTCGAGGGCATCCAACGTTTTGAACCGATCTCGCGCTCCCACCCCAGCCAGTTGCACATCCTGCACGTAGGCAAGAACGACGCGGCGGGGTGTTTCTTTTACGTCATGGAACTGGCGGACGCGGCGGAGCCGCGAGTTGAGGGTCGAAGTGAGTTGAGAGTTGAGAGGCACGCAGCGGCGGCTGTTCCTTCTCCTGGGGCTGCGGACGAAGTCTCGGCGGAAGAACAAAATCTTCCTGGCCAGGGTGAGGGCGGTCCAATTCTTCACGCTCAACCCTCAACTCAAGATCCTCTCAACTACACCCCTCATACCCTCCGCCACGCTCTCGAACGCCACACTCGCCTGCCCATCTCCGACTGCGTGCAAATCGGCCTCTCGCTCGCCACAGCGCTGGCGCACCTGCACGAGCAAGGATTGGTGCATCGCGACATCAAGCCGTCGAACATCATCTTCGTGAACGGCGTGGCCAAGCTGGGCGACATCGGCCTCGTCACCGACGCGGGCGACACCCAATCCATCGTCGGCACCGAAGGCTACCTGCCGCCCGAAGGACCCGGCACGCCGCAGGCGGACCTCTTCAGCCTGGGCAAGGTGCTCTACGAGATGAGCACCGGCATGGATCGCCGCCGCTTCGCCGAACTGCCAGATGACTTGCGCGAGTGGACGGACCGCACTGCGGTCGTCGAGTTCAACGAGATCGTGCTCAAGGCTTGCGCGAAGGATCCGGCACAACGCTACGCTTCAGCAGATGAGCTGCAGGCGGACTTGGAGTTGTTGCAGCGCGGCAAGTCGGTCAAAAGCTTCCGGCTCTACAAACGGCGATGGGGAGTGGCCAGGAAGGCGGCAGGGATGGGCTTTCTCCTCGCCGCCGCCGTGGGCGTCATGGTGACTCTGCTGAACCGAGAAAAAAGAACAGATGACGCTTTAGGCGGCCCACCTTCGACGAACGAGTTGGCCAATGCGTTGTGCTCGAAGGCGCTGGCGAATCTGCGCGCGGACAATCAGCGCAGCTACCCGGAGGTTTACACCAATCTTCACCGCGCGATTGAGTTAGACCCGAATTTTGCAAGGCCCTACGTCGGGCTGTTGGAAATGCATTTGCGGGAGAACATGCCGGGAGTGAATTATCCGCCAAAGGAGAATGAACGGACGATTACCCGGCGGCTGGTGGGACCGCTCTGGGCGTGGAGAGACAACGCCTGGGGTCAGGAGAATGAACGGACGATTACCCGGCGGCTGGTGGAACTGGCACCGGATTCGGCGGCGGCGCATTGCGGGCAATTCATCCTGGCTTACTACGATTGGGATTTCCCGCGCGCGGAGCGTCACGCGCGGAGAGCAATCCAAGTCGAACCGGATTACGAGTTGGGACACACCTTCTACGGATTCATGCTCTGTAACTGGGGGCGGACAGTGGAGGCCCGGCAGCAACTGGAAGTATCACGCCGACTGAACCCTTCCAAAGTCCAGATCCACCGTTGCCTGGCTGACACCTACTACGCGGACCGCAATTTCCCACGCGCCATTGAAATGTATCGTGAGGCCATCGGTTGGGAGCGGACCGATCTTTACGCACATCTGCAACTGGGGCGCGCCCTTCGTGCGATGGGAGATTACCAGAAGGCCGTCGACGTGTTTGAAGAAATGGAGAGCATTCAGACTGGAGAAAAGCCGCAGCCGGGGAGCCGCCATGACCAATTGCGCCAGGCACTGGCAAGAGACGGGGTGCGGGGATATTGGGAGGAAGAGTGGAGACATGCGCCCACCAATCGATTCCTGAGTCGAGCCGAGATCCAGGCACGTTTGGGCAATACCAACGCAGCCTTCGAATTGCTGGAACAAGCATATCAAACCCCTGAGCGCTTCGGGCCGGTTCAGGAGTATATCATGACAACCCTATGGTTTAGAGAAGTCTGGGATCCGTTGCGCGAACATCCACGATTCAGGCAATTGCTCGACAGGGTCGGGTTCACGAAAGTCATGCCCTCATCGGGGAAGAAGTAGTTCAACGGCTTCTTCCAGGCGCGATCATGGAGCGCGCAAGCGGAAGAATCTGCGGGCAGACGCGGTCGTCAGCCGAGTTGGACTCGTCGCTTGGGGAACATCTGTCCACAGGCCGGTGACGGTTTCCGTTTTCTGAAGCACGCTTTCGGTCCAGTTCAGGATGACGTCGGCGTTGTTGTGAGTGATCGTGATTGACGGGAGCACGAGGGTCAGCGTCGCCACTTCACTCGTGGCGGTGGCGCCAGGCGTGAACAGCAGGCATCGGTAACGGCAGCCGTTGTCGGTGGCGGACGGAACGAAGCGATAAATCGCCTCGTTTGCGCCGTAGATTTCAATGAAGCCCGTCCCGCAGTCGCGTTGCCAGGCATAAGAGAGTGGAGCTAGTCCGTTGTCAGAGCGGATGGCTTCGGCTTGGACTGCGAAGATCGCTTCGGTGCGCCCAGGATGGCCTTCGGTCAATTCGAGACTGTTGATCACCCAGCCCGGCCCGGCATTGGCGATACTCCAGTCCCATAGCCCTCGAAATTGAATGGCCAGACGGTCGCCGGGACTGAACGCGCCCAGACTCGCCTCGCTGACAATGTATTCACCATTCGCGTAGCCAGGCGAGGTATTGCCGAAGCCGGGCGTAAAAAATAGAGCAGAACCGCTTGAGATTACCCCACCGTAGCCGTTCGTGGTAAAAGCGGTGGCAGGAACGAGACTGAACAGACCTCCGTTGAGACTTACGCGCACCTGCCCGCCATCGAGCATCCCCTCCTCGAAGGTAAACCGGTGTTGCAACCGAAGCCGAACTTCTCCGGCCTGAGTCACCGTGATCGGCGGGCTGTTCAATACCTTCTCAGAGGGCGGCAAGTTGTCGGAGCCATCCGCGAACCAAACCCCGCTCGCGCCGTCGTATGTCCACGCCCCCATCGGATTGCCAGATTGCGCGGTGGAGAACCCGCCATTGTTGAGATTAAAATCCTGGTGGAAAAGTGTGCGCGCAGCGCCGTCGCCCGTTGCCAGTGACCGTGCCGTGGCATCGCCCGGCTGCTGGGTGATTTGGATCGTGGTGTCCACCGAATCGCCGAGAAAAGCCAGATAGGCTTCCGAAATCGGCGCTCCGCCGTCCTGCGGCGGCAGGCTGCCGGGAACCTGCCAGGCCACCGCCAGATTGTCCCCGCCGGATCCTTCCACTGCCAGAGCCTCGAAGTAGTAACGCTGGCCGGCGACCAATGAGATTCCAGCCGGAAACAGACTTGAAGAGCGGTTTTCCGGGGCTGTGGGATCGCGGCGTGCCAACGTGTTGAACTGGCGGGATGCGTTCCAACTCGGCTCACGGCACAGCATTTGGAGGTTGGCCGGATCGTGGTTGGTACTTAACCAGAACTCGCCTTCGTCATCCGAACACATCCAGAAGCTGTAGTTACCGCTCACCGGCGGGATGACAAAACCCGAGAGGCGTGTGCCATAATTGTCGGCGAAGTCCAACGGGCCTTCGAGTTGGGAAACCAACGATTGGGAATCGGGGGCGATGTTGAGGCTCGCGCTATACCGCAAGCTGGAAACCGAGCTGGGTCCGAAATACAACTCCTGGAGCGCCGCCCCACGCTGTAGCGTGCCTTCCGTCACGATCACCTGGGTTGGAGTGGGCAGAAGAGAATTGCCGGCCAGGTCCTTGATTCCAGCTTCGGCGATCGTCAACTCATGGCTGGCGCTCAAATCCAACGGTCCGGAGAGGGACAAAGTTACCTTGCTTCCCGTTGCATCCTGGCCGATGGGCCTCGCGGCGAAATCACTCCCGGAATAGTTGAACAAGTCCAGCGCAGTGGACGGTGTGATGGCTTCGGAAAAGGTCACGACGATTGAGTTCCAGCCCAGGCGGGTTGTGGCCGAAAGCACGCGCGGAGGAGTCCGATCCGGCGTCACCGTCGCACTCGCCGTGGCGCTCATCACGGATGGCGCGCCGGTGACCCGCGCCAAAAGCCGCACACGCAGGCCGGAATCGACCTGGCGCAAGGGGGGTGTGACGTATCGGGGAGAACTTCCGAGAAAGACGTTGGTGAATTGCCCCGACCCCGGCGCGGTCTCTACCTGCCATT
>Ga0137433_1001339_pt1 | contig 10499 bp, 13 predicted proteins | sample EasRivERMZT840_2_FD_102335 | JGI IMG/M metagenome (GOLD analysis project Ga0137433, IMG submission 102335) | Soil microbial communities from meander-bound floodplain in the East River, Colorado, USA - East River MetaG ERMZT840_2 | ecosystem: Environmental > Terrestrial > Soil > Floodplain ...
CACGCGGCCCTTGAACTCTATGACAGACACCGAGCCAATGGAAAGACACATAAACAATCCCTCTTCGAAGCAATAAGATACATAATCTCTTACACCTACGACTTCACCCGCCATCGCCCCTGGCTCTCCGACGAACCAACCAAAAATCGCGAGACCCTTATCCGCGCTGTTATCTGGTATTTAATCCAATTCGAAGACGATCCTCTCGAAACTATGATTCTCAAAGACGGCAAACCGGCGGTTGAACTCTCCTTTCATTACGATTCCGGTTATATTTCCTCAACCAATGAACCCTACCTCTTAACCGGCCATCTCGATCGCGTTGTAAACTGGAACAATAAGCCCTGGATTGTTGATCGCAAAACAACTAAAGTTACACTCATGAATAAAAGTATGGATAAATTCTTTCAAAAATTCTCTCCAGATGATCAAATGAGTGGATATTACTTTGGCGGCACCATCATTTTCGACCAGCCCATCGGCGGAATTATCATCGACGCCGCCCAAACCGCCGTGAATTTTACAAAATATCAACGCGGATTCACAAATCGTTCTAAATCCCAACTCTTGGAATGGTATACCGATCTTGGGTACTTATTTAAAAACGCTGAAACCTATGCAAAGGATAACTATTACCCCATGAACGAAAAGAGTTGTGGAAATTACGGTGGTTGCCCCTTTCGCCCCGTTTGTTCCGAACCACCCGAAATGCGTCAAGAGCTTTTGGATAAGTTCTATACAAGACGAGTCTGGGACCCACTTAAAACCCGCGAGGTATAAAAAATGAATAGCCTCAATATGTCTATTATGATTTTAGACGATCTTTGGTATAAAATTACAAAAGAAAAAGGAGAAGATTCAGAAATCCTTTTATGTCTACCATGCATAGAAAAGAGATTAAATCGCGAAATAACCTCTGAAGATCTAAAATATTCGAAGATGAACGATGTTGCTTATTTACTCCTCAAAAGACTAGAAATGAGGATATAACAAAAATGCCCAAGTTCCGTAAAGCCTTCAAACGCCTCCAACTCCGCCGAAACGCCTATGCAAATATCAAAGAAAAACAAGACAAAAAAGGCGGCTTGAGTTACAAAATACCCGGAAGTATGAAAAAGTGAAATACTTTAAGCTTAGACGAACAAAGAATAATGAAAAAGACACTCCTACACTCAACAACCGGAGAAACCCCTATGCCCCAAAACCCGCCCCTCACCCTCGACCCCGAAATTCGTGAATACTTTCTTAAATTCTTTACCAATTGTATAAACCACAGTTACGCAAATTCAACCCTCATCCGAATTTTGCTCAAAGCTCAAAATTTAACCATAAACGACATTCTTATCCCCAGCGCCCCAACGGAATTCGTAACCCCTACGCCTATAACCCAAGAAGAACAAAACTTAAAAACTGAATTAGACAAAGTAATAAACAATCCAACACCCAGAATCAACCCAACCCCCTCGAAACTCGATATAGATGACCTAGAATTCTGTTTTAACAACCTAACCCATCTAACCCCATCGCGCCAGAAATTTATAACAGACAATTTCCGCTCGCGTAAGGACAACGCAGTTACGGACTATGACGGCAAACAAATAACTCCCCCGATGCGTAGATACTTAACCATTTGTGTAAATATTATCAAAAAGGATCTTGAAAATAAAAGAATTTATCACGGCCGAACCCCACCCAACCACGTCCCAAGTCGCCCGGAGTGATTAGACGACCTAAGTAACCTTCACAAAAAAAAATCTCTAAGACACAAACCTCATCCAACTAAAACAATTTGATTTCGACGAAACAGAATTCAAACCGAAGAGTAGAGAAACTCATGACCGATCTTTTAACCGACACAACCCCGTCGCCCATCAAAGCCTTCTTAATCGGCAAACAAGGACATGGTAAAACCGGCGCGAAGGCGTCGTTGATCGCCCTTGGTTATAAACTCCGAATGCTCAACTTCGACAACGGCGCCGATATCCTCCGCAACCTCCTCACCAACCCCTATTACCCTTACCACAAATATATGTTAGATAATAACATTTCTTTAAAAAGCGCCATCTCCGTCCTCACCATAACCGAAGATATGAAGAAAATCGTCGAAGATAATAAATCTCGTTTCGTCCCCAAATCCGCTCGGGGTTATTCGCGCGCCATCGACATGATGGATAGTTGGATAGATGGAAAAGAAAATTACGGAAGTATTACAACTTGGGGAGACGACGTAATCCTCGACATAGATACCTTAGGGACAATGGCCGATTTAGCCTATTTCCAAATCCAAGAACTCAACGGGCGTTTGGGGGCTCGACAAGAAGGTTACGATTACCTCCGTGACGTTGGCGGCGCGCAGGGGCTCTTACGCAACCTCATGCAAACCCTCTTTTCCCCTTATATAAAATGCAACGTCCTTATTAACTCCCACGTAACTTGGGTAGATGAAGCAAAAGGTTTTATGTCTAAACCAAATCTAGAAAGCCTTTCGGACCCTATCGGCTACCCCACCGCAATCGGAATCGCCCTTTCCCCAATCGTAGGTAAATGGTTTAATAACGTCTTTATTGTCGAACAAACCGGAAGTGGTTTGACACAAAAACATGAAATAAGCACGGTTCCGATTAAAAACATCGCAGCTAAGAACTCCCTTCCCGGTTTACTCAAACCCCGCTACCCAATCGAAACCGGAATGGCGGAAATTTTCTGCGCCCTAAGAGGTGAAAAGGTTCCACAAGAACTAATCGACTCTTGTGGTAAGAAAAAGAGTTCCGTTGCCTCGATTCCCGGAACAATTTCAAAAGTAACCCCCATCCCCACCAAAACAACGGCGGCTTAACTTAAATTTTTTCGCGGCTTAGCTCAATGGTAGAGCATCTGCCTTTGGAGCAGAAAACAAGGGTTCGATTCCCTTAGCCGCTGCCAAGAATTTCTCAACAACCCAAGGAGGCAAATCCCCAAAAACTTAAATCGTAAATAAGTAAATAAGTCAGTAATTAAGTCTCAAACCCTTTTCCGAAAGCAACTCATCATGAACAACACCCCCATCAACTTTCGCGACCTTCTCAAACTCAACTCTACCCAAGTAGAACGCGCAAAATCCATCCCCAAATGCTGGCTTTTAGGCACAATCGGAAGTATGCAGCACGAGGTAACAAAGGGCAAGGGCACTAACGTCTTTATCTTCGACATCTTAGACCCCGAAGTCCACCCCGATACTGAAGAGGGAACAATCCCCGACGGAGTTGATCTCAATAAGCTAAGGTCGCCTTATAAAAAGAGCCTCGTCGCGAACTTTTGGATCACCCCTGACTCTATGGTTCACCTTACCAACATGCTCGATTCTTGCGTAGGCGACCCCGACCGTAGTATCGAAGAACGTTTACCCGAGGTAAAGGGGCTTAGGGTTATGTTCCAAGTAAACCCCGTCTATGACTCCGAAGGCAAAGACACGGGGCAAAATGAAATTGACTCACGTACCATGCGCCTCGCCGAAGCGCGCGAAGAAGCGGCCGAGTAATTAAGTAATTAAGAAGCCCAAATTCCGTCATAGTATCACTGATTTATTTTCCTTGGCTGGTAATCAAATCAGAAAAGTCTATGCACCGGAGCGGGAAGAACTAAACCGCACCCCTTTTCTCGGAGAAACAATTGCTAACAACCAACCTACCCCTCAACCTCAAACGCCTTCTCCAAAACCGCTGCCCCATTTGCGGAATAAGAATCCTCCCCAATTCAAAACCCTTATGTCAACACATAACCCAAAAGGGAAAACTTAAACACACAACCAAAAAAGTCGAAAACATCCAAGAACAAAAATACTCCCTCAATCCCCTTTGGCGCGGAAGTAAAAAATGACAAAAGGACACACCCCCCATGCTCTTATGTCTAGTTTCTCATCCGACATAATCTACCTAGACCCCAATTCTATCAAAGTAACAAACCGCCAACGGCGAGAAATAAACCTCGACGACATTCTCGATTCTATTCTCCGCAACGGGGTTATAAACCCCATCGTAATTAAAAAAGAAGCCATGTATTCCGTCGAAGGTGTAAAAATAATTCGCTCTCAATGTGAAGCTCAACAAAGTTATTGTGAGTTTCCAAAATGCAACGGCTGCGGTTTTAACATACCCCCAACCCTCGTCGCCGGTGAACGTAGGCTCGAAGCGTGTAAGAAACTTAATCTCCAAGTCCCCTGTCGTTTTCTAAGTTCCCTCTCCCCCCTCGAAGCCCAAGTTATTGAATTCGAAGAAAACCACAAACGTAAAAACCTCCCCTGGCGCGAGGAAGTCACCGCCATCGGAACCATTCACAAATCATACTTAATCCAAAACCCCAATCACACCCCCGACGAAACCGCCTTAATTCTTTCCATCCCACTTCAGAAATTCAATCAAATCCTTCACGTTTTTAACTTCATCGACGAAAAAATCCTAACCCACGCCGAAACCTTAACCCAAGCGATAAATCTCCTACAACGCTTTAAGTCGCAAAAGTCTGAAGAACTTAGACAAAACCTAAAATCCATCCTAAACACAAAACCCATCCCCGATTACCTCAAGCCCATCCCCAAGAAACTCGAAACAACGGTTATTAATTTCGACTACGATTTCCCCCCAATCTCCCCGCCTCTTGGCGGGGGCGGGTTGACAGTCGAACAAAAGCCGACCGAACCTCCGTCTATCATCAACGTTTCTTTCTTAGATTGGATAAAAACTTACGAAGGCCCTAAGTTTAATTTCATCCATTGCGACTTCCCGCAAAGCCCCGAAAATTTTAATCTTATTTTCAATTCATTTATGGGAAATATAAACTCTATTTTAGATTATCCCTGCCACATTCTTTTTTGGTTGAAGATGGACTTTTATGAAAAGGTTAAATATTGGTTTGAAAACGATGGGGAATTTGAAATCCTCGCCGAACCACTTATTTGGTATAAATCAGATACAAAGCAAAATCAAATTTTTGGCGAAGCCCCCAAATCCACCTACGAAGCGGCGTTAATAATCAACCACGGATCGCGCCCGTTTAAGAAACAAATCCAAAACGCCTACGCAACCCCAAGAGCCTCACAACCCATATGCCCGAATCAAAAATCCGTAACCATGCTTAAGTATTTCTTCTCAACCTTCATAGACCTAGAAACCAATTTCTTCGATCCCTCTTGCGGAAGTGCCTCGTCCTTAGTTGCGGCTGAGGAACTTAACGCCAAAAGTGTTTTGGGCCTGGAACTAGTTAAAAATCGCTTCGACAAAGCCTCAGAGCGCCTTTTCAAATCACGCGAAATTCGCAAACATCTTAGGGAGAAATAATTATGAAAGAAATTCCAACAGAATTCTCCGTAATAGATTCCATAGCCGAAGCCCTTTATGAAAATATTCATTGCGAACATAAATACATAAATTTCCCTCACGACGGAAAAGTTTGGTGGCGGCAAACAGCCGACACTGCCGTTTTGGCTTTAGTTAGTTCTTGTTTAAATGAAAAATGGTATACATTCGACGCTAAAAGAATTCCTATTAACGACCTTATCAAAATAATAAAGCAACAAGCAGGAAAGGGATAAAAGATGACCTGTGAAGAAATCAAAAACCTTTGGGACTTAGCCCGAATTCTTCACGAATCCCATCGCGATTTTACTAGGGGAAATGTGATTCTCGATCAAACTCTAAGACAACCTTGGCCGATTACGCCTGAATACTACAATCATAGTTATTCAATTGCCTACGTGGACCTCGCCCTCGCCCAAGCCGAAGCCGTCGTTAACAATTTCAAAATCGACCTCTCCCTCGCCGCCGGACCAAACGCAAATAAGGAAAACAACTCATGCAACCCATACCTCCCCACGGAATACATAACCCAAGCTGACAAAATAATAAACATCTTTTCCTCTTATCTCAAAACCGTTCCCCAAGTAACCGATATCCTAATTCTCGCCGAAACAACTATCTGTACGATTCTTTTCCTAATCACAAAGGATAAAGACAAACAACTCAAAATCCTTGACGTCCTTTCCGAATGTGTGGAGGAAAGATTAGAAGAAATGCATAAAGAAATAGGAATGAAATAAAAATGAGTAAACACCTCAAATGCAAATGGTATCAGCTTCTAAAATGCCTATTTGGCTTTCATATCTTTATCTACAGACACTACTATTGTGTAAGATGTGATTCAAGATTTTCCACACGGAAGAGAACCAAAGTTTAAAACTTTTAGAAATGGTAAGCAAATTTAGTAAATAAAAAAGCGGGCGTGATGGAATCGGTATACATGCCGTGCTTAAAACGCGGTGCCTTAATGGCTTGTGGGTTCAAGTCCCACCGCCCGTACCAAAAACTTAAGGAGAAAAATTTTGAATTGGAAATCTCTAAACATCCCCCCGCCAATACAAACCTACGCCCTTTATCACTACGGCTGTCAATGCCAAAAGTGCTCTTGGTTCACCGACTCCGACAAAGACATGTTTTGGCCCGAAAGAGATTATTACCACCATTTCTTAAAAAACCACACTGACTTTAAAGCCGATTTTGTAGACCCCTGGATTGCTTAAATGACCAAAATCCTCCTCATCGGCGAAGCGCACGAAGTAGCAAACAAACAAAGAATTTAAAAATGACAATAAAGATTTTATTAATTGGCGAAGCATATGGGCAAACTGAAAACGAATACAAACATGGCTTTACCGGATCAAGTGGAATAGAACTAGCCAACATGCTTCGTGATGCCGGATTAACTCATAACTTTCAACTCTACTGCAATAAATGCCAAGAATGGAGCGAATATCCACAATGTAAATTATGTTTTGAATCTCTTTACCCCTCTGCCCAAGATATGATCCGTCATTGGGCGGAGATTAAAGAGAAGTTCAATTTTGAAATTACAAACGTCTTTGAAACTCATCCAGAAAATAATGATCTAGGGCATATTTTTTCTCCTACTAAGAATAACTTCATGCCTGGTTTTAAATACGATGCAAAACGGCCTGTTTCCTACGTTCTTCCAGAATATCACCATCATCTTCATACACTTTGGAATCGCATCAGCGATTCCAAACCAAATTTATGCCTTCTCCTAGGTAATACGGCCGCATGGGCCGTATTACGGCAAGTTAATATAACTCAAATTCGGGGCACAGTTATCCAAAGCCAAACTCTCGGCGTAAAAACCATTCCAACCTTCCACCCCGCCAATATTTTAAGAGACTGGCCCAACCGCGTCGTAACCCTCGCCGATTTTAAAAAAGCCCAAAGAGAATGCGAAACTCCATACATAACCCGCACACGTCGCACCGTAACTCTTAACACAAATCTTGACGAAATAAAAGATTGGCTCTCTCTTCCAAGCTCTTATTACGCCGTCGATATCGAATCCGGTTATGCCCTCTTCACCTCGGCCGAATTACAAAACATGACGCCAGCCCTTCGCTATTCTCTTTCTTCTCAAATCTCTATGATCGGCTTCGCGCGCAGTCCCACCGACGCTTTGGTTATAGAATTCATGACCCGTAACAAACCAAACCTAAACTATTGGGACAATCCTAACGATGAAATAAAAGCATGGGAATTAACTCAAGAATTATTAAATCGCCCCATTCCTAAAATATTCCAGAATGGTATATACGACTGCACGAGATTACTTTATGCTGGTATAACCACGCACTTAGCTACTGATGATACAATGCTCCTGCATCATTCTTTATATCCAGAAATGAGAAAATCTTTAGGTTTTCTAGGTTCAATTTATGCAAATGAAGGTCCATGGAAGCTTATGTATTCCAAAGGTGAAAGTCTCAAGGGAGATAGTTAAAATTATGAAAAAAGAAGCTTGTTATCTTTGCAAATACTTCTGGATCAAACCCGGCCTAGATGAATACAAACGCCCTTATCATTTCGGCTTTTGCAAACGCCACTCCCCAACCACAACCCTCGATTCAACCTTTGGTAAATTCCCAACTATCTCAAAAGATGAATGGTGCGGGGATTTTGAGGAAAAATTAAAATATCTTTGAGGAAAAACCATGACCCGCGACGAAGAACTTATCCTTATCAACCAAGCCCTATCCACACCGAAATATAGGCGTATTACTTCCGAAGAATACCTCAGCCACTTTTTCGCCTTAATGACCCGCGCGTCGAAAGAATCTAGAGAAAGAGTTATAAAAGCCAACAATCGCGGCGTCGCCCGGCGATCAAATAATATGAAATTAATTAGAGATAAATAAAAATGACCTTAAACAAACCTCAAAAACGCTACCTAATAGGTTGGTTAATAGGCTCTGTATTCAACCTAATCCTCTTAGCTCTCTTTCTATTCGTCGCCGGGCACTTTATAATTAAATTTTGGTGAAACCATTGACAATCTATTCCCGTTATGTCTTCTCTCTCAACCACAACAAAATCTTCATGTTCCTTCTTGACAACGAATTTTGCGACGAATGCTTAGACTCCCACCCCTTCTTCCAATTCGGCACCGGAACCCGAAACCATCCTCATAACGAATGGGAATACTTCGTTCTTTACGAATCTCTTGGAGAATAAAAATGCCACAAGCAAGTGATGAATTAAGAGAACTTTGGGGCGGCGGAGTAGGAGAGGAAAAGGCAATTAATTATTTAGAAAGCAAAGGTTATATTCTAACTAGAAATTGTCTTTGGAAACTACCCAACAAAAATCACAAAATAACTCAAGAAGAATACACCGCTCTTTGCTTCCTCATCGACGAATGGGATTTTGGCGGAATTGAAAAGGAAAAGGAGTAAGTTTTATGTCACAAGAAAACTATTACATAATCACCTCAACCCCAGACGGAATCTATTGTTATGTTATGACTAAAGAAGAATTAGAAGAAGATTTAAAAAAAGAACCAGGTGATGGATATATAGAACAAAATTTCATCTCCTTTAAAAACTTCTGTGGTACTGACTTAAACGAAGTTCCTGACGGAACTGTTATTATCAAAGGCGAAGAAATTATTCCAAAACCCATAAAAGTCGTAAAAGAATGGGAAGTTTAAACCCATGCCTAAGTTACAACAAAGATTAATCTCACTCCTTTTAGGTCTAGCCTTTGGTCTTTTTCTCGGCGCGATGATAAAAGGATTCTAAAACCCATGCCCGGTCAAATCTATCTAAGGAGAAATCTATGAAAATTTTCACCAATGAATTAAATTCGGATTCTCCTCAACTTTATAACGCTCTTGATACTTTATTAACAGCAGAGGTTTTTGAAAATTTATCTCCCCTAATTCCGAATTCAGGACCAATTTATAATTTCAGTCGCGCTCTCCAAGCCCCCGTAATAGAAATGCAACTTCGGGGCATTTGCGTAGACAACTTTAAACTCGGCGATATGAAAAGTAAACTCTATCGTGATAAAGACACTATCGAAGCAATTCTTAAGAAATTCGTCTCCGCCTGTTGGGATCGTCCTTGGGAAACAAATAAAAAGGGCTTCGCCACCTTTCCGCAATCAACGACGCAACTAACATCCTTTTTCTACGACACCATGGGTCTTAAACGCATAACCCAAAGTCACAAAGGGGAAATTAAAACCCCAATGGATCGAGAAATATTAGAAAAACTCTCTGTTCATTTTCAAACTCGACCCATTGTTTCGCTTATTCTCGCCTACCGAGATATTTGTGGTAAACTCGAAGTTCTTGAAACAAACACCGACTCCGATTCCCGTATGCGTTGTTCAATCAACATCGCGGCAACTACAACTGGGAGATTTAGTACGAGTGAATCTACCACAGGTTCGGGGCGTAACCTCCAAAACATTACCGAAGACCTCCGTCACATCTTTGTCCCCGACGATGGTTACAAAATCGCCGCGTTAGATAAAAGTCAAGCAGAAAGCCGCGAGGTTGGTTATTTCTGTGGAATAACTTTCGACGATTGGTCTTATCTAGATGCTGTTGAGAGCGGAGATATCCATACCTATTGCGCCCGGCTTCTTTGGCCTAATTTACCTTGGACAAATGATCTTAAACTTGATAAACAAATCGCTTCTCAACCCTTCTATCGTCACCTAAGCTATAGAGATATGGTTAAACGCGCCAGCCACGGAACGAATTACCTCGGTCAACCATATACAATAGCTAACGAAATCAAAGTTCCCCAAAAACTCGTTCAAGATTTTCAAGAACCTTATTTCAAAGTCTTCCCCTGCATCCGCAACATGCATTACTACGTCTCTGAACAACTTCAAACAAAAGGGTTTTTAACCAACATCTTTGGTCGCCGTCGTGATTTTTTCAATCGTTTAGATTCTCACGAAACCCTTAAACAAGCCGTTGCCTATTTATTTCAAAGCGCCACCGCCGACGATATGAACCTCGGCCTTTGGAGGATTTGGAAGCATCTTCCAAAGGCACAATTACTTTTACAATTTCATGACGCTGTTTATTTTCAATTCTCTCTCGACGAAGATGAAGAAGAAATTATTAAAAAGGCCCAAAATCTCTTAGACATAGAATTCATCCACAACTCTCGCTCCTTC
>Ga0137433_1001340_pt1 | contig 10491 bp, 8 predicted proteins | sample EasRivERMZT840_2_FD_102335 | JGI IMG/M metagenome (GOLD analysis project Ga0137433, IMG submission 102335) | Soil microbial communities from meander-bound floodplain in the East River, Colorado, USA - East River MetaG ERMZT840_2 | ecosystem: Environmental > Terrestrial > Soil > Floodplain ...
CCGCAATCTCGCCTGGCTGCGAAAAGCCGGATATCACCTCACATCACTCGCGGATCTCATTGACCGAATGCGTAACGGCGAACCGGTTCAGCGATCGGTCGCTTTCACGATCGACGACGGTTATTTCGATCACGCTGAAATCGCCGCGCCGATCTTTGCGGAGTTCGATTGTCCTGTCACGTGTTTCGTCACCACCGGCTTTCTCGATCAGAGCGTCTGGTTCTGGTGGGACCGCCTCATGCACACATTCGAACAAACGAAGCGCCGTGAGCTGAAGGCCCGCATTGGCGGACATGAAGTGCAATATCGGTGGGATTCGCCCGATGAGCGCCGCAAGGCATGGTGGGACCTTAATCTTCGATGCCAGGATGCGTCCGAAACGGACCGTCTTCAGTGCGTTGAAGAATTCAGCCGCGAAGCGGAAGTCGAACTGCCTGCTGCCGCTCCGCCCCGATTCGCGCCAATGTCGTGGAATACGGCGCGGCGGCTCGAATCCAGAGGCGTCATGTTCGGCCCGCACACGGTCACTCATCCTGTTCTCGGAACGACATCCCCCGCGCAGGCGGAATGGGAAATCGCGGAATCCTGGAAGAGTCTGAGCGCCGAGGTCACAAAACCTGTCCCCGTGTTCTGTTACCCCAACGGCCGCTCTCACGATGTCGGCGACCGCGAGATTCACGCCGTCCGCCAATTGGGCCTCTGGGGCGGACTCATGGCGCATCCGGGAGAATTAAGTCATGAACGATTTCACCGCTCCCAGGAATCCCGCTATCGCATTCCGCGTTTCGCTTATACCGACGATCTTTCTCAGCTTCTTCAGTGCCTCTCCGGAGTGGAACAGTTGAAATCGCGACTCCGCGGTCGCAGGAAATCATGACGATGAAATGGCCGCTCTTTGCGCTTTTCGCCCTGGCGCTTTCCCTGGGTTTCATGCGTCCACCAATAGAGCCTGCTTTGATCTGGTGGACGACACACGGCCTCGAAAAAATTCGGCCGTTCGATCGCAAGCCCGACAATGCCGCACAAACGGTGAAGATCAGCGCTGCGCGTAATGAATTCGAACCCTTCCAGGTCATGTTGCGCGCGGAAGGCAGGGACATCGAATCCGTGGACGTCGAAGTCACGGAGCTGCGCGGAAAAGGCGGCGCGACGATCCCGGCGAGCTCCGTATCGATTTATCTGGAGCGGTACATCAACCTCGCCGCCGCGTCATCGGACGAGGGCGCAACGGGCGAGTGGCCGGACGCATTGATTCCGCGCGTGGACCGCTACTTCAACGAGAAACGGTCGGCATTACCGGTGAAGTTGGTGCACGACCGGACGCAGCCTGTCTGGATCGATGTCTACGTCCCGGTTGCGGCAAGTCCTGGTTTGTACCAGGGGCAGATACGTGTCTCGAGCGGAGGCACGGTCCGCGCGAATATCCCGCTCGAACTTGAGGTGTGGAACTTTCAGCTGCCGAGCACTTCCAGCCTTCCGACGACATTCGGATTCAGCGGAAACACCGCAGTCCGCGCCCACCGCGGCAGGTACACCAGTGATGACGACATTGGGGTGCTGACCAGTCTCTACCAGAAGGCGGCACTTCTTCACCGGATGACACTGGACACCAGCGCAGGTCTGGCTCCGTTAGTGAAGGCCGTCGGCAACGACGTGCAGGTTGACTGGACGCACTATGACCGATTCACTGGCCCAATCATGAATGGCCTCCTGTTTCCGCAGGGCCAGCCGCTCCAGGGAGCGAAGGCCACTTCGGTGGCTTTGCATACGCCGCGGTCCTTGACAACGCCTGAACAGCAGATCCAATACTGGCGAAAGACGGCCCAGCACTTTCGCGACAAAGGATGGTTCGACCGGATGTTCCATTACCTCTGGGACGAACCGAAAGCAGCGGACTATCCCAAAATGATCGCGTTGGGCCGAGTCGTTCGTCGCGCGGACCCCGCTGTGAGGAACCTGGTGACGGCCCCTCTGAATCCAGCGTGGTCGGATTTCATGGATATTTGGACTCCTCTCATCAACTGCTTCGAGCGAAAGCCGCAGCATTCGGATGATTTCTGCAACCCCATGGTTGAACGCAGCGCATACGATCCCGAAATGACGAAACGCAAGAATCTGTGGTGGTATCAATCATGTGCTTCCCACGGATGCTTCATCGTCGGCGGCGATTATTTTCGGGGCTGGCCGAGTTACATGATCGACACCGCTCCGGTTCGAAACCGGATCATGGAATGGCTCACCTGGAAATATGGAATGCAGGGCGAGTTGTATTTCGCCACAAATGAAGCCTACGTGCAAAAGCCCGATCCATGGAAAGACGTGAGTCTCTTCGGCGGCAACGGTGACGGAACATTGTTCTATCCGGGCCTTCCGAAAATCATTGGCGGAACCACACACATCCCCATCGAGAGCATGCGCCTCAAACTGATTCGCGAAGGTCTCGAGGATTACGAGTACTTCACGATTCTGGCAAAGCTCAAAAGCCCGGCCGTCGTCGCGGATTCGATCAATGGCGTCATACGAGCGACTTTCGATTTTGATCAGGATCCGAAAACACTCTACAGCGTGCGCGACTCGATGGGTCGCGAGATCCACAAGCTTTCAACGCACTGATCCGATAAGGACTCTCAACTGCACTTCCCCCATAAGAGCGGTTTTTAACTCGGGGGAAAACCATGCAAAACAGGATTCAAACTCCAATGTGGGTTGCGGCGCTGGCGCTCGGGCTCGCCGTGGCCTTTGGAGGACTTACCGGCACCGCCGTTCAGAGCAGCGGCCAGCAGCCCGTATTCACAGTTGCGTCCGACACGCGGACACAGGTCGTGTTCGAGCAGGGATTTTCGCCCGTCATTCGAAGGGCGGCTCCTGCAGTCGTCAATATCGCTTCATCGCGCGTGGTTCGGACGCCGCAAGGCGGTGGCCTGGGGCAAATGGACGAGTCGTTTTTGCGACGGTTTTTCGGTGAGGATTTCGCGCGGCAGTTTCGAATTCCGCGTGAACGGCGAGAACGCAGTCTTGGATCCGGCGTGATCGTCAGTCCCGACGGCTACATCATAACGAACAGCCACGTGGTTGACGGCGCCACGGATGTAAAAGTCGCATTGTCGGATAACAGCGAGCGGACCGGAAAGATCATCGGCACCGATCCAGGGACGGACATTGCGGTGATCAAGATCGATGGACAGCGCCTGACCACACTGCCGTTCGGCGATTCGAACAAGGTCGAAGTCGGAGATATCGCGCTCGCGCTGGGAAATCCTTTTGGAGTCGGCCGTACTGTAACAATGGGCATTGTCAGCGCGACCGGGCGTGGTGGCCTCGGAATCGAAGACTATGAAGATTTCATCCAGACGGATGCCTCGATCAATCCCGGCAACTCCGGCGGACCTCTCGTCAATATTCGAGGCGAATTGATCGGCCTGAACACCGCGATATTGAGCCCCACGGGCGGCAATCTCGGCATCGGCTTCGCGGTCCCGGCCAACATGGTTCGCAGCGTCATGGACCAGATCGTCAAAACGGGAAAAGTCACGCGCGGTTATCTGGGCGTCCATGTTCAGGACATCACCCCAGACCTCGCAAAAGCCTTGAAGCTCGGTCAGACTCGTGGCGCTCTTGTCGTCGACGTGGATCCGAAAGGTCCTGCCGCAACCGCCGGGCTGCAGCGCGACGACGTCATCGTCGAAGTCAATGGAAAGTCGATCGAGGATCAGCGGGCGCTTCGCCTGTTGGTAAGTTCGATGGCGCCGGCCGCACAGATCCAGATGCGCGTTCTTCGCAATGGCCAACCGCGAAACGTCACGCTGGCCCTCAATGAGTTGCCGGTGGTCAAAGAATCCATCGAGGAATCCTCGTTGCGCGAAAAGCCGGCTCCGCTGGAAGAAAATCAGCAGAGGCTGGGTATCGCCCTGACCGAACTGACGCCGGAGATCGCGCAACAGCTGGAAGTGCCGCCCAGCGTCAAGGGTGTCGTCGTTGCCGATGTTGAAAGCGGCAGCGCTGCGGACGAGGCGGGCCTTCAGGTGGGCGACGTGGTCCAGGAAGTGAATCGAAAGCCCGTCCGGACGGTGACTGAGTTCCGGTCCGCACTTTCGAGCCGCGGCTCAGGTCCGAGGCTGTTTCTGGTGAACCGTGAAGGACATAACGTCTATGTGGCGATAGAGGCGCGCTAAACAGCGCCTGGTGGTTCACTACGTGCGTACTCCGTGACTGTGGCGCGGTCTGTGAAGGTGTGAATGAATCGGGGACAAGGGGTCAGACCCCACGGTATGTCGTTGAATTTGGGACCTACCTTACGAGGGTCTGACCCCTTGTCCCCGATTCATTCACACCTTCTGTGACCGCGCACACAGGCGGAGTACGCACGTGAGGCCCATTTCCCTGCTCTACCATGATGTAGTTCTTCCCGGAAACCCGGACGCCAGTGGTTTTTCCGGCGGGGATGCTGCGATTTACAAGCTCGACCTCGCGGAATTTCAGCGACACCTCGGCTCAATTCAACCGGCCATCTCAAAATCTACTCGGCCCGTCCGGCTCACTTTCGATGACGGCGGCGCCAGCGCCCATTCTCTGATCGCCGGACTTCTTGAAGCATTCGGATGGCGAGGCTACTTTTTCGTCACCACAAACTGGATCGGCAAAAACGGTTTCCTCAACGAACACGAGATCCGTGATCTTCGCCGCCGGGGACATCTCATCGGCAGCCATTCCTGTTCGCACCCGCCACGCATGTCGCACGGCTCGTATACGGAGATTTGCCGCGAATGGAAGAACAGCATCGCGAGACTGTCCGAAATCCTCGGCGAGCCCGTCACATTGGCATCAGTGCCGGGCGGCTACTACACGCGCAAGGTCGGCGCGGCCGCGGCTGAAGCGGGCATCCGGACATTGTTCACTTCGGAACCTGTGACGTCATCTCATAGCGTGAACGGCTGTCTCGTCGCGGGACGCTACGCGATTCAGCGCGGAACATCGGCCGCCACGGCCGCTTCAATGGCCTCCGGAGCGATTGCGCCACGGTGTCGTCAATGGGTGTTCTGGAACATGAAGAAGGTTGCGAAATCAGTAGGCGGGAATCAATGGCTGCGAATGAGGAAATGGGTTTTGAGAGGGTCGGAAGGATTGGCGGCAAGGGAGTAGCAAGATGAAAGTCACATACGTCAGCCACGCATGTTTACTATTCGACACCGGAACGACGCTTATCGCGACGGATCCATGGTTCGACGGTCCGGCATTTTGCGATCAGTGGAATGTATTTCCGAAACCGGTAGACACGAGCGGAGTCGAGGCTGCGTCGACGATCCTTATCTCCCATCCGCACGAAGACCACATGCATGAGCCCACACTCCGGCGGCTGTGCGCGCGACCGAAGCGCCTGTTCTATCCGTTCTACTGGTATCCGGAAACGATCGCATGGCTGCGTTCCGCAGGAATGGGAGAAGTTGTAGAGGCCCGGTCGGGAAAGTCGTATGCGATCGACGGCAACACCACCGTGACATTCGTCGGGGCGCCGGGACAAAACAGCATCATCGTTGTGGAGTCAGGCGGCCAGGTGATCGTCAACGTCAATGACGCTCTCCATTCCGAAGCGACACCTCTCATCGATACATATGTGCAGTTGATCACGAGACGCTGGCCAAAAATCGATGTTGTCTTCTGCGGTTTCGGCGGAGCCAGTTACTATCCCAATGCTCTCCACTCCGGCGGCAAGGACGATCAGGCCATCGCGAGATTAAGAGAACAACTCTTCATCCATAACTTCTGCAGGATCGTGCATGGACTCGCTCCGCGCCTCGCCGTTCCGTTCGCCGCGGATTTCGTCCTCCTCGCGCCGCATCAGCGGTGGATAAACGACGTCCGCTTTTCGCGTGAGGATATTCCCACGTATTATGCGCAGCACTTTTCCGATAACGGACGCACGACAGTGTGTGCGATGTACCCGGGCGACTGGATCGTCGATGGTGTTGTCCAACGGCAGTCGCCGTACCGTCGAGAGCTCGCGGGCGGGCGGCTCGATCATCTGGTGCCGTTGCAGTATCCCGAAGAAGTGTCCGCGTTCCGGGCGGCAGACCGGCCGCCCGATCACTCCGCTGATTCATGGGCGGGCCGCCTGGCGGCGCATCTCGATATCGAAAGAAAGTTTTATGCGCGCGGCGCATTCGACGGCGTGCGGTTCAGTCTTCGTCTCCGTGACCTGCCTGGACACAACTGGTTCGACATAAGCTGGAACGGCCAACGGTTCGAAGTTGTCCAGACCGTTTCGCCCGCGGCGAGTTCGATGGCGAAAATCGAGACCACGACGTCGGTGCTCGAAACGTCGATTCAAAGCGATTGGGGCGGCGACGCGATAACGATCGGCTACGCGTGCGACGTGACCGTCCTCGACAGCACAAGCGCCGGCAAAGCCCGGCTGTGCGTCTCACTGCTTACGCGGTATCCGCGACCGAAGTCCTACGCGCTGCGTTTTCCGATTCGCACCCTGGATTACCTCTATCAGTCGGTCCCGATGATCCGCGCCCGCGCGCGAAGCAAATACAAAGGCCCGGACCTGATAACGAGCGTGCACTGGCTGACCGGCAATGTGAACGCGATCCGCACGGCGTACGGGCTGCCGGAAGTGAAGTGAACGCGGATTCCACTGTCCTGCAGGGGCGGTCTATGACCGCCCGCTATCCTCTTGATTCTTAGAAACTGGGCGCTCATAGAGCGCCCCTACAGTTACGGAACGAATCGTGCACAACTTCACAAGACGTCGCTATGAGTGTGATCAAACTGATTGATGCCCTGAACATCGTCAAGACCGCGCCACGGCAGGAAGCGCAAGCTCTGAATGTCTACCTGGTTTGCGGCTACACACCGCTCCACATGCAGACCTTCCTGACCGCTCATCTGCAATTGCGGTCTCCCGACCGTTCGGTCCAGGTGCAAACGGGTCTTTACGGCGATATCGCCGGTAACCTCGAACGTGCCGCCGAAGCAGGACGCGACGCCGTCGCGCTGGTTCTGGAGTGGCCGGACTTCGATCCTCGGCTCGGCATTCGTGCCGCCGTCAGCCGCACTCCTTCGCTCGAGGAACTGCAGGACAGCATCAGCCGAAAAGCACAGCTCATTCAACACGTCATCGAAACCCGGCTACCGAACACGACGATCGCCGTTTCCCTGCCCACGATCGCGGCGCGCACAGACGTCGCCCAACCGTGCTGGCTTACCACGGGTCTGGAAACGATGTTGACGAGATGCATCGCGGATTTCAAAACCTGGGCATTGGGCCACAAGAGCGTCCGCGTCCTCAGTTCACAACGCCTCGACGCGCTATCCCCATCGAATATCCGATCCGACGTCCGCTCGGAGATGACCGCCGGCTTTCCATATCAACTGCATCACGCGTCCGTTGTAGCCGATCTGCTCAGCCGGCTGATCCGCCCGCCGCTCGCGAAGAAAGGTCTCATCACCGATCTCGACGATACGCTCTGGAGCGGCATCGTCGGCGAAGTCGGCGTCGAAGGGATTTCGTGGTCGCTCGAGCGCAATAGTCATACGCACGCGTTGTATCAACAGCAGCTTCGTACGCTGGCCGGCGCTGGAGCGTTTGTCGCGGTCGCCAGCAAGAACGATCCTGACGTTGTTCAGCAGGCGTTCCGGCGATCGGACCTTCTTCTGGACGCAAATCAGATGTTCCCTGTCGAAGTGAGTTGGGGACCGAAGTCGGAGGCGGTCCGCCGGATTCTGCAGGCATGGAATGTGGGATCCGATAGCGTTGTCTTCGTCGATGACAGCCCGATGGAACTGGGAGAGGTGCAATCGGCTTTTCCGGAGATCGAATGCCTGCCCTTCCCGAAGAACGATCCGCAGGCCTGCATCGAGTTGTTCGATCAACTTCGCGATCTCTTCGGCAAAAACGCGATCTCGGTTGAAGACACTCTGCGCGTCGAGAGCGTTCGGACACCCGCGGTGTTGACGAAGGAGTTTCTCGAAGACTCCGAGGCCGAGATCACGTTCAGCGATATCAAGGATCCCTCTGATTCGAGGCCGCTCGAACTCATCAACAAGACAAACCAGTTCAATCTCAACGGAAGGCGCTTCACAGAGACGGAGTGGCGGGTCTATCTGGCGGACCCGGCGACGAGGCTGCTTGTCGCGAGCTACAAGGATAAGTACGGGCAACTGGGAAGAGTCTCCGTTGTCGGCTCGCGGGCGGACGGCGACCGTGTAAGCGTCGATTTCTGGGTGATGAGCTGCCGCGCGTTCAGCCGGCGAATCGAGCATCAATGCCTTCGACGGCTGTTCAGCACAACCGGAGCCGGCGAAATCCATTTCGATTTCGCGCCGACCCAACGCAATGGTCCGCTTCAGGAGTTCTTCAGAGGCCTTCTCGATCGAGCGCCGCAGGGCCGCTTTGCCTTGTCCGGCGGCGCGTTCGAACGAAAGTGCCCGCAGTTATTTCATACCGTGAAGGAATTGTTATGAACGATCTCGAAGAAAAATTGGCCGATTGTTTCGAGGCGGCGCTGCCCGGCATCGGCCGGAACGAACTTCGCAAAGCCAGCATGAAAGCGACGCCGGGTTGGGATTCCGTAGTAACGATCACGCTGCTGAGCCTCATCGAAGAATCCTTCGGAGTACAGACTCAAGCCGCCGACATCGAGAAGCTGACATCGTTTGAGTCGATGCGCGATTACCTTGCCCAGGCCGCTGCGCATGCGTCTCGTTGAATACACGCCCGAGCACTTCGATCTTCTTCACGCGGCAGCGTCGCGCATGGCGAGCCGCAACCTGCGGCATCGCGCATTCGTGAATCACTACTATGCGTCGTCTCCATGGTGCAGGTTGCACCTTCTGATGTCGCGGGAAGACACCGTTGTCGGCGCGCTTGGCCTGGAACGCATGCCGTTCCGATTCGGATCGCAACACGTCACGATAGGGTTCGGCACCAACTATTACTCACTGGAGCCCGGCGCAGGCGGATTCCTGTTCATGCATTGGATGAAGAACTGCGACGTCGGAATATCGTTTGGCGGATCTCCCGACGCGCATCATGTCATTCGCAGCCAGCGATGGCCGTACTTCGACGGTATCGGTGTTTATCTGCTCAACAAACCATACGAAGTGTACGCCGGCGATCCCGCGTGGAAACGGACTGCGAAACGGCTGGCGCGTTACGGCACGCAACGGCGCATCGCAAGTTACAGCCGGAACATTCCGCCAGAGGTTGCGAAGCGGATATCGGTCCGTGAAGAGAGCGCGTTTGCGGCTGACCTGTTGCCTCGCACATCTCCATTCGAATTCCGATTCACGCCCGACGTCGATTACCTGGCATGGCGATACAACTCGCGGCTTCCCTTCGTCCGGTACCGGCTTTTTCGAATCCTCGACGACGGGAAAACGCGCGGGTATGTCGTCCTGAATGAAGGCCCGGACCGCATCCTCGTGTCGCAATGCGACGGCGAGGACCCGGAAACGCTGGCCTGGGGCGTCGTAATGAGCGTTTTGAAAGCCGGCGAAACCGATGTTTCGTCACGCACAGTGAAGTTGACCTGCAGTAATCCGGCCATGCAGCAGGTGTACTGTAGTGTCGGATTCAAAGTCGAGTCGGAACACCCATTCGCACTCGGATCTTTGCGACGTGGAGTCGCCCCACCGGCGGATTCACCGACATCAAACTGGCTCGTGAACTATGACTGGGGCGACAACGGCCTGATGGATTTGCCGGATTTGCCGGATTCGTCGGAGAGCGGGCCCCTTACACTGCGATCAGTTTCTTCTGAATCGCGTACTTGATCAGCTCCGCGCGATCGTGCACGCCGATTTTCTTCATCAGATTCGTTTTGTGCGCATCGACGGTCTTGACGCTGAGATCAAGGCGGGTAGCGATCTCCTTCACAGAAAGCCCCTCAGCCAGCAGCTTCAGGACTTCGCGCTCGCGAGGGCTGAGGCGGTCGTAGCTCGTCTGCGGCCGGTTGGTGTTCTTGACGTAAGTTTCCATCACTTTCTTCAGCACGACGGGACTCAGATAGCGCTCACCCTTCTGAACCATCTCGATCGCGTAGAGAAGCTGGGATGCGGGAGCATCCTTGATGATGTACCCGTCCGCACCCGCTTCGAGGCATCGCGCCACGAGTTCCTCTTCGTCGTGCATGGTGAGGATCAGTACTTTTACGGTGGGGTCGAACTTGTGAACCTGCCGCGTGGCATCAAATCCATTCATATCGGGCATGGAAACGTCCATCAGCAGCAGGTCCGGCTTGAGATGTTTCACCTGCTCGACAGCCTGCCGGCCGTCTCGCGCCTCGCCCACGATTTCCAACGTTGGCTCATTCCGTAGCATGGCTTTGATGCCTTCGACAAAGAGGGTGTGGTCGTCACAGATGAGGATTCGGGTCTTGGTCACCATCTAATAGCATAGAGAAGATGCGGCAAAAGGTACAAGGCCCCCCGGCAAGGCTTGATTCAAATGTGAGAAAAAACACAGAGACACAGAGGCACAAAGGCGCA
>Ga0137433_1001341_pt1 | contig 10489 bp, 6 predicted proteins | sample EasRivERMZT840_2_FD_102335 | JGI IMG/M metagenome (GOLD analysis project Ga0137433, IMG submission 102335) | Soil microbial communities from meander-bound floodplain in the East River, Colorado, USA - East River MetaG ERMZT840_2 | ecosystem: Environmental > Terrestrial > Soil > Floodplain ...
AGGGGCCGGGAATATGGGCTCGACAGTACCCGCGACGGGCGCGGGGTTGTCTGTTTCGACTACGACAACGACGGGGATACCGACCTCTTCATTGCCAACCAAAGTCAGCCGCCACATCTCTTCCGCAACACGCTCAAGTCCACGAACCACTGGCTGCAGGTTCGCCTGCTCGCCGATCTAAAAACCGGCATCACGCGCGACGCGCTGTGCGCCCGGGTCACGCTCGTGACGACCGCGGACCGGCAACTGCGCGAGAACAACGGCGGAAAATGCTACGCCGGCCAGAGTGACCCGCGCCTGCATTTCGGCCTGGGTCGCGACGAGCGGGTAAAACTTCTCGAAGTTCGCTGGCCCGACGGTGGGTTGCAATATCTGGAGAATGTTCCCGCCGATCAATTGCTCACCATCCAGCAGGACCCGGCGCAATACGCGAGCCAGCTTGCTCTCCAACCCTCGGCTGCCCGGGCCTGGCAGAAGCCGAAGGCAACGGCTGAGCGGGCCGTGCCGAAACTTTCGACCGAGGAATTGGAAAAGCTGCTTGCCGAAATGGAAGGCACGCTCCGCAAATCGCTCGATGGCTACAAGCTCGCCAGCAGCTACCGCTCGCGTTGCGCTGCCTACGACCAGCACGACCGCTCGATCAAATTCTTTCAGGACATGCTCTCGAAGGAACCCGGTAGTCAGCGCGCCCGCCTGGAACTGGCCTGCGCCTTCGTGGACAAAATCCCGACCTGCGGTGGCATGGCCGCGATTGTCAGCAAAGGCACGCTGGCCCGCAAATCACTCGATCAACTCGACGCCTATCTCGCGAAAGAACCGGACTCATGGATTGGCCATTACACGCGGGGCATGAATCATCTGCACTGGCCGCGCGCGCTGATGCACTCGGCTGATGCCGCCAAAGATTTCGCGAAATGTATCGAGCTTCAGGAGAAAAGCGGCCCAGCCGCGACGCGCCCGCATTACGTCCGCACCCACGTTTGCCTCGGCGACGCCTACACGAAAAATCGCCAGATTGAAAAGGCCCGCACCGCCTGGCAACAAGGTCTGAGGGTCTTCCCCGACTCGAAGGACTTGAAGGACCGCCTCGCCATCAAGGACGACGCGCAATTGCTCAAACTTGTCGAGAGCCAGCGCAGCCTGGAACATCCAGTCGACACGGACCTGTCGTTCATGGATCGGGAGTGAGCGAGGAAACAATCTATGCCGCGTGCATCATCATTGCCGGAACAGTTGCGTTACCTGCAACAGTTCAGGAAGAAATTTGCATCTCGCGCTCCCGCAGAGCTCAGCGAAAATACAGGTGAAATTGCTTTGTTCGCTCTGTTGAGCAAACGCATCAAGGGACATTCAAAAGCGGAAGCACAAAGGATCCTGGAAACGGACTTAGCGGTTCTTGAAGAATGGTTGAGCGAGTCAGCAAACGAGAACGATTGTCTCCAATTTGTGCGTGGCTTCCTGATGGTTTCACCATCCGAACTGGCCAAGCGCATCATCGAAGAATCGGCAAAGGCCGCAGAATTCCCGCCTGAAGTTGAAATGGACTCGCCGAAGGACGCAAAAGTACGGCGCGTAAAAAGTAGAACCGAAGTGGCGATGATAATTCGATGGAAAGGTACACTAACGGGGATCGACTCGGTATCAGAGGAAGCTGTTGCCAATGTCGCAGATGCCGAACAACTAAGCGACGGCGCGTCGAGGCTCACGATCGTACCTGTGCGCTTCGGCGAAGTTTTGGGCAAAAAGTTCGTGCGAACTGGAGACTCATGGCGCGGGCCCTTCAAAGACGTGCGTTACCTGCTCGCTGCCCCCGGCGGTCACGTTTACATCTCCACGGCGGTAGTCAGCAAGAAGGTCGACGAGTCGAAGTGGGATGAAACTCAACTTGAAGCATACTTTCACACGCTTCGCGTTGTCCGGAAACACCGGACTGATTGAACCACGGCGGTCTTTCCTGCATCGGAGAGTCTCAATGGGATTCGACTCTCCCAGTTACCGGGAGAAGCGATCCGTTCGCACCCACCGCGTGTTGAATTCCGCCGCTCGATCACTCCCTCTTGCCACCGGCAAGGGCTCTACCGTGTCGCCTTCCACGACGTTGTGGTCCGCGTCCTTGTCCCAGCCGACGCTGTGGAAGAAGAACGTACGCTCGCGGCCAGGCGCGACCGGGGGAAGCGCTTTCGCGTCGAAGCGCAAGGTTACGGCATCGCCGGCGTTGAGGATCGCCAACCGCTCGTCGCGTGACTTCACCAACTCCAGGACGTCGCCGTAGCGCGTACACCAACCTTGCGGGGTGGTGCGCCAGGGCGGGCGCGCGAACACTTTGTCGTAGGCTGGCGTCTGCGGATGTCCGGGCCCGCGCGATTTGATTTCAGAAAAGCCGCGGAAGCGCAGTTCCGCGCTGTCTGGCAGAACCTCATGCCGCCCAATCTCTGCCTCCGCACTGCGCTCGAACAACGCGACGCGATCCCAGCGCAATTCGAAGGTCGTGATCAGCCGCAGCCGTTTTGCACCGCGCGGCAGCTTGCCGGCGAGGTCGCAGAGGATGGTCTTGTTTTTCCCGGCCGGCATTCCGACGACGACATTCAGTGGCGCCCACGCGCCGTCCGGTGTTTCGACTTCGAGTCGCGGCGGGATAACCAGCCGCACGCCGTTTTGGGAAGAGGCAATGTTCGCGCTGGCGTCGCCGTATTGAATCCAGCCAGTCAGCGCCAGCGCCAGCGGACGCGCCGTGTCGAGCGGGCCGAAATCCATCATCAACACAAGCGGTTCGCATTGCCCGCGTAACGGCGGCGGCAGCGGTTGGCCCGGGTCAGCGAATACACCGTCGATGGCGCGCACTGCCTCCGTTCGGTCGAGACCGTCGTCGCCCGTTGCGCGGCGCAGCGGCTTTGGCGAGCGCAGGGCCCATAGTTCCGATGGACCAAATGGTGGCGGGCCGAGCTTATCGGTGGAGTGAATTTCCACGTCCGGCGGATGATCCACGGCGAGCAGCTTGGCGCTGTCCAGGTAGAGCACTTCCCGCAATTCCTCGGTGACTTCGAGTTCGTAGAAACCACGACGCGGACGGAGGTTCTGCTCCGTGCCGATGAGCACGATTTCCTCCGGGTCCGCCGCGAGCACCTCGCCGCGCCGCAGCGAAAGGCCGAGCGGCGAATTGCCCAGCAGATCGGTGACGAAGCGGAAGCCGCGTCCATCCCACGCATAGAGATACGGGCACGATCCGGTCGCGAGGTTTTTCTCCACCAACGTCAGCGGCTCCGGCTTCACGCTCACGTCGATTTGATTGTCCACCACGCCGTTGGCCCAAACGGTTTGCACGGAGTCGAGTCGTTTGGTTCTGCTAACTCCAATTTCGATGGGCAAACCGGTCACCGCGCGCACTGCGCGAAACTCACCGCTGCGCAATTCGACGCGAGTGCCGAGGCCCAGTGGATTTGTCTTGGTGCCGACCAGACGGAGCTTGAGTTGCCCGTTGGCGCTGCCTCCCTCGTTACGCAGAAAGTGCATCTGGCCCGCCGTCGTGAGCAGAATCAAATCCGTATCGGCATCGCCATCGAAGTCAGCCGCGACAACATCGCGCATCGGCGGCAGTGGCATCGCGCCAAGGCCGGTCGCCGCCGTCCCGTCGGTCCAGTTGCCGCCACCCGCGTTGCGCCAGAGTTGAATCACGCCCTGTGTCGGAGAGCCGGACTTCGTTCCCGCCGCACAAAAATCCAGCCAGCCGTCGTTGTCAAAGTCGAGCAGAGCCAGCGCTGCATCCTGCATCGGCAACAGATCCACCTGCCGCCGCGCCGCACGCTGGCCGAACAGGACGAGCACCTGCCTGTCGCCAACGAGCATGGCGTCCATATTGCCGTCATTATCGAGATCGTTGGCGAGCACGCGCCGCGCGGGTGGCCACGGGCCGGGAGGTTCGGCCATGCGGGCGAAACGTCCTGCGCGCTGGTTCATGAACACGAGACTCGGTTGTCCACCCCGCGTCGTGACGAGATCAATGGCCACGTTCGCATCCAGATCAACGGCCGCCGCATCGAAGGTATCGCTGGCGCCGATCAATCCCACCTGTTCCGTGACGTTGGTAAAGCGCCCGTCGCCGTTGTTCTGCCACAATTGTAATCCCGTGTCCGCCGCGAGAAGGAGGTCGATGTCGCCGTCGTGCTCGTAGTCCATCCACTGCGCGCGTCGGGCCGTTACGGAGCCGAGCCCGGCGGCTTCCGTCACGTCCTCAAACGAAGCCGGTCCGGTGCGCTTCAGCAGAGAGACTCCTCGACCGCCGACAAGCAACACATCGTTGCGCGCGTGAATGGTTGGGTCGTACTTCTCGCCCTTTGGCACGTCGTCGAAAAAGTTTCCCGCGACACACTGGTGAAACGGGGCGCGGCCAGTGGACGCCGGCGTGACCGCCGTCCGCGCGAACGTTCCTTTCGCATCCATCTTGAGCAGCCCCGCAGCGCCCTGGCTGTCCACGGCGAAGACGGTGATTCCGCCCTTCTCGTCCGCATCGAGCACAGTAGCTGCCGTCGCTGCGCGCGCCAATGCGTCGGGAATGGCCGCAGCAGTCACGTCCACAAAGCGGACTTTGATTCCAGTGCCAGGCCGCGGCGCGGGTACCGGCGCCGGTTCTGGCTGCGTGTGGACACACCGCTCCAGCGCGGCGGGCGTCCGCGTGTCGTCGGTAAAAAGTTTGCGCAGACGCATGAACTCCTCCTGCCGCTTTTCCTGCTCGGCGCGGTCACCGGACTGCGCCGCCAGCGCGCCGAGCTTGAAATGCGCGCTGGCGTGCGACGGATCCAGCCGCACCGTCTCGCGCAGTTGCGTGAGCGCCTTGTCCGGCTGCCGCGCCATCTGATAAGCAGTGGCCAGTTGAAACCGCAGCGCCGGCGTGAAGGCATCCAGTCGCGCTGCTTCTTCGAGGAACGGAACCGCCTGTTCGAACTGGGATTGGTGCATGTGTGCCAGGCCGAGGAGATAGCCGGTGGCGGGCGAATCCTTTTCCGCCGCTCGCGCGCGGGTCAGGAGTTGAATGGCCTCGTCGTTCTGATTGGCGAGCATCTGCGCGCGGGCCAGGTTGCGAAATACTGGCGCGGACTTCGGCTCCAGTTTGAGCGCCGCCGAGAACGCCGCGATGGCGCCAGCGGAATTGCGGTTCTCCAACTGCGCCTTGCCCACGTTCATCTGCCGCACGAACTCCGCGGAAGGGGCGGCGTGCGACCAGCCCGGGTGCGCGAAGGCTGCGGCGCACAGAATGAACAATACTTTCGCGGTCATAAGTCTGTTGACGTGTTACGTAAGCCTTGCGCACAACCTTGGCGCGCATCAAGTCAACAAAGCCGCGCCGATCAAAGCGCGGCGTGTTGCTGTTCCAACTGCCACCGTCGTTCAAGTGCGACCTGTCGGTGTTGGAAGATTTCCTCGCGCTGCTGCCGAAATCCGCTGCGGCGGCGTTCGAGTTTCGCCACACCTTCTGGTTCACCGACTCCGTATTCGACACGCTTCGCCGACACAACACCGCGTTATGCATTGCGGAAAGCGAAACGCTTACAACGCCCACCGTCTTTACCAGCTCCACGGCATACCTCCGCCTGCGCCGCGTCAATTACACGTCTGCGGAACTGCGTCGATGGGCGAAGGCAGTCCAAGACCAACTCTCGCGACTCACGGACATCTACGTTTACTTCAAACACGAAGAAACCGGCACCGGCCCGCGCTTGGCGAAACAATTAATGGAGATGCTGGGATGAAGTAGGCAGGGGCTGACGCTCGCGGACAGGAATCGGCGCTGGGTATGCAGGCCGCCAATCAGCGTCGGGAACAGTCGTCGCATCGTGCTGCCCCAGACGAGCGGCTGCGCATGGCCGCGATGAGCACCATCACAAGTGCGACGCCGAACACGGTTATTGAAGGTTCTGGAACCATGACTGGATCGCTGAAGACGAGATGATCCAACCGGCCAAAGGGGCTCCCACTGGTATCGGAATAAGCGACCGCCCAAGCGATGTCCGCCGCGGAACGGGATAAGAACATCGTTTCGGCTGTTCCGACAAGCGGCGACGTAACGTAGGTGCCGATGAGGGTGTTCTGACTGTCGTAGGCTTCGAGCCGGCCGATGTATTCGGTTAACGCGGTGCTGGCGATGAATTCGAGGCTGATGCTCGACACCAATCCCGAAAAATCCATCCGCAACCGCCGTTCGTTGGTGAAAAAGGGAATGTTGAAGTGCGCGAATACTCGCCGGCCCGTGAAGCCGTCGTCGGTGGCGGTCACGAAGAACAGCGGAACCGGCACGTTGTCCGAAAGCGTGGTGTTTAGCGTCACTTGCGGGACGATGGAGGTGAGTTCGGTTTGGTCGGCATAGTTGTCCGGCTCAACAATGATCTCTGCCTTCGCGCTCGGCAGAAGAAGGAGCAGGAACGAAGCAACGCAGATGCTAAAGGCTTTCATGGCTGGCAAATACAAAATGACAGGGCTATTGCTGAGTTGTGGAACGAGGAAGGAATAGCCCGAACAGCGCAAAAACTCAAGCCTGGTTTTTGGTGCGAAAGCTCGCTATCCCGCATTTCTCACCTGAGCGCGGCTGTGTCGTTCTCGACCAGCCGCAGCGGGTTCGCCTGCGCAGGTGCTGCGGCTGGTCTTCGACACAGCCGCGCTCCAACAACCCTTTCGACCCCTGGCACTTACAGTGAAAAACCCGTGCCAGGAGGCCTGCCAGACCCCCAGCGTTTACACCGCATCGCTTTCGGAACTGAACGTGAACGCTTTCAGCTTGAGCGCGGGAAACAGGCTGGCTCCGCGTCCGCCGTCGCCGCCGACACGTTCGGACTGGCCGACCATCTCCACGTTGCCGGGCGCGAGCATTTGCATGACACTCTGGTTGAAACGGAAGTTCTTTACCGCGTGCTTAATCTTTCCATCCTCCACAAGCCACACGCCGTCGCGCGTGAGGCCGGTGAGCAATTGCGTGCGCGGATTGACCATGCGGATGTACCACAGCCGCGTCAGCAGCAAGGCGCGCTGGCTGTTGGCGATCATTTCCGCGAGCGAGTGGGATTTGTTTCCTGATTCCAGAATGAAGTTCACCGGGCCGGGCGTGGGCCGTTTGCCCGTCTTCTGCGCCCAGAAGCGGGAACAGACGAGGTTTTCCACCACGCCATTGCGAACGAGATGAAGCTTCTCTGCCGGCAATCCGTCCTGCGCTGACTGAGAACCGGGCAGCTCCGGATGCCAGGGGTCGCTGTACAGGTTGACTTTCGAATCAAAGACGGGCTGGCCGAGCAAGGTCTTGCCACCGGGCGCCGACATCGGGCTCCGGCCTTCGTCCGCGTTGCGCGCCGTGAATGCGCCGCGGAAAAAGCCCAGGATGTCGCCAACAGCCTGAGGTTCCAGAATCACCGGGTATACGCCAGGAGTGAGTCGTTGTGCGTCGCGTCCTTTCAATGCCTTGTCCACGGCGCGCTGGGCAACCCCGCGGATGTCCAGTTTGCCGGAATCAAAGTGGCTGTGAAGCCCGTAACCGGAACTCGTGCTGTCCGGTGTACGCGCTGTCATGGAAAGACTCGCGCTGCTGGAACGCTCGAACTCGAAGTTGCCATGACGCGTGGCCGACGCGCTGGTGAATGCTCCGGAGCGGAACAATCCCGCGCCCACCACTTTGGCCTCGTCGCACTGGTCAAGCACGGAGCCGATCTGCTTCGCCCGCCACTTCGGAGAAATCTCGGCGGAATCGCTGACAAAACCGTTCACCGGCTTGTATTTCTGTTGGCTTAGTGTTGGGACGTATTCGACATCGACGGGCGACAGCTTCGCGAGATTCTCCGCCTGCTCGACGGCGCGGCGCAACGCGGCCTCTTCGAATTCCGTGCCGGATGCCGAGCCTTGCCGTTTGTCGATCCAAACGGTCACGGAGAACGCGCGCTCGCGCGAACTGCCGTTGGTGGTAAACGCGTTCGCGGCGAAACGCTGATTGCCTTCGATGCTTTCGCGCACGCTCACGACTGCGTCGTCCGCTTTCGTCAGCTTCAGCAACGTGTCGCAAATCTTCTTGGCTTCTCGTTCGGTTAGCATACGTGTGCTCCTGCTGCTCCACCGTCCTTGGAATCGGTATTCAACACATTCACATTCCGGAACCGCGCCACGGGACAGCCGTGGCTCACCGCATTGGATTGCGGCGGTTCGCCTTTGCCGTCGTTCAATGCGCCGCCCAGCGCGTAAGTAGATTGTCCGCCCAGGCCGTCGCATGAGTTCCAGAAATCCGTGGTGCGCGATTGATAGGCCACGTCGCGCAACATGCCGGTGATTTTGCCCTGCTTGATTTCCCAGAACGTCTGGCCGCCGAACTGGAAGTTGTAGCGCTGCTGGTCGATGGAAAAACTGCCGTTGCCGTAGATGAGTATTCCATTGTCCACGTCGGCGACGAGTTGATCGAGCGAGGTATCCTCCTTCCCTGGTTCAAGAGAAACATTCGGCATACGCGGGAACGGCACGTCGCTCCAGCTCTGCGCGTGCAGGCAGCCGTAGGACTGTGTTCGCCCGATGAGGGGTGCGAGATCGCGTGTCGTTTGCCAATCGACGAACAGGCCGTCTTTCACGAGATACCATTTCTGGCCGGGCACGCCTTCATCGTCGTAGCCGACCGTTGCGAGGCCCGCTGACTGCGTACGGTCGGCGAAGAAGTTGACGTGCTTGGCGCCGAACTGAAGTTTGCCCGCCTTGTCGGGCGTAAGAAAACTCGTGCCGGCGTAATTCGCTTCCCACCAGAGCGCGCGATCCAGTTCCGTGGAATGGCCAACGCTTTCGTGAATCGTAAGCCAAAGATGCGAAGGGTGCAGGATGAGATCATATTTGCCGGGCGTGATTCGCTTGGCCTTAAGTTTCATCACTGCTTCCTCGCCAGCCTGCGCAGCCTCCTTCACCCAATCGTGTTTGCGCACGTATTCGTAGCCCATGCCCTGCGGACCGCCGAGTGAGTTGCGCGTCTGGAAATCGCCCGCCGCGCGGTCCACCGCGGTGACGGTGAAATCCGGCATGCCGCGAATGACGTATTGTTCGATGCGCGAACCATCGGTCGAAGCGTAGAATTTCTGCTCGTTTACCCAGGCCATGCTGGAGTTCACAAAACCCACACCCTTTACCGCAAGTGCCGCTTCATTGATCTTCAGTAACGTTTCGATCTTCTGCTGGCTGGAGACCTCGAACGGATCCTGTTCAAAAACGCTGCGCCAATTCCCTTGCATGGCGGGCGCATCCAGGAACTGAACCGGCTTGCGCTGGCGCTCGGCATTTGCCCTGGCAATGTCCACTGCTTCCCGCGTCACCCGGCGCACTTCCTTCGGAGTCACCTCGCTGCTGGCCGCAAAACCCCAACTGCCCTTCACCAATACGCGAACGCCGAAGCCGAAAGTTTGATCCAGCGACACGTTCTGCACCTGCCGCTCGCGGGTGGAAATCCGCTCGGTGCGATAGCGATTGATTCGGATGTCGCCGTAGGTCGCGCCAAGCTTCTTTGCCAGCGCGATGGCGATGTCGCCCAACTCATTCTTTGTCGCCGAACTGATCCACGTTTCATAGGCAGCGGCGTCGATGCTCCAGCGCGCCGCCGCGATTCCGGCGGCCGCGACGCCAGTGGTTTTGAGGAATCCACGTCGGGAGAGTGTCATGGCGGAAGAGTAAGACGGATTACGGCGCTGCCAACTGCAAAAATGAGGAACCTCGCCGCCTTCCTATGAACCGTTCGTTCGGTGTCCACCCTTTAGGGTGCCGGTGCCGCCGGGACACGCTAAAGCGTGGACACCGAACGGCGCGCTGCGGTTCATGGTCCCGCTGCGCGAATTTTCGGCTTCAATGGCGCCATCATTTCGTGCCACCCGTCGGCAATGGCCGCACGCTGACTTCCTTGAACCACACCACGTCCCCGGGGTCGTGGTTCTGCAAGCCAATGTAGCCCGCGACAGGACGCTTCGGCTCCCGCTTCGGTTCGTGCCATTGCTTGCGGGCCGGCAGGTCGGGGCTTGTGAGATCGAGACTCGAAACGCGCTGCCCGTCGAGTTCTACAAGGATTCGTTCGCCGTTGAGGGTAATGACCATCGTCCGCCATTCGCCGCCCTGCGTCGGCGCCGCGGACGAAGGCGCGAGCGAGTAAATCGAGCCAGTGCAATGAAACGCGTCGCCGCCGTCTGCAATCTGCACCTCGTAACCATGATGCACGGCATACCATGGCCCTTCGTCGCGTTCCGCCGATGTCTGCATCTTTTCCATCGACTCCTTTGAGATCTTGCCCGCCGCATCGCGATCAAATTGGGCGCCCGGTTTGCCGACCTGTTCGAGAATTCCGTCCGCGAGCCGCACATAAATGCCCGCGTTCGACTTCGCATCCTTCGCCTTGAAGACGACGCGAAGCTGGCAATTCCCCAGCCGCTCCTTCTTGTAAACGAGCAAGCCCAGCCCCTTTGCATCGCACTCCGTCCGCAAGGCCCCATCGTCCACCACGAAT
>Ga0137433_1001342_pt1 | contig 10481 bp, 17 predicted proteins | sample EasRivERMZT840_2_FD_102335 | JGI IMG/M metagenome (GOLD analysis project Ga0137433, IMG submission 102335) | Soil microbial communities from meander-bound floodplain in the East River, Colorado, USA - East River MetaG ERMZT840_2 | ecosystem: Environmental > Terrestrial > Soil > Floodplain ...
AATTCGGCGTTCGAGATCACTGCCTGCATATCGCGATAGCCGCCGCCGTTCGGGCGGTCGATCTGCAAGCTGATCGTCGTTCGATCACCGGCAAGATCGATGACATGCACGGCGATCAGCTGCCGCGCTTGCCACAACCAATGTTCGTATGCGGCTCGCTCAACATCCCACTGGAATTTCCCGTATAGGGCCGACTCAGGATGTTCGCGAGCCCAGGCGACAATTGTCTGTGGGTAGAGCAGACCGTCGGGGGCACGCAGCGCGACGATCTCTTCGCCGACTCGGGTCATGGCAGGATCTCAAACAAACCCCAACCGAGGCCGTTGCTGTTCGGGCTATTTGGTCGGCCTTCCCCGATCCCGACCTGCAACCCGGCTCGGGCCATCAGGTTAATGATATCAGAGCTACTGAACTGGTCAGCGTCCCAGCGCACACGCGGCAGTGCCTCCCACGTGCGCCACATCGGACGCCATCGCAGATCAGCGCCGCCGTTCGCGTTTCGTCCCCAGCCTTTATGAACTTCCGGTTCGCCTTTCGTTATGCGAACTAATGGCGTGCCGTCGTTGGCGTCGAAACCATCTGCTTGAACAAATATTGTCAATTTTGCATGGGTCATTTTGAAGCCTACCAGCCTGCAGGCATCGATCATTGCGTTGCGAAAAGCAGGTGCAGGAATGCCTAACCAATTTTCGGTGCTCTTATGTTGCGCCGCCAAATATCCCGCCTCGAAATCGCGGGCGGCGCGGTTCTTGCGGCTGCGCGCCTGCGTCCCGGCGCGCTGCGTCTCCTCCATCTGCGCCTGCGCCTTTTGGCTGAAGGCATGTTGAACATAAGGCGAGACGCCGCGGATATGGACCGCAGCGGTCAACAATTTCGGCGGCGAGATCACCACCTTCTGGACCGGCGTAACCGCGGCGATCTCTTCGGGCGTCATGGGCGGGATCTGCCCGCGCAAATCGACGCTGCCATTGCGCGTGCGGCCGCGCCGGACGGGTGGGTCTATCATCGTCATTTGCGGTTCCTCCTCCTCTTGGTGAAATCCCGGCATAGCTTCGCCATGCCTGCCACGCCCTGCCATGCCGGGCCTTGCCGCGCCTAGTCCGGCCCAGCCTGGTTCAAAAGAAGAGTCTCCTGTTCTCGGGTAAAATCCGGCACCGGCACGTCGGCCGCGGTGACACGCTGGCGCGGCCGTAACACCGGATCGTCAGGGCGGTGCTGCTCGGCCCAGCGCAGCGACGCGAGCCTCCACTGATATTCCTCGGCCGAAATCGCCTTGGCGAACCGCCAGTGCGACGGCGGCTGCGCCGGGCGCGGGTCGGTCAGGCTGTAGAGCCGGTCGGCCAGCCGCTCGGGGTCGACCTCGAGGCCGGCGATGTCGGCGCGCGGGTAGAGCGACAGCCGGCCGCGGTCGAGCTTGTTCTCGGGTGGGTCGTCGGGGCCGTGGTCGCACCAGTACAATCTTCCCGGCACGAGCGGGCCAAATCTCGCGACCCGCAGCACGAAATGCCACGCGATCATAGCGGGTCGATCCCGAGGCGCTCGGCCGCCGCGAGCCAAGCGTCGATGGTGGGTCGGCTGTCGACGCTGTCCACCAGCCGGCGCAATGCGTCAACATCGCCCGGCCAGTCGGCGAATATCCATTGCCGGAAATAGGCCCGCAGGGCCGTGATCTGCGCTTGGGTCAGAGGTTCGCCGTGCAGATAGGCCTCGACCGCCGGCCGCAGCACGCCGGTCGACTCGGCCATCCAATAGCCGGGCGCCCTCACAGCTGCGGCTCCCCGCCGCCGAGATAGATGCGCAGCTTGGCCTCGGTCTTGATGTAGCGGCCGTTGAGTTGGGCCGGCGCCTCGATGATGGCGGTGACGATGGCGCCCCGGTCGAGGGCATGCGCGACGGGCGTGTTCGCCTGCCGGGGGATGTAGCCGACATGCATCCCGCGATAGTGGCAGGCGACCGCGTAAGCGTCGTGGCGATTGCTGCTCTCGCGCACCAGCTGCACGGTGTCGCCGGGCTTCATCCCCGCAATCGCGGCCAGCGCCCGGTCGCCGCGCCAGCGGCTGCCGACGATGCAAGTCGGGATTTCCGCGGTGTCGGCCAGTGTCGGCATCTTCCTTTCCCCCTATCGCTGCCTCACCAGTTCCTGCGCGTGGCGCAGGCGTTCGCCGTCATTGGCAAACCCCTCGATCTCCTTGGCGCCGTATTGCGGCTCGCTGACCCTCCATTGGCCCTCGTGTAGCATCATCACCCGGGCCCGCTGGCCGCCCTCGGCCTTGATCCGCCACAGCACCGCGAAGCCGGCCTTGAAGATCGAGAAGACCAGGTCCTTGACCGCCTCTACGGTGCGCCAGTCGTCCTCGTGCCCCGGCACCACCCACAGCTGGCTGGCCGGGATGTCCTTGCCGTTGACCCGCACCATGTCGGGGATCGGATCGACCACGACGCCGATGCGGTCCGGCCGGAATTCCGCAGGCAGATCGGAGATCAGCCAGCTGCACGACCACGAGCGGCAGCTGTAGGGGCGCATCGGGTAGATCTTGCAGCCGATCCCGGCGTCCGGCAGCGAGCGCAGATGCGGGCAAGGGACAAAGGCGGCGAGCGCGATCTCCTTCACCGGCACCGTCGCGCAGCAGGCGGTACAGCTGCCGCAGCTCTTGCCGGGATAAGCCACCAAGGGCTTGCCGGGGTCGATCTCGGCGACCATCGCGTTGCCCGGTTTCGCCATCAGATGCTCAACCCAAGGATGAAGCCGATCACCACGAGGCCGGCGAGAAACGCCTCGATCCGCGGGCTCATGCCGGCGTCTCCAACAGGCGCAGGTGCACGGCCCGCAGCGCGGCGAGTTCGCGCTCCTCCTCCTCGGTGTTGGCGAGGATCTGACCCAGCGTCAGGATGATGCCGCGGCGCCGGTCGATTTCGTGCTCGAGGACGCGCAGACCGTCGTCGCGCGACACCCGGGTGGGATCGGGAAAGACCTCCGCCCAGGTCGGCGGCGGCGGCTCGTCTTCCGGCCGCTCATGCCAGCCGCGCACGATCAGCACCGGTTGCTTATCCCGGCACTCGCCGGCGTGCAGCAGGGTGTGGCAGCACCAGCCGGCGCCCTGCGCGTACATGGCGCGCACGATCGGCTCGATGCAGCGCTCCGGGGTGACGCCGGCCGGCACCCACTCGACCACCCGGAAGGCGGCGGCGGTCATCACGCGCCCCGAGAACGAATCAGCACCGACCGCCGGGGAGCGGTGTAACAGCGGTGTAATGGGGTATCGTTTTTGGCGGTGTTTTGTTGCCTTTTTGAGCTTCCGCGGGTTTCGCCGCCGGCTTCTAAGGTCTTGATTTTGTTGGTCGGAGTGAGAGGATTTGAACCTCCGGCCCCTGCCTCCCGAATGCCGTGACGCATTGGAATTGCGCCTTTCCTGCCAATGGCTTGTGCGCTTGCACCGGCGAGCGGTGCAACAGCGGTGCAGCACCCGCTCATGCCGACCGCTCCAGCCGCTGAAACCATTGTGCCTCGGTCCGGGCGCCCTCCCCTTCCCGGACCGCCGGCAGCCGCCGCCAGATGGCTTCGATCTCGGTGACATGATCGCCCGGCATCAGGTGCGCGTAGCGCTCGACCAGCTCGAGCGACGACCAACCGCCCTCCACTTTGAGGCGCAACAGGTCGCGGTGCACCGCATAGTGCCATGTCGCCCAAGTGTGGCGCAGATCGTGCGGCGTAAAGCCGGATAGGCCTGCCCGGCGCAGCGCTGCTTGCCAACCGTGTTTGATCTGGCCGCCCTCCTGCCGCTCCTTCGAGCAGTAGGGCTCTCCCCGCTGGGTGCGGAAGATTTCTGCCGTGCGGTGCGGTAAGCGCGCCAGCGCCGCGACGGTGCGCGGGCTCAAGGGCACGTTCAGCCGCGGTCGGCCGTTCTTGGTGCGCACATAATTGATCCGCGCCGCGCCGAGGTCGACGTCGCCCCATAGAGCCTCGATCGCTTCCGACATGCGCGCGCCAGTATCGGTTAGGGTCAACAGGAGCGGCTCGAGATGCGGCGCACTAGCGCCGACCAGCGCCTCGAACTGATCCGGCAGGAGGTAGGCGGTGCGGCCTTTGGGCTGTTTCGGCACGACAAACCGCGGGCTGTCGCACCAGCCTTGCGTGTTGGCAAAGTTCATCACCGTGCGGATCGGCGAGATGATGCCGCGCAGCACCGTCGCGGGCGAGGCTTCGGGTTTGAGGATCGCCGCCTTTACCCGGTTCACCATCGACTGATCGATCTGGCTGAGCTTGGCATCGCCGATCACCGATAGGATGCGATTGTGGCGCGCCAGGTCGCCGGTAGCGCAGGGCGCCGCCTTCAAGAATTGGTCGAGCGCTTCCGCGTAAAGTCGGGCGCCACGACGTTCGCCGTGCCAGGCTGATCGGAGGAGGTCGGCTTCGAGCGCTGCCGCTTCCTCTCGCGCAAGCTGGAGGTTATCCGAGCCTGCACTTCGGCGGACAGGGATTTTCTCCCCGTTCGGGAGGAAGACCGTACCGGTGATCTGGAGCCGACCGCCGGGACGATCGGTTCGTTGTACGACTTTGAGCGGCACCGCAGGGCCTCCATAAACAGGTTCATAGCGAGGTCGTCGAAGGCGATCGTGCGACCGGTGTCGAGCACCGGCACGCCATGCTTGCGGATGATCCGGCGGGCGGCGCGCGGCGTGATGCCGACATGCGCGGCCACTTCGTCCAGGTTGGGCAATCGATCGGTGGGGAGAGGCATCGGGGGGGCTCCGAGGAACCCCGCCATCCTAGACATGAAAATTTTCAGCCTCAAGGGGGCACTTGAAATTTTTCAGAAGGCGCGATTTGATGGGGCGGGGATCTAGAGGGCGCGTAAACGATGCCATCGGAATCCAAAAAACTTCCGCCGCTGGAATTTGAGACGATCGATAAAGCCCCGGTAAAACCGGGCGAAAATTTCGGTTGGTGCGTGATCGCCCCTGGCGGCGATTATCCATATGCCATTGCCCACTGGAACGGCGAGGGCTGGTTCGGCACCGATGGATTGCCCAGAGAGCCAGAGGTCTGGCGGTTGTTGCCGCCGCGCGATTAATCCGGGCGCTTTACCGCGGAAAGGACGGCATTCACCAGCTTCGGAATGTCGTCTGTGGACGGGTGTGTCGGCGATAAAGCGACATAGAGATGGGAGGCGAGGGTCGAAATTATCGCCAATTTCCCAAGCTCTCCCGACTTATTATCTCGCTGTCCTACTGTCCCGGCGGCAATGAAAAGAATGGGGTCCCTTTGGGCAGCATCAGCCAAAGCGAGTATCTGCTCAATGCTTCGACCGTTTCTCTTGGCTTCTGTGCAATGACTGCTCGGGTCGACGCCGGCTCTTTTGTAGAGAGCATTTATCGAGATGCCAAGATTCTCGGCGCAAACGGCTACGAATTCTTTATAAGCTTGGTCATTCCAGCGACGAAGTCGGGGCACTTTAGCCGTAGGCGTCGGATCGTTCGGGATGGCGCTGGTTGTTTTCATGACCACTCGCTGCCGCAATTCGCCGGCTGCTGACCCGGAATATATTCCATGCGCGGCCCTTTTGGGAAATTTTTCACACGCGCGCAAGAGGGCTTGTCGCGATGAAAATTTTCATCAAAACTAGCCGTCATGGCGATTAGCATCGAGCACCTGCTCACGCTCGCACGGGCCTATAGCGAGGCGACCGGCGTTGCATTGACCGGGGTAGGCCAGCGTGCCTGCGGAAACAATCGGGTTTTCACGCGCTTAGCCGAAGGGCGCGGGGCAAACGTGCTCACCATGGACCGCGCTGCCCAGTGGTTTGCGGCCAACTGGCCGGAAGATGCCATTTGGCCAGCCGATGTCCCGGGCGGCCCAATCATCACCGCGCCATCCCCGCCGCGCCCCTTGTCGGTATCTGGTAGTCCTGCCGGCCGCAGAGGGATTCGCACCGCCGCGGCCTGATTTCCGATTAGCCGAAGGGGGATCATCGTGGCCCAGCCGCAGCCGTCAGCCTTCCGCCCGATGCGTCCTGAGTTGCGGCCCTGGTTCGACTGGCACGTCAGGGCTCTAGAAGCGATGAAGGCCGCTGGTCGAGATGCTTCGCTAGGTCGCGGATCTCTGCCGCCGCCCGCGCGCTCACCGGATCGAGCGGCAGCGTCGCGGCGGAAGCGAGCAGTAGGTCCTGCACGGCGTCGCCGTCCAGCTTCCCCTCCTTCAGAAGGAGGGTGAGCAGCGTCATGATCACGTGGCGGTTGGCTTCGACGATTGCCCGCAGCGCGAGCTCTTCCTCGGCGGTCACGGCAGTTCCCTCGGTTGGTGGTCTAGCAGCTCCCAACCGTAGCGGCGGCCGGCCGGCGTGTCATGCGCCGGCCGGTTGCGCCCAGAGCCGCAATTCCACCCCTTCCTGACGGAGTAAGACCGTGGCTCAATCCCTGTCGTCAGCCGCCGAGCACAATCCCCTCTCAAACAGCGCGGCGCGCGCCGATCTGATACGCGAAGCGGCGCGCCATATCGCCACGCTCGAAGCCGAGGTGAAGGCGCTCAACGCCGACATCCGCGAGTACAAGACCAAGACCATCAAGGGCGATCTCGGCTTCAAGCTGGCGGACTGGAACGCCGTCTACCGGGTCTCTCAGCTCGAGGTCGAGGATCGCGACGAGTTGCTCGAATGCGTCCGCGAGGGCTTCGCCGCCCTTGGAATAGGCGGCACGGTGGACTGGGTGGCGGCGGCCGAGCGCACCCCGCGGCCGGGCGCCAATGGGCACCAGGCCGAGCCCGACGAGGCCGCCCGCACCGCCGGCCGCCAGGACGGGCTCGGCGGCGTGATGGATCACGCCGCCCGCTGGCCGCAGGGCGAAGATGGCCACGCCGACTACGAGCTCGGGCGCGCCGAGGGCGAGGCCGAGCTCGACCGCGTCATGGCGTTGGGCAACGGCGGCGACGCTATCTCCTCAACTGATCATGATCAGCTAATCACACCGCGGCGTGGCCGCGGCCGCCCGCGCAAGCCACGCCCGGAGGCTGGCGCGGAGGCCTAAGCCGTGCCGGATGATCTGCTGACGGTCCTTTCACCGGCGCCTGGGGTCAGCGACGAAACCTTCTGCGCGCAGCAGGCCGAAGCGATCCGCGTGCTGGCGAAGCGAACCACCGCTGACATCATTGAAATTGGTCAACGGCTGATCGCCGCCAATGAGCGGTTATCGCATGGCATGTGGTTGCCGTGGCTCGCAAAGGAATTTGGGTGGTCGCAAACAACGGCCAGTAATTTCATGCACGTTGCTGATCGCTTCGCCGACAAATTAGTAACGGTTACTAATTTGCCTATTGATGCTGGGGCGCTATTCAAACTGGCATCACCGACAACACCAGAAATCGCCCGCGATGAGGCTATCAAGGATGCCGAAGACGGCACCCGCATCACCAAAGATGAAGCTGACAAGCTGATCGCAAAGGCTACTCGTGAAGCCGCCGAGACAGCCATCGCTGAAGCTCGGGCAAATTTGAACGAGGAAAAGCGGCGGGCTGTTGAAGATGCAACCCGGCAACTCGCGAACGACAAAGATGCGCTCGCGGAGCGTCTTGCCGATATCGAGCGCTCTATGCGCGAGCCGAACGTCAAGGACATCTGCGAGACGATCAAGAAGACCCTCGACATCAAATCCATGAAGCCTGAGCAGTACAAACTGCTGGCGCGGATTTTGGGATATCCGATCTCGATCGGGAAGACGCTCTACGATCCAATTCCAGAAGTGGACGCAGCGCTCATCACCGAAAATCTGCGGGTTTCGAGCCAAATCACCGAAGCGATCAGGAGCATATTTGCGGCTCCTAATCCGCAAATGATGCGCGATATGACCTGGCCGGTACAGCGAAACCAGCATCGTGAAATGCTCGATGCGGTGATCGGTTGGCTCGACGAATACAAAGAGCTTCTCGGAACGGGGGTGGAGGATGTCTAGAAAGCGGTTTCCGCAAATCACAACATTAAGACTTGATACGCTCATCGAACGCAAAGCGGTAGAATTGCGCGGAGATGGCACGTCGGAAGAATATCGCGAGAGCGGCATAACCAACGCTCAAATCGTCCAGGCCGCTATCCCCGAAGCTCGGGAAATACTCGCTGACTCATTTGACGAGATGGTGGCCGATCGGCTTTCGACCCGTGTGCCGCAGGTCTTGGGCAAAAAAAAAGATGACCCTGTAGGACATACATTATTCGCGGCGCTCGGCCTGCCCGACTTGCCTGTTTGGATAGCGATTCCAGTTTCCAGAGAGGATGGCGGGCACGGTCCGGATTATTGGAAACAACTCCTGGACGGCGACCCGACGCCGTCTGAATTGGATCGGGTAATCGACGGGCGCAATAAGGAAATCGCAGGTCGCATCACCGAAAACGAGAAACTGCGCATCTTGCGCGATACCGCCAAGGCGCGCGGGTGCGTACCCGATCGACCGATTTCCACAGTGTTCCGGCTACCGCCCCCTCGTCCGCCTGAGCACGACAGCGTCTCTCCGTGACCAAGATCCTCGCCATCGACGGCGCCAGGATCGCCGGCTTTGCCCTCGGCGAGACGGGGCAAGAGCCGCGCTTCGGTACCCGCAATTTTACCGGCGGCAATGCGTCGGGCGAGATCGTGGCGCGGTTCTCCCGCTTCCTGCGGCAGACCATCGAAGCTGAGCAGCCGGACGTCGTCGCCTATGAAGCGCCATATGTGCCCGGCGCCTGGCGCACCGGGCCGCCGCTCAACGCGCTGACCGTGCGACGACTGCTCGGCCTCGCCGAGGTCGTCGACGCGATCTGTTTCGAATACCGGGTGCGCTGCTATCAGGCGACCGCCGGCGAGATCACCAGCTACCTCACCGGCAAATCGAATTGGGGCGGCCGCGCAGCGAAAAAGGCCGCCACGGTCGCCGCCGCCCGGGCCTGGGGCTGGGCCGTCGCAAATGACGACGAGGCCGACGCACTAGCCTGCTGGTGCTACGCGGAATCCATCCTCGATCCGATCGCCGCCGCGCAGCGCCGCGCCCGCCTCGGGCTCGAGCTCTCGCTCCACCCGCCCAACGAGAACGCCCCGCGGGGACGAACCGCGGGGCGTCAGGGGTCATCGTCACGCCGCCATAAGACCAAGTCTGGGGGACCATCTGATGGCAGAAAATCAAATACGGCCCCCTCCAGCGAATTGCAACTCGCCCTCCCCTGATTTCCGCCTCGCCCTCATAGAGGCGGCGCGGGGCCAGCAAAAATCCGGCCTCGAGCATGTCAGCGTGCCGGTCCGCCGGGCACTGGCGCGATGCCTGTCGCGCTACCGTGACCGAATCGAGAACGACGGGGACGGCCGGACATGAAATTCGGCTCGCTGTTCAGCGGCATCGAAGCCGCCAGCGCGGCATGGCTGCCGCTCGGCTGGCGTTGCGCCTGGGTTGCCGAGATCGACCCGTTCGCCTGCGCGGTGCTGCGCCACCACTACCCGGATGTGCCCAACCTCGGCGACGTAAACAGGATCGACCCCGATGCAGTTGAGCCTGTGGACCTCGTCGTCTTCGGCAGCCCATGCCAGTCCTTCTCCGTCGCCGGCAAGCGCCTCGGCCTGGATGACCCGCGCGGCAACATGGCCCTCGTCGGCCTTGGCCTTGTTGCAAGACTGCGGCCCCGCTGGCTGGTTTTCGAGAACGTCCCCAGTTTATTTAGTTCTTTCAGCGGAAGCGAACAGGAGGAACGTGCGGTACGAGAAGGTGAAATTGGGCAATTTGCCGACGGTGCAGAAGACCGTGACTTCGCCGCCTTCCTCACCCGAGTTCGCGAATGCGGGTATCTTGGATGCTGGCGGGTGTACGACGCTCAGTTTACCGGAGTTCCACAGCGAAGGCGTCGCGTCTTCTTTGTCGGATATCTTGGAGACTGGCGACCTGCCGCGGCGGTACTTTTTGAGCCAGAAAGCCTGCGCGGGGATTCTGCGCCGCGCCGAGAAGCGGGGCAAGGAGTTGCCCGGCCAATTGCAAGCTGCGCTCCGGGCGGCAGCGGCTACCGATTTGACGCCGACACCGCCGACAACCTGATCGCCCGTTGCGTCGCAACGGGCACCAACGGCCAGCGCTACGATTACGAGACCGAGACGATGGTGCTGGCGCATTCCCTCCGCGCCGATGGCTTCGACGCCAGCAAGGACGTGACCGGGCGCGGCACGCCGCTGACACTCGCGATCCGGGGGCGCGGCGACAGCCATGATCTGGAATGGCGGGATGACGGGGTCGCAAACGCCGTGCTGACGCCCAACGGCGGGCGCGGCGGCATCGGTGTCGGGGCTATCGCGGCTTACGGCATCCGCCGCGATGCGGGACGAGACGGCGTGGCGAAGACGCCTTCGGACGACGGCTATGGCCGCGTCTCCCTGCGCGACCCCGGCTTCAACGTCTACGAGGAGACGGCCCCGACGCTCGACAGCGCGCCGCACGCCGTTGCGTTCCACGAGAACCAGCGAGCCGAGACGACGCTCAGCGA
>Ga0137433_1001346_pt1 | contig 10472 bp, 14 predicted proteins | sample EasRivERMZT840_2_FD_102335 | JGI IMG/M metagenome (GOLD analysis project Ga0137433, IMG submission 102335) | Soil microbial communities from meander-bound floodplain in the East River, Colorado, USA - East River MetaG ERMZT840_2 | ecosystem: Environmental > Terrestrial > Soil > Floodplain ...
AGATTCACTTTGTGGCCGACGTTGGTCCAGGCGTAATGAATGCCGGCGTAAACCCAATAGAGATCGGAGTCGGCGTTCACAAGGCGATCGTTGGCGAAGCCGTAGCGATCGCTCTCCAGTCGCCACTGCTTCTCGTACCAGACCGAAAGTTCCATGGCGAGGTCTGGATACAAGGTCGGCTCCTTTCCCGCCAGCCGCAGACCCGTGCGGGTGTAGAGATTCACGCGATCTTCGGGCAACTCGAAGGCATCATCCGTTTTTCTGCCATCGACATAGGTGGAATAACGGAAACCTCCCCGGGCCACGAGGAACAGCGGCATGATTTGGCCAGGGTTCAATGTCTGATAAAGACTTATCGAGCTGCCGCCGCCGTGGCCGTCAAAACTTTCGCGGCGCAGGTATTCGCCCTGGCGCACTTCATAGAAATAGTCGCCAAAACCGCCGCCGGCGATCCCGATTCCCAGGGCCGTGGAAGGCGAAATGACGTCTTTGATGCCGAGTTCGCTATCGAGATAGGCCGGGGCCACGGCGAGCCGCAAGGTCAGGTTGCTGCGCACAAATTGCGGCTCGTTGCGATAGTAATACAGGTAGATGGCTTGCGGACCTTTGTCGGCCAGCGTCTGGTCAATACCCAACTGGACTTGATTGCGCTGGAACGGATCCACCTGCGAGTAGGCGGAGGCCAAAGGAAGGATGAACAGTAACCATGCGGTAATATGACGGGGCATAAAGTTTCCGATAAACGTTGTGGAACAGTCGAGACTCGACTTCTTTCAACGTTTTCCGTGAATCCCGGCCGGCAAACGCAGGAACCAACCGGGCCTGTTTTCAGTCATCTCGAGAAAGCCAGCTTGGGAATCCTCCGCGCCCACGAGCACGAACTCGGAATTCCGAATTCGTGCCCGGCGAAAACCAAATTGCCGCAGAAGGCAGGATCTGAGAGGCGTGTACTAACTTCGCCGACTCAATAGAAAGCCTACCAGCGCGCCGACGCCGAAAACCACGGCCATCGTCGGATAAGGATGTTCATGGACCGTACGGTCGGCGGCTTTGGCGCCCATGATAACCCGTTCCCGAAGGTTTTCGTAAGCTTCCTGGCCGGTCTCCAGGGCATCAGCGAGGCGCTTGCGGGCTTCGGCGACCTTTACATCAGTAATTTCAGCGGTGGCCTCCAGGAGAGCTTTGGCGTCTTCAGCCAGCGTGTGTGCGTCGTGGCGCAATGCGTCAGGAGTTTCAAAATGGCTCGTGGTATTGTGTCGCTTCATAAAACAGGGTTTGAGGGTTTGTTTAATTCATTCAATTTCAGACCTTGCGCCCGCCAATGACCCGCACCAACACGATGACAATGGCAATGACCAGGAGAATATGGATGAATCCTCCCATGGTGTAAGAGGAGACCAGCCCAAGCAGCCACAAAACGATCAGAATGATGGCAATGGTTTCAAGCATATGATTTTAGGAGGCAGGTGAGGAGTAACCCTGTGGCCAAATGGCCACAGGGGCCTCGGTTGAACTCACCAGGTATCTGCATGCGCCCTGGCTCGCATCGGGCGGACGCTTCGAGGCGCGATCTCATCTGGCTGCGCCAAATCATTGCATCGCTCGCGCGCCAGCTCGGTCAATTCTTCGTCGGCGGACTTTTCTTCATCCAGAATCTCATGGAGAAGATCCGCCGCCGTTTGATTGCCGAGTTGTTCCGCCCATTCACGCAGGCAGCCATACGATGCGATTTCATAGTGCTCCAGCTTCTGCGCGGCGGAAATAAGCGCCGCATTGATCGTCGGCGAACCCTGGTTCTCCGACGCAATTTTCTCCGCTTCCTTCAGCAAGCCGACGATGGCATCGCATTTCTTGCCATGAGGCGCCTGGCCGAAAGCTTTGAAGACCCTTTGCAGTTTTTTGGTGTGCTGCTCCGTTTCCTCGAGATGCGCTTCAAGCGCTTCGCGCAGTTCTTTATGGCTCGCGGCTTTGGCCAACTTTGGCAGCGTTCGAGCCAGACGATTCTCAGCGTCATACATGTCCGCCAGTTCGGCGATGAAGAGATCCTGTAATGTTTTCATGGAATTGATGCCGGAGTAATCGTTAGTTGAGGGTTAACGCATCGGCACGGTACGCGGTTTGTCCTCCGCGGAGGATTTCCGGTCCACACTGGCTTCTCCCGCCGTGCAGATGTCCTGAGCCTGAGCTTCTTTGAAGATTTGCTTTGCCAGCTTCACCTGCTCGGAGTCGTCAGTATGCACCGAGAGGAGAATTCCACCTTGTTTGACTTTGCCCTCGAAGCGTTTGGCTTCGTACTCGGGAATGCCCATTCCAACCAACGAGCCGGCGATGCCGCCGACGGCTCCACCCACGGCCGCCCCGCTCAATGCCGCAGCAATCGGCCCCGCGGCCACGAACGGGCCGACTCCAGGAATGGCCAGCGCGCCAATTCCGGCCAGCCAGCCAAGCGCCCCGCCAAGCACGGCGCCGGTGCCAGCACCAGCGGCTGCACCTTCCGGAGCCTTGGTGCCCTTTTCGACCGCGAAGTCGCGTGTGCCCGTCGTATCAGGAAACAAGGCCGAGATATCATTATTGGAGAACCCCTCTTCCTTGAGGCGATCCACGATTCCGGCCGCCTGCAATTCAGAGTTCACGATGCATAGTACGGATTTTTTTGACATAAGTATTCTTTCGTTTCGGTTTTGGTTGGGTGCGTTGGGAAGTTCCGGCCATCAACGATTCGCCGGTTGTTTCACTTCCAATTGGTTGTCCACCTTCGCGGTGGGCGCGACGCGCTGAACCAGCTCTTCGATGGTGCGCTTTTCCGCGGCGTCGTTGACCGGGCCGCGCAACGTCACCCGCCCGTTCAGGGTAATGACTTTGATGTTACGGGCATTCAATGACAGGTTTTGTTGGTCCAGGATTTCTTTGCGAATGCGGCGAGTCATATCCATGTCCGCTTCGCCGGTGCCCTGATCCAACGGAGTAAGATTGCCGCCGTCGCGATCCCGAACGTTTCGCCGCGTATTATCGGCGCCCATCTCGAAGTACGGTTCCACCTGGTAGGCGCGGTAAACGCCGGCCGAATAAGAGGCGTCACGAAAATCCGGCCACTCGCCGGACTTGAAACTCGGTCCGCGCGTCACGGCGTCTTTGGTGGCATTGACCACCAGTGTGTTGTCGGTTGCCGTGTAGCGGAATGCCGATGGCGGCATCGGTCTCAAATCGTCACCGACACCTAAAAATCCGCCCGAACTGAGAATGACATGGACGATGCGGCCGGCTTCGACGTCCAACATCAGATTGTCCACCTTGCCCAGTTTCTCATCGGTCAGGTTGTTGACGGTGGCGCCGATTACTTTGCTCGCCCTCTCAATGCTGCCATAACCCGTCGAGTACTTCGGTTCGTAGTTTCGGCGCGCTGAAGTGAAGTAAGGTTCTTTGCCAAAATACCGGTACGTTTCGATGACGCGATTGGTCTGGGTGAGATCATCCCACTTCGCCAGATCAAATTCCGGCGCCCCTTTCAATTTGTCCTTGGTGGCGTCGAGACGAAGCGTCGGGTGCGGCGGCTCGCATGTAAAGGCGGCGGGAGGCACGGCCACCAGCTTGTCGCCTACCCCCAGGACACCGCCCGAGGAAACGAGCACCTGGATGATGCGTCCCGTCTCAACGTCAACCGCCAGATCTTCAACCTTGCCCAGCTTCTCATCCTGCCGGTTTTTCACTTCCTTGCCGATGACGTCGCTGGCTTTGACCACCTGGCCCAACCGCTCCGTTTGCATTTCGCGTCCTGATTCCGGCGTCGCGTAACGGGATGTATTGGTCTTTTCCGCCGCGTGGACAGAGAACGTCAGTGCAGAAATGGCCACTGCGCCCGTCAGAGTAATTAGTTTCGCATTCATCAAAATATCCTGTGCTTCGTTGTCGCTGTTTTGGTGACCCTTCAGGGTCACGCTGTCGGAACAAACTTCCTTTAGCGTGGAGTGTGCCGCGCAAAGACCGGCCCAAGGATCTCTAGAAAGCAATGGTTTGGCGTGGAGCGGCGTGTTTCGTGGTTCGTTGAAGTTATGCAACACGCCTATTCGTCGCAAAGCGCCTGTGCAGCTTGCATGGATCTTGAACGACTCCAGCCACGGCCCACATCCCTGCGTTTCTCAATCAACAATATTCAGTTGTCGTGTGGAATACGGTTGAAGTGGCAGCGCAACCGGGAGGATTGGCTGTTCAGCCTGCACGGCCAGCCGGATGGAGCTGCGCACGATGCAACGATCCATCCCACTGCACCGTGTGAAATGGCCCCCAAAGCGGACTTCAACCGCTGCCTCCTGGAGTGGCACCAGTGCTGCAAGGGAATTCTGTGCGGAGGACGTTCCTCGCAGGAACGCCAGCATGACCGCGAAGACGCAAATACTAAGACTGAATAAAACCTATGAACACATTAGAGATGAAAGGCAATTGGAATATCATCAAAGGCAAGTTGAAGCAGAGATGGGCCAGACTCACCGACGACGATCTGCAATTCGCTGAAGGTAAGGAGAACGAGTTGATCGGCCGCATTCAGAAGCGGACAGGTGAAACTCGCGAGAACGTCGAGAAGGAGATCGATAGGGCCTGCTCCTCCTGCAATTCCCGAAATTAATCGTGACTTCGATCCGGACGGCCGTTGCGAGTCGTCCGTGGTCTTTTTCGTTCACATTCCTGGATGAGAACTCAGGTCTATGCAGGTCTTGTCATGGCCATTCTGGTCTGTGGTTGCCAGTCAGTTGGGAACTCCCGCACGAGCCGGGATTCAGCTGCTGATCCCAGTCTTCGGAATAATGCCTACAGTCTTCTTTACGATCTTCTCGATGACGAACGACATGTAAGCAAGCTGTTAATCATCAAACGTGACAGCCGCGAATTGAACCGTCTCATCAACCAGATTTCGGAAACGGCGGCAGACGGAGCGAAGAGACTCAAGGAGTTTGCCGACAAGGATCCTTCGCTCAACCTGACGGCGCTGGCGCTGCCGCCGGCAGAACAAGCGACGAGGGAAGCCATTGCCAACACGAAAAAGAACCAGTTGTTGGGCAGGAGCGGCGCGGACTTTGAACGCACTCTTTTGCTCACCCAGATGGAAGCGCTCAATTACGGAACGCACCTGGCCGGCGTCGCCGCGACAAATGATTCCGACCCCACGCGCGCCGGCTATCTCTCCACCTTAAGCGCCACGCTAAAACATCTCCATTCGGAAGTGGCCCACATGCTGTTCAAGCGGGCGTCTGCTGGCGGGTGATTCCTCGCCGAATTTCAATCACGAACCACTCACTCATATATATATATATATATATGAAAACAAACAAAACAAACCTCAAATCCTTCGTAACGGCTCTGTGCGCCGCGGTGTTTCTTTTCACCGTCGCCACAGGTTGCCGAAACACCGCGCACGGCGTCGGCCAAGACATCGAAAAGGCGGGAGAGAAGATTCAGGAAAAAACAGATTAGATTCAGTTCGCTTCAGGGCGGACATCAGTCTTAGGGTATCCGTCGAACACACCAAGCGGCTCTTGCCGATAGATGTCTTTCGGCGGAGAACGCGTATTCCCTTCCTTCGTGCTATCGCTGGTCGGAATGCAGTTTGCACCAGGTTGCAATCCCCACCTTTGATCCGATCCCCCAAGGTTAATCCACTCACCGTCCACTCCCCGATAGCGTGCAAAACGCCTGCTTGATCGGGTGTTCGGCATTGCAAAATGCGTCGCATGCCGTCGCTGTCCTCAGGCATTTTCATTCAAACGGGCTGGATCGGGCCCGTTTCGGGCCGTGCGCATCGCCAGTGCGCCCTTGGCGCACAAACAGCTAAAGTGATTGAATCGGTCAACGCAACAATCTAGCGAAAGGAAAATTATGTTAGGCTGGTCGCTTGTCTTTTTGATTGTCGCTCTGGCAGCGGGTCTGTTCGGGTTCGCCGGAATCGCTGGCACGGCCGCAGGAATTGCACAGGTTCTGTTTGTCATCTTTCTGGTTCTGTTTCTGGTTTCATTGATTGGCGGGCGGAGACGGGTTTGATAACCCGGCTCTCCGACACAGGGCCATTTTCTACAACTATATTCTATGAACAAACCTCTGGGTATCGCACTTCTGGTGGTCGGCGTCATCCTGACCATCTTCGGTATCAACGCCTCGGAATCATTCGGTTCTGAGGTATCGCGTTTCTTCACTGGCAGTCCGACCGACAAATCGATCTGGCTGCTGATTGCGGGCGTGGGTTCTGCCATCGTCGGATTCTTTCTCACATTGGGACGCTCGGCCCGATCCTGAATGCGAAAGATTTCCCCGCTCGCGCGAGTGAAGGTGGTGCTGAACATTAGTCGGCACCCCTTCACTGTGGAGTGACACTCCATTTCAAGGATTAGCGAAGAACAGGACAAATAGTGAATGCAAGCGTTTGCGCGAGGCTGATTGCACTCTTGAGTTGGAGCGCCAGTGGACTTATTGCCGACGCGGCCGAGGCCCGGCAGCTACGGTTGGGCCACTTTCCCAACGTCACCCACGCGCAGGCTCTTTACGCCAAAGCAACCGGCCACTTCGAGCAAACGATCGGCGTCCCGGTTAAATGGAATTCATTCAACGCCGGCCCCACCGCCATTGAAGCCATTTTCACCGATGCCGTTGATGCCACTTTCGTCGGCCCCAATCCGGCCATCAACGGATTCATCAAGTCGAAGGGGGAGAAATTCGTCATCATCGCCGGCGCTGCCAGCGGTGGGACTGGATTGGTGGTGCGCAAGGATGCAGGCATCCAGTCAGAGAAAGACTTCAACGACAAAACCATCGCCACGCCTCAACTCGGCAATACGCAGGACGTTGCCGCCCGCACCTGGTTTGGCGAGCGAGGTTACAAGTTCAAGGAGCGAGGCGGGCGGCTGACTGTCCTGCCATTGGCGAATCCCGATCAGTTGACCATGTTTCAAAAAAAGGAAATCCACGGCGCCTGGACGGTGGAGCCGTGGATTTCCCGGTTGGAATTGGAAGCCGACGGGCTTGTTTTCCTTGATGAGAAGCAACTCTGGCCGGACGGCCGCTATGTCACGACGCATTTGATCGTGAGCAAGGAATACCTGGCAAGCCATCCGCAACTGATCGAAAAGCTTCTCATTGCGCTCATCGAAGTCACTCAGCAGATCAACCGTGACAAAACGGCCGCGGCGAAAATCCTCAACGCGGAATTGAAGAAAGATACCGGCAAAGCCCTGCCGGACGCGGTCATCAACAAAGCCCTGGAGCGCGTCGAGTTCACCTGGGATCCCATCGCCTCGTCTCTGCGCAAGTCCGCTGAAGCAGCCCGCAAAATAGGCTTTTTGCGAGCGGCGCCTGATCTGAAAGGCATCTACTCACTCCAGATTTTGAACAAGGCTCTCCAGGCCAAAAATCTTCCACCGGTCCGCGAATAGGGCGTGCATGGCTCCCGATCACACATCCACCGAAACGAGTCCGCCATCGTCATCGACTGCCAATCCGGTCAAACTTCGCTTCGCCAGGCTGACGAAAACATTCGAGACTCCGTCCCAGACGACTGAGGTGTTGCAGCCAATCGATCTGGATATTCACGAACGCGAATACGTCGTATTGTTCGGGCCTTCCGGCTGCGGCAAATCCACCTTGCTCAATCTCGTGGCTGGCTTTGAAGAACCGACTTCCGGCCAAATCCTTCTGGATGACCAGCCCGTCGCCGGACCGGGCAATGATCGGTTGATGATGTTTCAGGAACACGGGCTGTTCCCCTGGCTCAACGTCATGGACAACGTCATGTATGGGCTGCGCTGGGAACGGGCGTATCGCTTCAAGCCGCGTGCGCGAACGCAGCGGGCGCTGGAATTGATCCAGTTGGTCCACCTCGAAGAGTTCACCAGGTCGCGCGTTCACGAATTGTCCGGCGGCATGAAACAGCGCGTCGCCCTTGCGCGCGCCCTCGCTCCCGACCCAGAGGTGCTGCTGATCGACGAGCCGTTTCCCGCGCTCGACGCTCTGGTGCGCGCCAAACTTTATCTGGAGTTGCAGGACATCCTGGTGCGGACGGGCAAGACCATCGTCTCGGTCACGCACGATCCTCGCGAAGCCGCGTGTCTGGGCGACCGCGTGGTCGTATTCACCGGGCGCCCGGGCCGAATCCGGGCCGACATCAAGATCGAACTGCCGCGCCCGCGCGACATCAACGATCCGCAGGTGGCGGAGTATGCCGGTAAAATCACCGCTCAATTGGAGGAGGGCGCGAATGAAAAAGGTCCAGGAACGGCTCCTTAAGTACTACGTTGTTGGGTTCTACCTGGCTCTCATCGCGGGATGGCAGCTCCTCTTCAGTCTCGAACTGACGCGTGACTACCTTTTCCCCTCGCCGACCAGCGTCGCCAAGCGATTGTGGGAACTGGGCGGCGACGGGATGCTATGGCCGAGCATCAAAGCCACATTGGTGCGCATGGCCATCGGGTTTTCCATCTCGGCCGGTCTCGGTTTGATCATCGGTATGTTGATGGGCATCAGCCGCATCATCAACAGTTGTTTGAAGTCGCTGTTCCTCGGCCTCCAAACACTGCCAACGGCTGCCTGGGTTCCGATTTCATTGCTGCTGTTTGGCCTGAGCGATCACGGCATTTACTTTGTGATCATCATGAGCTCGGTGGCAGCGGTGGCCATCGCAACGGCGGACGGCATCCTGCACATTCCGCCGCTTTACCTTCGGGTGGCGCGCACGCTGGGGACGCCCGCCTACGCGATGACTTATCGGGTCATCCTGCCCGCCGCGCTTCCGCGCATCGTGACCGGAGTCAAACTCGGTTGGACTCTCGGATGGCATGGCGCCGTTTCCGCCGAACTCATCAAATCCAGCGTTGGCCTTGGCTTTCTCCTCTACATGGGGCGCGAACTGAACGACGCCGCCCAGGTCGTGGCCATCATGGTGGTAACCATTCTCTTCGGTCTCATCCTGGATCGGTTCCTGTTCGGCCTCGTTGAACAACGCATTCGCATCCGCCGCGGGCTGGAACGCACTGGCTGAGCTGGCGCCGCTCAACTCAGCGGCACAGCCACACTCGCAACAGGGAAAGCAGTTGATCCGTATTGACCGGCTTGGCGATGTAGTCCGATGCGCCGGCTTCAAGGCATTTCTCGCGGTCGCCTTTCATCGCCTTGGCCGTGAGGGCGAGAATCGGCAATGCACCGAAACGTTCGTCCTTGCGGATCTGCCGCATCGTTTCGTAACCGTCTATTTCGGGCATCATGATGTCCATGAGGACCACCGCGATGTCCGGCATGCTTTTGATCATTTCGATGGCTTGCCGCCCGTTGGTGGCGCTCAAGACTTCCATGTCCTCGCCTTCCAGCACCGTGGCCAGCGCATAGATGTTGCGGGCGTCATCATCCACCACCAGCACCTTTCTCTTGCGCAATGCTTCGTTCGAATTGTGGAGGCTTTTCAGCATCTCTTGTTTATCCTGCGGCAAATCGGTCACCACGCGATGCAGAAAGAGCGCGGTTTCATCGAGAAGCCGTTCGAGGGAATTCACGTCTTTCAGAACGATGGTCTTGGCCGCTTGTTTCAACCGGGTTTCCTCTTCCCGTGACAGATCTTTCCCGGTGAAGACGATGACCGGCAGATTGCGCAGGCTGGTTTCGGCCTGGACCTTATCGAGGAACTCGAAGCCTGTCATGTCAGGCAAACGCAAATCCAGCACGACGCAATCGAACGGGCGATCCAGCAACGCGGTGAACGCTTCGGCGCCGGTCCCCACGCCCGTGATTTCAATGTCATTGTGCCGGAGCAAGTCCATGATCGACTCGCGTTCGGTTTCATTGTCTTCCACGATCAAGAGCCGCTTGGTGTGTGGTTGAGAGAATTCCCTCAGCCGGAGGAGTGAAGATTCAATTCCTTCGGTGGTCGTGGGCTTGGTGAGATAGGCAAACGCTCCATGCGCCAGCCCGTGCTGCCGCTCTTCTTCGCAGGTGATGATTTGCACGGGAATGTGTCGCGTCTCCGGATCGAGCTTGAGATTGTTCAGAACTGTCCAGCCCAGCATGTCCGGAAGAAAGACATCCAGCGAAATGGCGTCGGGCCTGAACTCACGGGCCAGAGTCAGTCCGATGGCGCCGCGCTGGGCTACCAGCCCCTTGAATCCCTGGTCGCGCGCCATGCCCAGCAACACCCGCGCGTAATGAGGGTCGTCCTCGATGATCAGGAGCGTGGAATCTCCTTCGCTGATGTTGTTGCGGTCGTCCGGAATCTCTTCATCCCGCGCTTTGGGAAGCACCCGGAGGCCGACGGATTTGTCACTCAGAGCCGTGCGGCCGACCCACGCGGTCGCCGGACCTGTGTAGTGAAGCGGCAGATAGAGTGTGAACGTGCTGCCCTCGCCAGGAGCGCTTATCAGTTTGATTTCCCCGCCGAGCAAGGCGGCCAACTCGCGGCTGATGGCGAGTCCGAGGCCCGTGCCCCCGAATTTGCGGCTGGTGCTGGC
>Ga0137433_1001347_pt1 | contig 10467 bp, 6 predicted proteins | sample EasRivERMZT840_2_FD_102335 | JGI IMG/M metagenome (GOLD analysis project Ga0137433, IMG submission 102335) | Soil microbial communities from meander-bound floodplain in the East River, Colorado, USA - East River MetaG ERMZT840_2 | ecosystem: Environmental > Terrestrial > Soil > Floodplain ...
CCTCCAGGACGATACACGGCGTACGCGTTTGAACGGATCGAACCCGGTGCGTACTACGCCTTCGCCTACAGTACGGACGTCAACAACCGCTTCGCCGATCGGGGAGTTCCCGTGACCGTTGGCGAGGGCGGCACGTCCGCAATCGAACTCAACGTCATTCCAGCGGCGGAGACCGCGGGTGGACTAAGATGAGCGGAGCGAATGCAAGCCCGACAGGGCGCAGCGAGTAAGAGATGAGCGGCACTTATGCCGGCCTGCTGTTATTGATGTTCTCGATGCTGCAAGGTCCGGCGACCTCCAGCATCGGCGGTGTCGTGATTCGCGGCAATGTTGCGCTCGAGCAGTCTCTGCAAAACGCGCGGCTGGAACTGACCCCCGTTGCTGGAACACCTCTGGTTGTAAGAACGGATTCCGGCGGCCGGTTTCTGTTTTCGAATCTTGCGCCGGGACGATACAAGCTGTCGGTCACACGTGATGGATATTTGAGGCAGGAACATCCCAAACCCATCGTTCTCGGACGCGGACAGCAGGTGACCGACATTCTCTTCCGCCTCGACCCCGCGCCCGTGGTTACCGGCTGGGTCCAGGACCGCTTTGGAGCACCGATCGCCAACGTGCTCGTTGAAGCGCTGAGGCAAAGTTATGATGCGCGCGGTAACCGGACATTCATTCGTGCTGCGTCGTCATTGACCGACGATCGCGGAGAGTACCGCATTTTCTGGCTCGACCCGGGAGATTACTTCCTTTACGCAAACACGCCTCCGGCCGAAGGTCTGCAGGCGCCTCCTCCGGCCGTCGCGCCGACCTATTTCCCCGGCGTAGCGGATCCTGCGGATGCGAAACCTGTCCGGCTTGGTATCGGGCGAGAAGTGCGGGGTGCGGATTTCGAACTCGGTCGCGCGTTGTTGACGCCGATCAGAGGGTACTTATCCAATGCCGTGACAGGTCAGGGCGTTGGCGCTTCGATCGTTCTGGCTCGCCCATCGGACGATCCAGGTTTGTCTCGTTACACCGCCCGGAGCGCGGCAGCGGGCCCGAGCGCGGGAGAATTCGCTCTATCGGAACCCGTCCCGCCGGGTGCGTACATCGTGACTGGCAAGGGAGAGGATGGAATCGTCGGATTTGCGCGTATCGCTATCCGCGCCGTTACCCAACCACCGCCGCCGACATACGACCTTCGTCTTTCATTGAGCCCGCCGCGCACACTGAACGGCCGGACGTTCGTCGAGTCCGGCGCGAACGTCAATTTAAAGGGAGCGAAGGTTTCGCTGACTTCCGTCGATGGGGCATTCCCATCGCCTCCAGCCGGCGTTGCCCAGTCTGGCGGGGGTTTCATGTTGGCTCAAGTCCCGATGGGCTCTTACGTTCTTGATGTTTCCGAGTTGCCGGATGGTTTTTATCTGAAGGCCGCGCGGCTGGGCAGCGTGGACGTCCTGGAGAATCCGCTCGTCATTCAAAGCGGTTCCGCCTCGAATCTGGATCTTCTTCTCGGCTCGGACGGCGGGCGCTTGCGCGTGGCCGTCTTCGATCCGAAAGAGCAGGTTCATGAGGGAGCGCGAGTGGTGCTCGTGCCGGATACGGCGCGCCGTCATCGGCCGGAGCAGTATCGGGTCGCTGTGTCAGGTGAGGATGGCCGGATCGAAATCCGTGGAATTCCGCCGGGAAGTTACCGGATGTTTGCGTGGGAAAGCATCGAACCGAATGCCCATCTGAACTCGGAGGTGATCCGCTCATTCGACCATCTCGGTTTTCCAGTGCAAATCAAACCCGGTGACAACGACCCGGTGTCGCTCCGCCTGATCCCGAAGGAATGACTGGGCACGACAATTGCTCTGTCATAAGCGACATTGATTCTCCTTGTAGATTCTCCGTTTGGAGAGGGCGCCGGCTTGCCACCGGCGCCTGATTTCTTCTGAGGCAACTTCGTCTTAAATTCTTCGCGTGGTGAATAAGTTGCGACCGTAGAAACCCGAATTCCATCTTTCCTTACTTCCCTACCTGGGGTATGGTAGGCGTACTCGAACTTAATGTTGGGAAAGAGAAAGAGCCTCTCCTTTCAATGTCGGATAAGGAAATCATCATTGCATCGCTGCGGCGAGTTGAACGGCGAATTCGGGCCAACCGGTTATTCACTGAATTGAGCTTTGGCGCCCTCCTGTTTCTTGCACTTCCTCTCTTACTGAAGTTGTGGGATCTCGTGCAGCCCATGCGAGGGGTAACCGTCAGTATCATCGCTGGTATCTGGGTACTACTTTTCGCCGGCTATGTTGCCTGGCGGGTTATCCAGAAGGGCACTCTGGAACAGGCCGCCTCCTCCGCCGACCAGCAGGCCGGATTGCGTGACGAGCTGAAAACCGCGTTCTGGTTCATCAATAATCCCAGGCCGTCCGACTGGGTAGATGCGCAGATCCGCCGCGCGGCCCGCGGCGCGGAAAGCATGGACGTGAATGTCCTCTATCCACGAACGCTTCCCCGCACTTCTTATATAGCCGGTGCGATGGTTCTCGTTTTCGTCCTTCTCAACTTCGTGCCGCTTCCGTGGAACCACAACTGGCTCGCGCTGCAAGCGGCGCCGGCGTTTTCGTTGACCGAAAAAGAAATCGAGATCCTGAAACAGACTGAAGAGTTGCTGAAGAAGGCTGGACAACTCAACCAGACCGAACTGACCGAGAAGCTCGAGGAGATCGTCGAGCAGCTTCAGGAAGGCAAGATCGACGCGCAACAAGCCGCACAGATGCTGGACGACATTCAAAACCAGCTCGAAGAAGGAAATCTGGACGCCTCCAGCATCAATGAAGGTCTGGAGGAAATGGCGCAGGATCTTGCGCAATCCGATCAGCTCGAACCCACGGCGGGCGCGATGCAGAATCGCGAACTCAATCTCGCAGCGGACGAGCTTCGCAAGCTGGCTGAAAAACTCGGGATGAACACGCCCGAAGCATCGAAAGAAATGCAGAAGAGCCTGCAGCAGGCGGCAGAAAACACGCGGCCCGGACTCGAAGAGCTCGCGAAGATGTTGAAAGAAGCGGCCGAGAATCTCAAGAACGATAAACAGCAGCAGGCGCAGGAGTCGCTCGAGGGCGCAGCACAACAGCTTGAAAGCCTTCAGGCCCGAATCGACAGCCAACAGTTGAAAAACATGGCGAGCCAGCAGATCCAGAGCCTGAAAGAGTCTCTTCAGCAGCGGCAACAGCAGCCAGGCCAAAAGGGCGCCAAGGGGGAACAACAAGCCGGTGGAAAGGGCCAGCAGGCTCCCAAGGGTGAAAAACCCGACATGGACGCTCGCGGCGCGCAACCGGGCGAAGCAGGTTCGGAGGGAGAACCGACGGATGAAGCCGGCGAGCAGGGTCAGCCCGGAGCGATGATGCCGGGCGGCGCCGAAGGAACCGGCCTGATGCCCGGCGGTCAGGGCGGAACGGACGCCCCTAAGGAAGGCGACGCGACATCGCTCGATGTGAAGCTGCAGCAGGAAAAAGTCGAAGGAATGCAGGACGGCGGAGAAAAGCCGGAAAACATCGAAGAGACAAGCAAAATGGAACGATCACGGCTGGATTATCGAAACGTGAAATCCGATCTCAGTCCTGCTCAGAAGGATTTACTGAATCAGGACCGCATTCCCTGGGAATACCGGCCGCTGATCAAAAGTTATTTTGAAGCCATCAGACCGACCGGAAAGAAACAGGACAAATAATGAGTTCCGCCATCGACCGACAGGTAACGACATTCCAGGAACAATTCAAGCGGGTCAAGGATGAGGTCTCGAAGGTCATCGTCGGTTACGGTGAGATCATCGATGGCGTCATCATGAGCCTTCTGGCCAGCGGTCACGTTCTGCTGGAAGGCGTTCCGGGTTTGGGAAAAACCAAACTCGTCTCGACACTGAGCGACGTGATGCATCTGAAGTTTTCGCGCGTCCAGTTCACGCCCGACCTCATGCCCGCCGACATCACGGGAACCAACATCGTCCAGGAAGATGCTATGGGCAAGAAGTACCTGCAGTTTCAGCAGGGACCGATTTTTTCGAACATCGTGCTCGCCGACGAAGTGAATCGCGCAACGCCGAAAACGCAGTCTGCCCTGCTCGAAGCGATGGAGGAACACAGCGTCACGGTCGGCAAGACAACCCATAAACTGGATTCGCCGTTCTTTGTGCTGGCAACGCAGAACCCCCTCGAGATGGAAGGAACGTATCCGCTGCCGGAAGCGCAGCTCGATCGCTTCATCTTTAAGCTGAAGGTCGACTACCCGACGGTCGACAGCCTTCATACCATCCTGAATCGAACGACAAAATCGCAGGAACCGAAAGTCGAACGGGTGCTCGATCAGGGTGAGGTTCTGGAAATGCGAAAAACCGTGCGTGCCGTACCGATTGCGCGTCCGGTTCAGGACTATGCGATCCGGATCATGATGGCAACGCATCCCAGACCGCCCTATGCTCCGGCCGCCACCATGAAATATGTCCGTTACGGTTCGAGCCCGCGGGGCGCTCAGGCCCTGGTGATCGGCGGAAAGATTCGCGCGCTTCTGAATAACCGGCTCCACGTGTCATGCGAGGATATTCGCGCGCTCGCTTACGGCGCGCTGCGGCACCGGGTGCTGCTGAGTTTCGAAGGCGAAGCGGAACGCGTCGATACGGACACGATAATCAAAGCCATACTGGAGCACACGCCCGAGCCATCCTAGGCGGCCGGAAGTTTTTTATGTCGACCGCAAACGCAAACATCACCCTCTTCGATGATGAGTTCCTGAAGAAACTCGAGTACCTCAACATCATTTCCAAGCGGCTCTTTGCCGGCCAGCTTCGCGCCGAACGGCGCACCCGCCGGCGGGGCGCCGGCCTCGAATTCGCGGATTACCGGCAGTATGTGGCGGGAGACGACTTCCGGTATCTGGACTGGAAAGCGTATCTCCGGCTGAATCGCCTGATTCTGAAACTGTTCGAGGAAGAAGAAGATCTGCCGATCTACTTCTTTGTCGACAGCAGCCAGTCCATGAATTACGGACAGCCCACGAAGCTCGACTACGCCCGGCGAGTGGCCGCCGCGCTCTGCTACATCGGCCTGGCCAATCTGGATCGCGTCAACGTGATCTCGTTTGCCGACGGTGTGAAAACCGAGTTGCCGCCTCAGCGCGGCAAAGGACGGATCTTCAAAATCTTCCGCATGTTGACGGACATCACACCCAGCGGCGAGACCGACGCGAGAACGTCATTCAAAACGTACTGCACGGAAACACGGCGACGCGGTCTGGCAGTTGTCATTTCCGATTTCTTCGACAGCCACGGCTTTGAAGCAGCCCTCGATATCCTGCGGCATTTCCGGCACGACATCTTCGTGGTCCATATCGCGAGCCACGAGGAGATCGATCCGGCGCTTCGCGGTGAATTGCTGCTTGTCGATGCGGAAAACAACGCGACGCGGGAGATCACGATTACGCCGTCGCTCCTGACAGCTTATAAAGCCGAGTACGCAAAATACTGCGAAGCGGTCGAGTCGTACTGCGGGAAATATCAACTCGGATATGTGCGCACGACGACTGACTTTCCTTTTGAAGAACTCGTCCTGAAAGTTTTCCGTCAAGGCAGGTTCCTGAAATGACGTTCCTCGCCCTGACTGCGCTACAGACGGCGCTCCTGGCTGCTCTGACAGCGGGAACCATCATCGCGTTGTACTTTCTCAAGCTCCGCCACCGCCGCGTGGTCATTTCATCTTCAATTTTGTGGAAACGCGTGCTGGACGAGCGGCAGTCCCATTCGCTGTGGGAAAAGCTTCGAAGGATCATCTCGATCGCTATCGCCATCACGATCGCGTTGCTGATCGCGCTGGCTCTGGCGCGGCCTGAAATCGAATCGCTGACCGGAAAGAACGAGCGGGTCGTCATCGTGCTGGACTCGTCACCAACGATGAACACGCAAACGGCGGGCGGCAGGACGCGCTGGCAACATGCTCTGGAAGCCGCCGAAGGACTTCTGGCCACCGGTGGGCCGACAACGGAGTTCCGGGTCATCGATACGGCCGGCTCGACCGCGTCGGCGTTCACGACGGATCGCAACGAAGTGCGCAGGCTGCTGGAAGAGATGACGCCGAAGACCGCCGATCCTCATTTTCCAAAGGTGGATGCCACCGGCTCGCAAATCTACTTCGTCTCGGACGGCGTGACGCTTCACACGACACCTTCCTCGGTCAAACGAATCTCTGTTTATGAGCCCGCCGAGAATGTCGGAATTACAGCGTTCGAGATCCGGTCGATACCGTCCACACCTCTCGGCTACGAGGCGTATCTCGAGATTCAAAACTTTGGCCGGCCTGCCGAAGTTGGTGTGGTTCTGAGTGGAACGGGCGGCCAGCGCATAAACAGGACCGTTCGCCTGGAAACGGAACAGATCTACAAAGACGTTTTCGACCTCTCGCAATTCTCGGGCGGCGGCGTCCGGGCGACGATTCAATCCAAGGACGACGCTCTTGGTCTGGACGACGTCGCCTTCGCTTATCTCCCGATCAAGCGGAAGACTCGAACACTTCTTGTGACCCGCGGTAACCAGTTTCTTGAAACGCTGCTGAAACTCGACGGCTATGTCGATCTCACCGTCGTGGATCCGGCCGGCTATCGCGAATCGCCAACGATCGACGCCTATATCTTCGACCGGTTTGCTCCGCCCAGCCCGCCTGCGCGGCCCGCGCTGATCATCGGAACGCCCGCTGCGCCGTGGCTGAAACCGGTGACAGGCGATGTGCGAAAGCCCGAGATCGCGACGTGGTCTGAAAAGCATCCGGTGATGCAATACGTATCCGTGCACGATGTGAGCATTGAGCGCGCATCACGCATCGATCCGTCCGGCCTGACGGTCATCGCCGCTTCAAAACAGACGCCGCTGATCGTCGCCTCCGAAAAACCGAAATGGGTCATGCTGACGTTCGATCTCCAGTCATCGGACTTCCCGTTTCACGTGGGCTTTCCCGTGTTTATCGAAAACGTCCTGACATGGTTCAGCCGCGAACAACTGGCTTTGAAACGGAGTCCGGGCATCGTGGACGTACCACTCGCCGAAAGCCAGATCCGAACGATCGATGGCACCGTCGTCCCTTCGACTCAACAGCTCGGACAAACGCTTTTCGAAACGCGCCAGCCGGGACTGTATTCGGCGACGCAGGGAGACCAGCGAATCCACGTTGCCGTGAATCTTGCAAATCCGACGTTCTCGGATGTAAATCGATCCGTCTTCAAAACCGATCGAACCGCGGCAACTCAGAACTACTGGCTGCGTCGCGAATTGTGGTTTTACATGCTGGCCGCGGCAGCTGTGTTGATAACGATCGAGTGGTTCACTTATCACCGCAGGATGACCCTGTAGTATGCGATTCAGCTTCGACACATATTGGCCGTTACTGCTGCTGGCGCTGATTCCCGGCTTATGGTGGATGCAGCGTCGCACGCTCACGGACCTCAGTCCGAAGCACCTGCAGCTCGCAGGCATCGTAAGGTCGGTGATCATCGTCTTGATTGCGCTGGCGCTGATGCAGCCCGTGGTTTATCGATCCGGCGCGTGGGTATCCGTCGTCTATCTGCTCGATGTCTCGCAAAGCGTTTCTCCCCAGGCCATCCAATCGTCGATGGAGTGGATTCAAAAAACCAATGACGCGGGCGGCCCAGAGCACGCCCGCTTCGTACCGTTTGCAGTCAACTCGAGGGTTTTCGACAGGCTGGATCAGCTGAAGGAAGTCCAGGTCGGCAGCGGCGCGTCGCGCAACTCGATCGATCAGAGCGGTACCGACATCGAAGATGCGATCGATACTGCGATCCGCAGCTTCGCTCCCCATCATCTGAAGCGGTTGGTGCTGCTCAGCGACGGAAACGAGAACTCGGGTCACATGATGAACGTGCTTTCGCGGCTCAAGTCGGAAAGCATCCACGTGTACACGATGCCGTCTTCGGCGCGTACGAACCGTGATGTCTGGGTGGAAAACATTCTGTCGCCGGCGGAAGTCACGGCGGAAGAACTCTTCCCTGTCGAGGCGCATGTTTACAGTCAGGTAGAAACTTCGGCCGAAGTCGAAATCCGGCAGGGCGAAAAGAGTCTCGGAACAAAGCAGGTTCAGTTGACACGCGGGCTCAATCGCGTTGCGTTTGAAACGAGCCTGAAGGACGAGGCCGGCCCAACGATGATCGAGGCTTCGGTGAAAGCCGCCAACGATACCTTCGCCGAGAACAACAAATTCCGTGCTTCGGTCGTGATCCGCGGCCGTCCGAAGATTCTCTATGTCGAAGGTCATGCGCAGAGCGCGCGCTACCTGCAGGCCGCTCTTACGAACGAAGGTCTGAGCGTCAATGTGGTAACACCGGGCACCATTCCAACGACCATCGAGGAACTAGACAAGTACGACGCGGTCGTTCTGAGCGATGTCGCGCGCAACAGCCTCACCGATCACCAGATGAAAATCCTGGCCACCTACGTCCGCGATCTTGGGGGTGGCTTCATCCTGGCCGGCGGCGAGAACAATTACGGCGAAGGCGGGTATTCGAAGACAATCCTCGAAGAGGTTCTGCCGGTCACGTTCGAAACGAAAAAGGAAAAGCCGGACTCGGTCGCCATGGTCATCGTCCTCGACAAGTCCGGCAGCATGGGCGGACAGAAAATCGAGATGGCGAAAGAGGCGGCCAAGGCTCCTCTTGCGTTGCTGCGCGATACCGACAGCTTTGGCCTGGTCGCATTCGACTACAACTTTTACTGGCCCGTAAAACTCCAGAGCGCTGCAAACCGCGCGGCAATTACCACGGCTATCAGCACCATCATCGCGGGCGGCGAAACGAACATTTATCCGGCGCAGCGCGAGGCGTTCATCGCGCTCGCGGGTGCGACGACACAAGTCAAGCACGTGATCCTTCTTTCGGACGGCCGCTCGCTGCCGGATGACTTTGAAGGGCTGACGAAGAAAATGGCCGAGTCGAAAATCACCGTTTCCACAGTCGCTGTTGGAAACGGCGCGGACCGCGAGTTGATGGAGCAGATGGCGAAATGGGGATCGGGCCGCACGTACTATCTCGAAGATCCCGCTGCAGTGCCCCAGATCTTCACGGAAGAGACCGAACTGGCAACCGGCAAAACCCTGCGTGAGGAATCGTTCAAACCGATCGTGAAAAAAAACGTCGAGGCTTTCAAGGGCATCGACTTTGAAACTGCGCCTCCGCTGCTCGGTTACGTCGCGACCAAGTCGAAGGACACGTCAGAGGTGCTGCTCGAGTCGCGGCGCCAGGATCCCATCCTCGCGCGATGGCAATACGGCCTTGGTAAAACTGCGGCCTTCATGTCGGATCTCAAGGATCGCTGGGCCGTCGACTGGTTGAAGTGGAACGGTTATCCGAAATTCTGGTCTCAGCTCGTCCGCGAAACGATGCGACGCAGCGACAACAATGAGTTCGATTTCCGCGTGGTGAAAGACGGCGAGGAAGCAAAGATTTCGATCAACGCGATCCGGAAAGACGGGCAGTTCCGAAACAAACTTGAAACGCAGGTCCGTGTACTCGGCCCCGACCAGTCCGTGTCCGATGTCGCCGTTCACCAGATCGGTCCCGGTGCGTACGAAGCGAAATATCCGCTCGGCAAGAAAGGGTCATACCTCTTTCGAGCAGTGGGCGCCGACAGCGGCTCACCGTCACGAGTGATCGCTTATTCGTATCCGGACGAGTATCACTTCTACCCTCCCAATACCGATCTGCTGCGTTCGATCAGCAACGAAACCAAGGGCCGATTTCAGCCGCATACCGAAGACATCTTCGACCCCAACGGCGAAACCACGGCGCTTCCAACCCCGCTATGGCCATACCTGGGCGTAGTTGCCCTGATGTTGTATCTGACCGATGTTCTCCTTCGCAGGCTAAGGTTGTTCGAAGGATAATTTCCTTTCTTCGCGATTCGTTGTGCAAAGCCGTTTATCGGTTAGAATCTGGCATCCGTTCTCAAAATAGAATCAATTGATGGGTATTGAAGAATTGGTCCCTAAAGGAGGGAACATATGACGACGGCTAAAACTGCCATGCTGGCGGGTGGACTCGCCATATTCCTGGCCGCAACACTCGGCACGATTGCCCAGCAGCCCAACAGCCAGGTGCGCATCGACAACGACGATATCGGCGGAGTGGTCACAAGCACCAAAGGCCCTGAAGCCGGTGTCTGGGTGATCGCCGAAACGACGGATTTGCCGACCAGGTTCAGCAAAACCGTAGTAACGGACGACCAGGGTCGTTACCTCCTGCCCGATCTTCCGAAAGCAAACTACAACGTCTGGGTGCGGGGTTACGGGTTGATCGATTCACGAAAGGTCCAATCCGCTCCCGGAAAAGCTCTGAACCTGACCGCCGTTCTGGCATCCACTCCCGGAGCCGCCGCGCACTACTATCCGGCCGGTTACTGGTGGGCCATGCTGGAAGTCCCGGCGAAGAGTGATTTCCCAGGCACCGGACCGACCGGCA
>Ga0137433_1001348_pt1 | contig 10452 bp, 8 predicted proteins | sample EasRivERMZT840_2_FD_102335 | JGI IMG/M metagenome (GOLD analysis project Ga0137433, IMG submission 102335) | Soil microbial communities from meander-bound floodplain in the East River, Colorado, USA - East River MetaG ERMZT840_2 | ecosystem: Environmental > Terrestrial > Soil > Floodplain ...
GCACCTGCGGTGCTCATAGCTGAGATGCCCATGAACCACGGGCTTTGCCCGTGGCTAGGTTATGCCGCCGCATACGCGGCTCTAGTCGGATGCGCTTCGCGCAATTATCTTGGACAGCACTGGTCTGTGACCGCCCACGATTTCTCGATTTTTGCAAATTGTGGGCGGTCACAGACCGCCCCTACAGTGGCTGCAGCTCCTAACGCTGGACCCTTTCAACTCCAGGCACCCGCCACGTTCCATTGATCACTTCAGGCTTCGGCCAATACAGCCGCATGATGAGATTGAATGCATCTGCGCCGACCGGCAACCAGTTGGATTCCCTTTCCGCACCCGGCGACTCATTGCTTAGATAAATCTTGAGCGCGCCGTCCGATTCCAACTTCAGGTGGTCTCTGTCGCCGATCGCATAGCGATTGATCTGGTTGGGAATGAAAGCCTGTTTCGAGTTGTATGCCGTGATCGACCAGAACGCGCGGACGGGCGGCAGCTGGCCTTCCTTGAAGCGAATGACGTATTGGTTTTTGCCGTTCAGCGGCACGCCTTGGGTATCGATCATGGTGCGAGGATAGACCGCATCTTCCTGCAGGTTCGCCCCAAGGCCGACCAGCGCTACCAGCGCGCGCGAGGAATAGTCCGTACCGAAATTTCCGATGTTGCCGGCCAACAGGTCCCAGCCGTTGACGTTCCTTCCAGTCGAACGCCTGCCTTCAGCCACAATCTGTGTTCGCGCAGCTTCGACACCCTTTTGTATCCCAAGCGCAATATCTGGCTCGGATCGATTCAGGACGAACGGGCGGCCGGGAGCAATACCGATCGCGGCAAATCGTCCGAGAACAGGCGAGTCGGCTGCAGTTGGAGGGTTTTCCTTCATCAGAGTATTCAGCCGCGAAAAGAATTCGCCTGCGGACATGTTCAGGACCTGCTTCGCCGGCGGGGTCTTGAGGTCGATGCCGGCGTCGAAAGGCGTTCCATCCGGCGGCGCGTATGAACGGCCCCACACGCTCAGCGGTGTGAGTTTGTACTGATCCTGAATCGCACGCACTGCTGCGTAGTCACTCTTGCCGTTCGTCTGAGTTCGTCCAACGACGAAAACGAACCGCGTGGGTGAATGGATCGCCTGCACGCCATCCGGAAGCGATCCGTTCCAGAATGGCCCGACGATCGCGAAGTCTCCCTTTGCGTTTCCGGTTGTTCTGGTCCCAGGCGAAGCAAAAACGTTGGTCCATGCGTCCAGCATCTGCATCAAGTAGTACCGGTTCATCGCTGGAACGCTGAGCACCATCGGCTCTTTCGACAGGTCGACCCATGCCGCGGAGTACAACGTGTCCGCATTCGGGCTGACGACATCCTTGAACGTGGGGTCTGGAAATTCGCGAATGTGCAGGAACTGGTTGATCGGGGCCCTGCGCCCGTCCGGGCTGGCAACTGCCGTCATCACTTCTCGTGTGACGGCCATAAGCACCATGGGAAATCCGTAGACCCAGGCTTCCGCCGCAGTGCGCACGGCTTCATCCGAAAACAGTGTCGTTTTTGAGATCCTGTCCTTCATAGGCCAAGCATAGGAACAGGACGCGGGACACGGCATCGGAACAAGTCCGTGGAATCAATGGGGGTTTTTCGGTTCACCGGTCTTGCACAATAAACTTTGGGCGGTCATAGACCGCCCCTACAGAAATCAACTCCTGTAGGGCCGGTCTATGACCGCCCGAGATTTTGTGTGCAAAGCGACGTCAATCCGAGATCTTCGACCGGACCGGAGGATAGTCTTTGAACATGTCCTCGATATCCTCGGCGATCTCTTTCGAAGCCTTTGCCGGCTTGTGCGACATTTTCTCCGTCGCGGTACCACGCCAAACCGGCTTATCGTTCTGCGTATCGATCAGGTCCACGATCGTAGTGCCTTCGATGTAGGTGTCCACGTAGGTGGTCGCCCAACCGGGACCATTCCAGCTCGGACCCCAGCCCGGCCACGGTCCCCAGTTTGGCCACCAGTTCCAGTTACTACTGAATCCGTCGTAATAGGTATTTATGATTTCTTTCTGCTCAGTCTTCAGCGCAGCCCTGACGCCCAGATCGCCACCCTCAGTTACCGGTTCGAGGCCTTTGGCCCTGAGGTGCCCATTGACGGCCTGAACAATGCGATCCGCCATAAAGGGATCGTCGGTTTGCGGCTTTTCCAGCCAGGTGAAGGTTCTGTACTTCGAGAAATTCGCGCTGTGGTCGTAATCGATATGAGCGTGGTCGGCGATCGCGAACGTAGCTACAAAGATAAAACAGACAAACACAGATATGCGCTTTGATACCGCCATTGTGTTCTCCTTACTTTCATTCTCGACCTAGTCTGAAAGCCAGCGCAAGGGGGGACAAATTCCGGGTGAGGCACGTAGAACTGGTAAAGAAGTGCCTGACCCGCAAAGTTCCGGAGACTGAGCGGTGCACCCGACAGCAGTTGCCTGCCACAGTATGGGACCGGCCTCGCCGGTATCTCTTTCCCTCTGATTCTCTCTGACCCGAAGAACACCCGGACTGCTTCCCTGTCGATACCAGCCGCTTGAAAGAAACATACCGGTCGTAGTTCGCGCGCTCGGCGGGGTTGCGCAGTTGCAAGGCTGCGGAGGTCGGACAACCGAAAGGAGACCACTCGTGAACACCGCCACTTTCTTGAGCCGTTGCAAGCGTCTTCTGTTTCCTGGGCTGTTGCCCTTGCTGTTTGCGTCACACGAAGCCAGGGCGCAGCAGGGCGCCCCAGGAACTCAGACGACGGTGCCGGACCGCCGCCTCGAGGTCTATGGCTACGTCATGACGGACTTCGGATACGACTTCAAACGAGTGAATCCGGACTGGTTCGATGTTGAACGGCCGACCAAATTGCCCAGTTTCGCGCGCGAGTTCGGCCGTAACGGAAACACATACGCTGGCGTGAGACAAACGCGAATCGGCTTCAAGGGATTCGAGCCGACCGGGCTGGGAGAACTAAAGACGATATTCGAATGGGAACTTTTTGGAGTCGGCGTCGACGCCGGCCAGACCACACTTCGATTGCGGCACGCGTACGGCGAACTGGGGCAGTTCGGGGCCGGACAGTACTGGAGTCCGTTCATGGATATCGACGTTTTCCCGAACTCGATCGAATACTGGGGCCCTAACGGCATGGCGTTTTTCCGGAACGTTCAGGTGCGATGGATGCCCATCCAGGGCGATACGCGTCTGACATTTGCTCTGGAGCGGCCCGGTTCGACCCAGGATCCCGGCAGGCTGGAAGACCGCATCGAGCTTACGGGCGTCCGGCCCCGATTCGCGTATCCGGATGCTTCGGGCGAATTCCGATATGGCGGAGGCTGGGGATTTGTCGAAGCCGCCGGCATCTGGGGCCAAACCAAGATCGATGACGATTTGGCCGACGCGTTCAATCTCGACGACACCGTCAACCGCTGGGGCGTCAATCTCACTTCCAACATCAAGTTGGGGTCGAAGAACGTCATAAAACTCGGATATGTGTTCGGCGACGGCATGGAGAACTACATGAACGACGCTCCGGCGGATGTCGCCGGAATCCCCAACTTCGGCGATCCGGTAAGGCCGATCAGAGCCAAAGCTCTTCCATTCACCGGAATCACCGCCTTCTACGATCACTACTGGAACGACAAATGGAGTTCGAGTGGCGGCTATTCCCAGGTTGTCATCGACAATACCGTTCTTCAAAGGCCGGACGCGTTCCATCGCGGTCAGTATGCCCTGGTCAATTTGCTGCATTACCCGGCGGACAACGTCATGGTCGGCGGCGAGTTTATTTGGGGCCGTCGCAGGAATTTCAACGACGGGTTCCGCGTAGACGACCAGCGATTGCAGTTCTCGTTCAGATACAACTTCAAAGGTGTGATCGGAGGAACAAATTGACCTCGCGTCCCTGAGGTATCCGATGAGCGGAGCGAATGCAAGCCCGACAGGGCGCAGCCATCAATAAGATGAGCGGAGCGAATGCAAGCCCGGCAGGGCGCAGCGATCAATAACATGAGAATCGGCATCCTGGCTGTACTGCTGCTCGGAATGCTGACGTTGGGACAAGTCCGGATCGATGTCGATCAGGTGCTGGTCCACGTGACCGTGACCGACATGGCAAACCGTTACGTCAGCGGCCTTACCCAGAACGATTTCCAGATATGGGAAGACAAGATCGAACAGCAGATTCAATATTTCGGGTCTGAAGATACGCCTCTCAGCGTCGGAATCATCTTCGACGTGAGCGGCAGCATGGGAGACAAGCTTGAGGCGGCCCGCGCTGCCGCCGCGCTGTTCCTCCGAATCGGCAATCGGGACGACGAGTACTTCCTGATCGAGTTCAACGACACAGCCAGGCTTGTGCAGGACTTCACAACCGACATCACCCGGATGCAGAACCGGCTGGTTACAACCAAGGCCAAAGGCAGCACGGCGCTGTACGACGCGCTTTATCTGGGCCTGGAGCACCTCCGTCGCGGCCGTAACACGCGCAAGGCCATATTGCTGATCACCGATGGTGAGGACAATCACAGCCGGTATTCGTTCGCGAACGTGAAAGATGTCGCCAAAGAGCGCGATGTAGCGATCTACGGCATCGGCATCCTCGACCGGGCCAGCCTCGACTTTTACGGCCAGGGCCGTCGATTGCTCGCAGCGCTTGCAGATCTGACGGGAGGCACCGCCTTCTTTCCGGACTCCGTCAATTCGCTGGACGCGATTTGCCAGCAAATCGCCCTGAATCTGAAAAATCAGTATGTGCTGGGCTATCGCTCCACAAATTCTTCCTACGACGGAAAGTGGCGGAAGCTCCGTGTGCAGGTAAAAAAGCAGGCCGGTATGCCCCGGATGTCGGCCCGCGTGAAGAGCGGGTACTACGCAAGTACTACCGCAAGCGCCATGAAATAGGAGGGGTGACATGCTCCGACGTCTGCTCGTTTTGACGTTGTTTGCGGCGGTGACTCTGCTGTCCGCGCAACAGAAGGATCTGGACGACCTGAAACTCACAGTGGATGTGGATCTGGTCCAGGTGCCGGTATCCGTCGTCGACAAACACGGATTTCCAGTCCCCGGGCTCCGCCGGGAGCACTTTATCGTCTACGAAGACAAAGTCCTGCAGAATCTCTCCCTCTTCACGCACGAGGACATCCCTCTCAGCGTCAGCCTTGTCCTCGACGCCAGCGGCAGCATCTTGCAGATGCAGGACAAACTGAACGCGGCGGCAATGACGTTCATTCGCGAGAGTAATCCTCAGGATGAGACTTCGATTGTGAGTTTCGGCGAAGAAGTGTTTCTCGAACAGCCTTTGACAAGCAACCGGGAGAAATTGAGCAGCGCCCTTGCCGGGATTTCGCTGACCGACAGCACGGCGTTCTACGATGCCGTCTTCCTGGCGATCAAACACCTCGAGAACGATGCGTCCATGGAAAAGAAAGTGATCATCGTCATCAGCGATGGCGAAGACAACCGCAGCAAGCAGGATTTCTCGTCGGTGCTGAAAGAGCTCCGCAAATCGAAAGTTGCCTTGTATTCCATCGGCCTGGTGAACTCCGCGCAGTACGGCCTGGGAGTCCAGAACGGCAAAAAGTTTTTGAAGCAACTCGCAGAAGTCAACGGAGGCGCTTCGTTCTTTCCGAAAGACATCAGCGAATTCGAAGCGATCTGCAAGAGGATTGCCCATGATCTGCGAAACCAGTACACGATCGGCTACCGGCCTTCCAACACGAAGATGGACGGCTCCTGGCGAAAGATCGACATCAAACTGAAACCGCCACCGAACACGCCGAAGGTCAGCGTGCGCAACAAGCAGGGGTATTACGCTCGAGTGATGCAATGACACCGGGTCGCCGGTCGTGTCTTGTCCTCTTCAGTCTCTTTCTTGTTGCCGGTACGAGTGGGGCTGCTGAAAACAGGTGGGTCGAACACTTTCTTAACCGCTACAAGACGCGACAGGCGTCAGCGCCTCAAGCACGCGTTCAGAACGCACCGCTGTCGCTGACAACCGGGGACGTGATCCGTCTGCTGCTCGAAAACAATCGGGAGATCGGAGTCGAAAGGCTCACCCCGTTGTCGGAGCTTTATACCATTACCTCACTCACCCGACTGTTCGAACCGGCTTTCTATTCCAATGCGAATATGGACAGGGTCAACAACCCAAGCCGCAATCAACTCGTCGGAGCGGTGTCGTTACTCCAGCTGACACATAACCTTCAAATCGGTTTCGATCAGCTGCTGGAGACCGGGACCAGCTACAACGTCAATATCGACTTCGTTCGCGGGTCTTCCAACAGCGCGTTCAATCTCCTTAATCCCTGGTACAACGGACTGATCACGTATTCGCTCACACAGCACGTGCTGCGCGATTTCGGCCGGCGCGTCAACACCAGCCGAATCCGCATTGCGCGAAACAATGAAAAAATATCGGAGCTGCAGTTCGAGCTTCTGATCGTCGATGCAGTTAGTGAAGCCCTTGCCCTCTACTGGGATCTGAAGTTCGCCGACGAAGATGTGAAGGTGAAACAGCGGTCGCTGGAGCTTGCGCAGAGGACGCTTCGCGACAATCAGATTCAGGTCGATATCGGTACGCTCGCCCCAATCGATCTCGTGCAGGCCGAGACGGATGTTGCAGAGCGTAACGAAGCGCTGATCACGGCCCGCTATAATACGGAGCTGCTGCAGAATCAGTTGAAAACACTGATCACTCCGGACATTGATGCCGGCGCCGCTACGGGCCGTCTGAGCCTGACCGAACCCGTCCCCGAGCCGAACAGCCGCCCCTTCCTCTCGCTGGAACAGTCCATACAGACGGCTCTCGAAAACCGGCGTGAGATGAAGGTTGCCGATTACGACCTGGAAAATCGCGTCATCGACGTTGAATTCATGAAGAACCAGAAGCGGCCGATTCTGGACATCACGGCCAGCTACACTCAGACCGGACTGGGAGGCAGGCAGACGGTCCCATCAGGCCTCGATGACGGCATCGTCCAGGTCATTCCGGGCGGAGTCGGCAACGTTTTCGGCCAGCTCTTCGGCTTCAGTCATATCGGTTACGCCACGGGATTCAACTTGAGGATCCCGATACGCAATCATGCAGCTCGCGCCGATTACGATCGCGCGGTCAATGAACGCAATATCTCGAGCCTGCAAAAGGGCGCGACCGCGCAGCGAATCGCGCTCGAAGTGAGGAACGCGTACACGAGGATTCAGATGAGTGAGGCCAGAGTTGCAGCCAGCCGAACCACGCGCGAACTGAGCGCTCGAAGACTTGCGGCGGAACAGCAGAAATTCGACCTCGGGACATCGACGGTCCGTTTTGTTCTGGAGGAACAGCGTAATCTGGCGCAGGCCGAAACGGATGAGATACAGGCTCACGTCAATTACACAAAAGCGCTGATCGAGTACGATCGCGCGACAGGAAACACGCTGCGGCGGAACAACGTCGAAATCCAGACCCAGCTTCCCGCCGCCGTCTTATTTCGGAGATGAGCGGAGCGAATGCAAGCCCGACAGGGCGCAGCCATCAATCAAATTGAGCGGAGCGAATGCAAGCCCGACAGGGCGCAGCCTCAAGACAGGGCGCTGCCATCAATCAAATTGAGCATCAACCTTTGGGCCACCCGCGCGTCTAATTTTGACCTGAGAAATCGAACAACGGTTTCAGGTATGATGGAGCGGCCTTGGTTAAACGATCGCTTGTTTGAGTTGTAGCAGCGAACTTCGAATCCACCATTCAGAAGCGGGAAATTTTGCCCCCTCCAGTTGTAATCCCGATCGAGCGAGCGTTCATCTAGATCACCCGAGTACTGTACGTACTCGTTCGGCACAGTTCTGTCCCAATTTTTTATGAAAGTTAACAAATTAGAAAGATGGAAAAGCTAAACAAGGTCTCTCGACGTGAAGTTCTTCAATCGATGGCGGCCGTTGCTGCCGCGACTCTGATCAAGCCTGTTTCGATCTTCAGCGCGTCGCCGGCAAAGGACAAGATCCGGTTCGCTGTCCTGGGCGACTGGGGTACTGGTGATTCCGACGGCGTAGGCATCGCGAAGCTGATGTGCAATACACACCGCCGCTCCCCCTTCGATCTGGTGATTGCCGCAGGCGACAACATTTACCCCGATGGAAGTCCGCGGCACTTCAGCAAAAACTTCGAACGGCCGTTTGCGCCGATCATTGGAGACCGCGTGAATTTCTACGCAGTGCTCGGAAATCACGATGTCGAGGATGGCCGGCTGAGCCAGTGTCAGTATCCGCTCTTCAACATGGGCGGCAAAGGGTACTACACGATCAAGCAGGGCGACGGACTGGCAGAGTTCTTCATGATCGATTCCACCGATTTCGACGGAGCGCAAACCGGGTGGCTGCAGAACGCATTGGCGTCATCCAACGCGCGGTGGAAGATCGCCGTCTTTCACCACCCCATCTATTCTTCCGGCACAAAGCATGGCTCGAGTCTGAGCCTTCGGAAACGCCTCGAGCCGCTGTTCACAAAATACGGCGTTCAGGCCGCGTTTTCGGGACACGATCACATCTATGAACGAGTCAAGCTGCAGCAGGGTATCCAATACTTCGTCACGGGAGCAGGCGGGAAAACCCGTCGTGGCGGAGTGGATCTCAGCAGCCCGATCCGCGCGGCCAGCTTCGATGCGGATAATCACTTCATGTACCTCGAACTCGACCATGACCAGCTGAGTTTCCAGGCCATCAGCGAAGCCGGCCAGGTCATCGATCGCGGAGTCATCAAACCCGCCTGATTTTAAGTCCGGGGTCCAGGGCGCGCAAGCGCCCGACTCCGAATACTTCACCGCTCAAAATCCGGAGTTCTTCCGATTGCTCCCGTCTGAAGAGCCCCTCTATCCTCTGGACTCACTCCGCCAGTAATCAGAGGGAACATGTCCAGAAGCCGATTAAGTATCGAGGCAGCGCCGGCAATCGCTGAAGAGGCTTATGTGTTCGGCTATCCTCTGGTCCTCATGGATGTGATGCGTGCAGTCATGACGGCCACTCCGGAACCGACCGACAGCAAAGCGCCGATCAACCAGTTCCTGCACGCCGCCGAATATCCGGATCCTACGATCGAGGACATCGTCAGTCCCTGCGTGGACTCGCTTTATTCCATTGCGTGGCTCGACCTGACCGAGGAACCGATCATCCTGACCACTCCGGCAACAAGGAAACGGTATTACTCGTTGCAATTGCTGGATGCGTGGACGAATGTCGTTGCTTCCTTCTCCAGTCGGAGGACCGGGACCGAGAAGGCGAGCTTCGTTATTGTCGGACCAGGCTGGACGGGACGGCTGCCTGCGCGTTTACCGAGAATACATTCGCGAACCAGCATGGCTTGCCTGATCGGCCGCACGCAGACCAACGGCAAGGATGATTACCTCGCGGTTCACGCATTTCAGCAACAGTATCTGCTGACTCCCGTCAGTTCCTGGGGAACGCCATACACGGCGCCGTCACAAGTGCCGGCCGAATCGAACGTCGATGCTGTGACTCCACCGGTGGATCAGGTGGCGGCGATGGATGCAGTCACCTTCTTCAGCCGATTGAATACCCTCATGAAAACCCAGCCTCCGTCTCCATTCGATGGCCCTGCGACGCGGCGGTTTGCGGCGGTGGGTATCGCTCCGGGCAAGGATTTCGATCCGCACTTGTTCGACTCTTACAAGACCGTCGCCAGCGGAAAGGCCCGGATCCAGGCCGCCGCACGGAAATACCACGGGAAACACCTGAACGGCTGGGACGTCAACATCAACAGTGGACAGTACGGAACTCAATATCTCCTTCGCGCGGTTGCTGCCCGAACCGGATTCGAGACAAGCCGGCCGGAAGACATGCTTCACGCCCGCGCCACTGTCGACTCGGATGGTCAACCCTTGAGCGGAAGAAGCCGATACACGATTCGACTGGACAGGAATCAGCTCCCGCCGGTGCACGCCTTCTGGTCGTTGACCGTTTACAACTCGCGGCAGTTTCTGGCTCCAAATCCCATTGATCGCTATGCCATCGGCGACCGCAACAGATTGAGATTCGATATCGATGGTATGGCGACGTTGTACGTTCAACACGAATCGCCGGGTCCGGACAAGCAATTGAACTGGCTGCCTGTTCCCTACGACGACTTCAGTCTCAGCATGCGGTTGTACTGGCCAGGGAAACAAGTCTTCGACGGCTCCTGGAAAATGCCGGCTATTTGCCGCGAAAAGGCTCCGCCGCATCTGCGCGCTGCCTGAACCGCGACGCGGCTACCAATTGCGCTCGACGCCGACGACTTTGAATTGATTCGCTTCCTTTCGAACGTAAGCAGTCACGTTGAGCAGCTCACCCGGCACACGAATCACCGCGGAGAAGTAAGAGCCTTCAGGCGCTCGACCGGCTTCGGGCGGCAACTGCATCGAGTCGCCGCCGGCGATGGGCTGGTGCGTGTGCAGATTATTGTCGAACCGGGACCAC
>Ga0137433_1001349_pt1 | contig 10437 bp, 3 predicted proteins | sample EasRivERMZT840_2_FD_102335 | JGI IMG/M metagenome (GOLD analysis project Ga0137433, IMG submission 102335) | Soil microbial communities from meander-bound floodplain in the East River, Colorado, USA - East River MetaG ERMZT840_2 | ecosystem: Environmental > Terrestrial > Soil > Floodplain ...
CGCTTGTGTTTGATCCGGCCTGGCTCTAAAACGTCAGGCATGAACCGCCGCCAATTCCTCCAGACCACGGGCACCGCTGCGCTCGCCCTTTCCGCGTTCCCCAATTACGCCGCAGAGCTCGCCGACACGAAGAAGCGCGTTGGACTCATCGGCACGGGCTGGTATGGCAAGTGTGATTTGTTCCGGCTCATCCAGGTTGCGCCAGTCGAAGTCGTGTCGTTGTGCGATGTCGATAAGAAGATGCTGGAGGGCGCGGCGGAGATGGTCGCAACCCGCCAGCTTTCCAGGAAGAAGCCGCGCACCTACTCGGATTACCGCGCCATGCTCAAGGAGAAGGACCTCGACATTGTGCTCATCGCGACGCCGGACCACTGGCATGCGCTGCCGATGATTGAAGCGTGCAAGGCGGGCGCGGACATTTATTGCCAGAAACCCATGGGTGTGGATGTGGTGGAATGCCAGGCCATGCTGGCGGCGGCGCGCAAATACAAACGTGTGGTCCAGATCGGCACGCAACGGCGCAGCACCCCGCATCTCATCGACGCGAGGAACAAGGTGATCAAGGAAGGGCTGCTGGGGCGCATCGCTTACGCGGAAATCTGCTGTTATTTTCACATGCGAAATCGCGACACGATTGCCACCGCGCCCGACACCACGCCGCCGGACCATCTGGATTACGAAATGTGGACCGGCCCGGCCCCGATGCGGCCCTACTGCAAGATCGTTCATCCGCGCGGCTGGCGGGCGTTCATGGAATACGGCAACGGCATCGTGGGCGACATGTGCGTTCACATGCTCGACATGGTGCGTTGGATGTTGAACCTGGGTTGGCCAACGACGATCAGTTCCACCGGCGGCATCTTCATGGACAAGGCGGCGCGCGCGAATATTTCCGACACGCAGGCCGCGACCTTCGCCTTCGCAGACCTGCCGGTAGTCTGGACGCACCGGTCCTGGGGTGAAGCGCCCGACGCGAAGTATTCGTGGGCCGCGTTCATCTACGGCGACAAAGGAACGTTGAAAGCGAGCGTGAACAGCTTCGAGTTCATCCCGCGTGGCAAGAAGGAGGCGACCGTGAGCGGCGAAGCGCTCTTCGAATACGAGAAGTATCCGGAAGACAGGACCGAGAAGGACCTCGAGAAGCACGTCGCCTCGGCGATTCGCGTTCACATGCAGGACTTGCTGGCGAACATCGCATCGCGCGGAAAACCAGTGGCAGATGTCGAGCAAGGCGCCATTTCCAGCGTGTCGTGCATCCTGGCCAACCTGTCCGCGCAGCTCGGCCGCTCGATCAAGTGGGACGCGGAGAAATGGCAGGTGGTGGACGACAAGGAGGCGAACAAGCTCCTGCGACGGAAGTATCGCGCACCGTGGGTCCATCCAGAGCCGACAAAGGTGTGAAGTCAACTTCAGTCCGTCGCAGTCGGGTCTTTTGCGCGGCTATTTCGTTTCTGCTGTTTGGAGGTTTATCTGCAGACTCCGCAGTGTTGCGGGTGGACTTCGCCCGCACCAATGGCGTTATCCGCGCGCTGCATGGTGTGAATAAAGGACCGCTGGTGGGTGGTGGTTTGATTGACCTCACTGAACAGCATCGCGCATTGGCCATCCCGTTCACGCGCCTGCATGATTGTCACTGGCCGAATCCTGACGTCGTGGATATTCATGCCGTCTTCCCGAACTTTTCCGCCGACCCCGCCCTGCCCGAGAGCTACGACTTCGCGTTGACGGATGAATACCTCGCCGCAATCCGGGCCACGGGCGCTCAGATCGTTTTCCGCCTAGGGGAAAGCATCGAGCATACGAAGACCAAACGGTTCGTGCATCCGCCGAAGGATTTCGAGAAGTGGACGGAAATCTGCCTCGGGGTCATCCGTCACTACAATGAAGGTTGGGCCGGAGGATTTCGCCACGAGATCCGTTATTGGGAGATTTGGAACGAGCCGGAGAATCGTCCGGCCATGTGGACGGGGAATGATGAAGACTTCCTGCGCCTTTACTCCACGACGGCGCGAGCCATCAAAAGCCAGTATCCGCACCTGAAGGTTGGCGGGCCGGCTTTCGGTCATTCCGGCCAGTTTGTAAAAGGCGAGTTCAAGCCTTCGGAGTTCGTCCTGAGGTTTCTGGACCGATGCCGCCGCGACTCCGCGCCTTTGGACTTCTTTTCCTGGCACTGCTACACAGACAACCCCGCCGAGTTGGTGAATCGCGCTCACGCCATGCGACGGTTGCTGGATGCACACGGCTTTGCCGGCGCAGAGAGTCATCTGAACGAATGGAATTATCTCCCCGGCAATTCGTGGAAAGGCCTGTCGAAATCGAGTACCGCCGAGGCGCGTCAGGAATTTTACGACCAGATGAGTGGGGCGCCAGGCGCGGCGTTCATCGTCTCGGCGCTGCTGGAGTTACAGGACGCGCCGGTGGCTGTCTGCAATTTGTTCCACGGCGAAGTGGGCGGCTTCGGCTTGTTCAACGAGAATGGCGTTCCGTTGAAGAGTTTCCATGGGATGCAAGCGTTTCGGTCACTGTTGGACACGACACGACGGGTGCAAACGGACGGTTCCATTCCGGGGCGAATCGCAATCAGCGCCGGAGTGGATTCGCGCGCGGAAAAGGCGGCCATTCTCGTGAGCAATTTCCGGCATCCAGACGAAACGATCCGTGTGGAGCTGTCGAATGTGCCCTGGCGCGCGGAAACGATTCGCGAGGTGCGAGTGCTTGATCAAGCCCGAAATCTGGGCGTGACGGAAACCGCAACCAACGCCAGCGTAAGAGCGATTGAACTGCGTTTGAAAAGCCCGGCTGTGGCCTTGATTACGTTACGGCCACGCCGGACCGCGGATTGAGCGGGTCAGTGGGACCTGGAGCCAGCCACGGCCACGAACGTGTTGTTGGTGTTGAGCACGGTGACGTTCGTTTTTGCGAATGTACGGTCGGCGCAGCGGATTGCGGCCACAGCAGAGTTTCCGCCCCACCGTTGCCCAAATCGATTTGGAAGGACGAGTTCCACGAGTCCCTGACTTTATCCGGCGTTTTCCAGAAGGAATGGGGGCTCACGGAGCTGGTCCCTCCAACGAATGGGATTTTCCGTTCTAGGCAACGGGCCGTTGAGGACTGGCCGGGACTGACGCATTTCCGGGAAAAAAATCTGGGAATTTGGCGCTTGCAAGTCCGTCTTGAAGTGCCAACTTGAAAATCAAGCACGGCCCGACAACCCAAAAGGTGAATCATGAAAGTCTTCTGTTGGCGGCAACTCTTTCGCTTATCCTCCTGTTACCCCTGCAACTCACGGCGACGCCCGACTCTATTGTTGCTCCCATTCGCGGCCCTGCTTTGGACGCTGCCATTGCACGCGGGCGGCGTCGTTACGAATTGCACCGAAGCGGATCTTCGCTCCGCGATGACGAATGGCAGCGGAGCTGTCACCTTTGCATGCGATGGAACCATTACTCTGACCAACACCCTGACCATCGACCAGGACACAACCATCGACGGGAGTGGTCACGCCCTCATTCTCAGCGGCGGCAATGCTGTGCGTGTGTTCAACATAAATCCCGGTGTGCAGCTCACACTTGTGAACTTGACCATCGCCAATGGCCGGCATGCCGGAAACAACGCGACGAACTTTGCGGGTGAAGGCGGGCCCGCTTTTGGGGGCGCGATTTTCAATAACGGCGGAACCGTGACCGTAGTTTCTTGTGTGTTCATTAACAACTCAGTGCAAGGTGGCGGAGGATCGCCCCCTGCAGGCAGGGGCGGACCAGCGTGGGGTGGAGCCGTTCTCAATACTGGTGGAACCGTCAATATCACAAACTCCGCTTTCGTCTCGAACGTGTGCAGCGGAGGCGCCGGTGCCGGAGGAACACCTATCGGTGACGGGCGCGGTGGGGACGGTTTCGGCGGAGCGGTGTGCAGTTATGGTGGGGTTGTCAATCTGGCCAGCTCTGTGTTTTCGAACAACACGGTTATCGGGGGACAAGGCGGCCTTTTTGGACTTCCCGGTCCGAGAGCGAACTATGGCCCATCGGGTTCGAGTTTTGGAGGCGCCATCAACATCAGCAATTCGGTGCTGGTCTGCGCGGGCAGCACATTTGTCACTAATGGTGCAACGGGTGGTTCTGGCGGCGCACTTGCCGCTGACGGAGACTTACAACTGACCAATTGTGTTATGCAGGGGAATAGCGCTCGGCGAGGAGGCGCCATCTTAAACCTTGGGGTTGCCTACCTTTGTGATTCTTTCATCTCTGGGAACGCGGTTGTCGGTGCTGAAGGTCAAGGCGGCGGAGTCTTCAACATGGCTTCCATGGCGATGTCGCGCTGCACGCTTACCAGAAACACTGCCCTGGGCAACGATGGCTATGGAGGTGTCATCATTGGTGGTGGGAGCCCTGCCGGAAACGGGCTTGGCGGGGGGATTTATAATCTCGGAGAATTACGCCTGACCAACTCCACGCTGTTCGCCAATCAAGCGTTTGGAGGCAGCCAGAACCCGGCCGGGTTTCCGATAGCCGCCGGCTTCGCACGGGGCGGTGGGTGCTTTCAAGGAGGTGGTTCGGTCGTGCTTGTTCACGTCACACTGTCGAGCAATAGCGCGGTGGGTGGCACAGGCTTGCCCACGCCCGGAGTTGTCCCGGCGTCGGGCGGCGGCATTCACGCCACCAACGGCACGGTCACGCTTTGGAACTGCATCGTGGCCAACAGCGGGTCGGGCAGCAATTGCTTCGGCACGCTCATCGACGGCGGACACAACCTCAGTTCGGACGGCAGTTGTGACTTCACCGCGCCGGGCAGCCTCAACAACACCGACGCGTTGCTTGGTCCGCTCGGCGATTATGGCGGGCCAACGCCGACAGTGCCCTTGCTCATTGGCAGCCCCGCGATCAACGCCGCCAATGCCCTCCACTGTCCGCCGACCGATCAGCGCGGAGTCGCGCGGCCCTTCGGCGCGGCCTGCGACATCGGCGCGTTTGAATCTGCACCGTCGTATCCTGCCAACTCGCTGAGCCTCGAACCCGCCGGAGCGGGCACCGCGCGCCTGGTGTTTGCCGGAGCCCCCAATCAAACTTACCAGTTGTTGGTTTCGACCAACCTTCCGACCTGGTCGTTACTGACGACCATCGTCACGGACGCACTCGGAATGTTTCAGTACGTCGTAACGAATGACGGCACGGGAACCTGCCGTTTCTTCAAAGCGGCAGGACCTTGAGGCTTTCATACGCGGATTTTCTGCTGAGTCAGCGCGGGGCTTGGAGCGTCTTGAGGTAGGCGTAGAGATCGGCAAGGCCCTGTGGGTTGATTCCGGCGAGGAGGCCGCTCGGCATAAAGGAGAGCGTGCTGGGCTGACGGTCGGTGATGTCTTCCTCGGCGAGCCGTACCGTGGAACCCATTCCGGTATGGACGATGACGCCGTCTGCGGAGTCGAACGCAACGAGGCCCGTGTGCGTCTGGCCGTCGCGAAGGCGGAAGGTCATCATGCGATAAGCCGGGGCGACATCACGGCTGGGGAAGACGATGGCGTTGAAAAGATCGGTCACGGAAAGGCGCTGGGCGGAGCCGGCAAGGTCGGGGCCGACGTGGCGTGATCCGCTGTGGCACACGGCACAGCCGCGATCGTTGAAGAGCGTTGCGCCGCGGCTGGCATCGCCTTTGGCCCATTGCGTGTTCTTGTAAAGTTGGTCCCATTGGGCGGGATTGTCCGGATCGGGATCAAGTTGGCGCAGCAAGCCGGGATACTTCACGCCGAACCAGTCGAAGACCGGCTGGTAAATCCTGGCGAGGTCTGCTCCGGCTGTTTCCTGAATCGAGAATTTCTGCCCGGTCAAACGCGTGAGCAGGGCGAGGGCTTGCGCCCGGGCGGCTTGTTCCTTCGGGTCCTTGAGGAGGTTGCGGAGAACCCGCAGCGTGGCGACGTGGGCTTTGGTGCTGGCGGCCTCCGCGGGCAGTTGCAACAAGGCGGACATCGAGGCGCGAACGGTTTCCGGACGTGTGGAGCCGAGGGCAGCGGTGAATTTATCACGGTCTTCCACCAGCGGCTTGGGCGCGAGTTCAATGAGCAATCGGTCGCGCAGGGCAAGATTCGAGAGCTGGCGACGGAACAGTGGATGGATGTCGTCCGCGGGCAGGGCCGAGAGCAGATCGATGAGCGGCTCGCTCCATGAAAAACCAGGTGTGCGCTGGACGGCGTTCAAGAAGAGGCGCGCGGACGGAAGGTATCGCTCAGAACCGAGCAGCGTTACGAGCGGCAAATGTGCGGCGCGGGGGTAATCGGCATGGCGCAGCATGGCGTCCGCGATTTTCGGATCGTTCTTGAGGAGCGCCGAGGTCAGTTCGGCGAGGCGGATGTCCCAGGTTTGTTTCGGTCGCTGCTGGAGGCCGGACAGCTTGCGGTCGAGCGACAGAATGGTGGCGGCGATCTTTGCGGTGTGATTGGTGACGGCCGGCGTTTTGAGCCGGGAGAAGGCGATGAGGTAATGGAAGTCCGAGGTCGGCGAAGTGCGCTCGCCGAGGAGTGTGACCAGCTTGCCGGGCAGCGATGGATCGCCGGCCTGGATCACCGCCAGCAACCGGGCGGCTTCGGAATCCATTGTTGGATCTCCGGACGGAAAGAAGCTGACGAGCGCGGATTGAAGGCGGGCGAGCAGCGGCTTTTGTTCGTCGAGCGAAAGCGCCGCTTCGTAGGCCGTGTAGAGTTCGGCGGAGGGTTTGTTCAGATGATAGTCGCCGAAGCCAAGCAGGATGAGGCGAAGGGCCTGGGCACGGAGATCGGGCGAGCGGTCCTGAGTGAGAACAGCGAGCGCGGTTTCAACCGCCGCCGTATTCACCTGCGCGGAACCCGTCCGCCACAGGTTCGCCATCGTCGTGGTGAGGCGGGCTTGCGGCAGGCCGCCTCGCTGATGCTGAGTCCAGAGAGCGTTCCAGGCCGGCGGCGTCAGGACAGTCGCAAGACGCGCGGCGCTCTGGCGCACGCGCTTGTCAAAGTGGGCGAGATTGGCCGCCAGCGCCTGTTGGATGTTGGCGGCAGAAAGCTGAAGCGACTGCCGGCGCATGGCATCGAGCGCGTGGCAACGAACGAAAGGGGAAGTGTCCCGTGCCAGAATGAGCAGAACCGTATGGAGGTTTTCCGAGGGAACAATGCCGAGGGACCAAGCAGCGCGCGCGCGCACGAGCGGGACGTTGGCCTGGGCGCAGGTGAGCGCCGTTCCAGGTGGAAGGCCGCCGTGAAGTTCAGTGAGGATTTCGATGGCGCGAACTCGCTGTTCAACGGTGGCACGACTGTCGGTCGCGGCGAGTTCAAAAGGGTCCGGGCCGAGGCGATCGGCAATCGGCACCCAGACCGCGCGCGACCAGGCTTCCAGCGGCTGAGGGGCGTCCAGGACCAGTTGAAGTTCAGACACGGCCAGTTGTTGCCAGTTGGTGGCAAGGACGAGGCGTGCCGGCTCCGCAGAGTATTGGACCCGATAGATCGTGCCGCGCGTCTTGCGTCCGCCGGAACTGATGTAGAGCGAGCCATCACGCCCAACAGCGATGTCGGTGGGCGCAAAGCCGGCGGCCCCGATAGATTCGAGAAATGTCTCGACCGGCGCCTGGTAGGAGGAACCGTTCCCCTGCCCTTCCAGCGGCAGGAAGTAAACGCGCCCGAATGTCCAGTCGAGCGCGAACAGGCCGCCGCGATAATCGTCGGGAGGGAATTGGATGTGATCGTAGCAGGCCACGCCAGTCGGCGAACCGCGATCCAGATTGGCGAGGATGCTGACGGTATCGGCGAAATAATCGCGCCGCGCCCAACTACGGAGATAGCCATCGAGCCGCCAGCCGTGGTGGCCGTCGGGCGCGACATGGTAGATGCGCGTGGGCGTGTACCAGGGCAGAAAGTAATCGCGTTCACAGTCGCTGTCGTAGGTGAAGAGATCGCCGCTCGGATTGAAATCGAAGTCGTAGGGATTGCGGAAACCATGGGCAACAACTTGTGCATTGCGGCCATCGGCATTGAGGCGGAGCAGCGCGCCCGCTTCGATCTTCCCGCCGCCAATGGAAGAAACATTGATTTGGCTGGCATCAAATTTGGCGTCATTGCCGCCGATGACGTACCACGCGCCGTCCGGGCCTTTGCGAACGGAATGGCCGCCGTGCTCGCCGAAGGCCAGCGAGAGAAGCCGCTCCGGCTCACCATCCGCGTTTCCGTCGTTGTCCGCGTCGCGGAACCGCCAGAGGGCGCCATCGCCGACGAACATCAAGTCGCCGCCATCGAAACACAGTCCCATGCCGCCGGTGGACGTGGTGGCAAAGTCCGCGGAGTCGTCGGCGATTCCGTCGCTATCGCGATCGAACAGCGTTCGGATGTAGCCCTGGCTCGTAACGACGACATTCCCCCGCGAGTCGATGGCGAGCGCGTAGATATCGCTGGCCAGATTGTCGTTGGCGAACACGGAGACGCGGAAGCCGCGCGCGACGCGCAGGCCAAGGTCTGGAACCGCGATGAGATCGGCAGCCGGAAGGGAAAATTCAAACAGCGCGAGCGCAACAATAACCGCCGGGACCCGTCTTCGGCGCGAGCCATTTAATTGGCGCGAGAAATCGGCTTGCATGAGCACGGACGCTATCAGCAGCCATCGCCGTTTGAAAACCGATTACTTCGTTTTGAAATAGTCCGTGACGGGCCGGATCCGACGAGACGAGACCCAGTGCGGCGGGCGGGTCGCCCACCGCAACGGGCCGGTGGCCCGTTCCCCGGAGCTCCATCGGTCCTGGTGTTTGAAGGCTGTTGCCAGCGGTTTGGTTTTTGGTGACACTGCGCGCTCTTAAAATGAAAACTGTGCAATCGAAAAGCCGCCGTCCTTCAACCAAGGGTACGACCAGCAGCCTGCGTGAGTATTCGTCCGTCGTGTTGGATGGCGCTGAGCGCGCCGCCAGCCGGGCCATGCTCTATGCGGTCGGATTCAAGAAAGAGGATTTCCAGAAGCCGCAGGTGGGTGTCGTTTCGACCTGGAGCCAGGTCACGCCATGCAACATTCACATCGACCAATTGGCAGTGAACGTCGCCATGGGCGTCAACGAAGCGGGCGGCAAGGCGGTCGTTTTCAATACCATCACGATTTCAGACGCCATCTCGATGGGTTCGGAGGGAATGAAGTATTCGCTGGTGTCGCGCGAGGTGATCGCGGACTCGATTGAAACGGTCGCCGGTTGCGAAGGGTTCGACGGATTGGTGGCGATCGGCGGGTGTGACAAAAACATGCCCGGCTGCCTGATGGGGCTGGCGCGACTCAATCGTCCGGCGGTGTTTGTCTATGGCGGGACGATTCTGCCGGGCGATTACCGGGGAACCCCGGTGGACGTGGTTTCGGTTTTCGAAGCGGTTGGCAAACACGCCGCGGGCAAAATGAGCGATGCCGATCTTGATGAGATCGAATCGGTGGCGATTCCCGGGGCTGGCTCCTGCGGCGGAATGTACACCGCGAACACGATGGCCAGCGCAATCGAAGCGCTGGGCATGAGCCTGCCGAACAGTTCGGCGCAGGCGGCGGTATCGAAAGACAAGGAGAACGATTGCGAGCGGGCGGGCGCCGCCGTCCTGAACCTACTCAAGCTGGGCATCCGGCCCCGCGACATCATGACGAAGAAAGCGTTCGAGAATGCCATCACGCTGATCATCGCGCTGGGCGGTTCCACAAACGCGGTGCTGCATCTGCTGGCGATGGCGCACGAAGCGCGAGTCAAGCTGTCCATCGACGATTTCACGCGCATCGGCAAGCGGGTGCCGGTCCTGGCCGATCTCAAGCCCAGCGGGAAGTATGTGATGGCGGAACTGGTGAAGATTGGCGGCACCGTGCCGTTGATGAAGATGCTGCTCGCTCGGGGCCTGATGCACGGTGATTGCCTGACCGTGACCGGCAAAACGATGGCGGAGAACCTGGGCGACGCACCGGCTTATCCCGCCGGGCAGGAGGTGGTGCATGGTTTCGACAATCCGATCAAGAAAGACAGCCATCTGGTTGTCCTCTACGGCAATCTCGCGCCGAGCGGCGCGGTGGCGAAGATCAGCGGCAAGGAAGGAATGCGATTCACCGGCAGGGCTATCGTGTTCGAGTCGGAGGAGAAGGCGCTGAAGGCCATCCTCGACGGCACCGTAAAGAAGGGGCACGTCATCGTAATCCGTTACGAAGGGCCGAAGGGCGGGCCGGGAATGCGCGAGATGCTTTCGCCCACCGGCGCCATCATGGGCAAAGGAATGGGCAAGGACGTGGCATTGATTACGGACGGACGCTTCAGCGGTGGCAGCCACGGGTTCGTGGTGGGGCACATCACGCCGGAGGCCTTCACGGGCGGGCCATTGGCCATCGTAAAGAATGGCGACCCGATCACAATTGACGCCGACAAGCGCGCTTTGACGCTCGAATTGCCCTCACGGGAAATCTCCGCCCGGTTAAAGCGTTGGAAACA